>Ga0209636_10007939_pt1 | contig 10819 bp, 7 predicted proteins | sample DeeMarSWOR152_54_FD_187464 | JGI IMG/M metagenome (GOLD analysis project Ga0209636, IMG submission 187464) | Marine sediment microbial communities from White Oak River estuary, North Carolina - WOR-1-52-54 (SPAdes) (version 2) | ecosystem: Environmental > Aquatic > Marine > Intertidal zone >... | reverse complement strand
AGTGTTGCTTTAAGCGAAAGAGAACTGGAAAAATATCTACAAAGAGCATCAGATGTTAGTAAGGAACATCCAGTAGTTATCAGTAAATTTATAGAAGGCGCAAAAGAAATTGAGATTGATGCAGTTGCTAATAAAGGTAACCTCATTTGCTATGCTGTTTCTGAGCATGTCGAGAATGCAGGAGTTCACTCTGGAGATGCCACTATGGTATTGCCTCCACAAAGAACATATCTAGAAACAATGAGAAGAATTAAAATAATTGCAAAAAAAATTGCTAAGCATTTAAACATAACTGGACCATTTAATATACAATTTATAGCTAAATATAATGATGTTAAAGTTATTGAGTGTAATTTGAGAGCTTCAAGAAGTTTTCCATTTGTTTCAAAAGTTTTTAAAATAAATTTTATTGATTTAGCAACAAAGATTATTATGGGTAAGCCTATCCCTAAGATAGATAAATCAGCTTTTGATTTAGATTATGTTGGTATAAAAGCACCGATGTTTTCTTTTAAGAGGTTAAAAGGCTCTGATCCAGTTTTGGGGGTAGAGATGACTTCTACAGGTGAAGTTGCTTGTATTGGTGATGATTTTAATGAAGCATTTTTAAAAAGCCTTATTTCAGTTGGGTTTAGATTACCTCAGAGCAATGTTTTATTATCAACTGGTCCAATAGAAAGCAAAGCACAACTTTTGAATTCTACAAAAATATTAGCGTCTATGGGTTTTAAACTTTATGCAACAAAAGGAACAGCAGATTTTATGAAAGCTAATAGTATATATTCAGAAATTTTGTATTGGCCACTTCAGAAGAAAGAACCAAATACAATATCATATATAGCAGATGGAAAAATTGATTTAATAATAAACATCCCCAAAAATATTGAAGAAGAAGAATTAACAAATGATTATATTATTAGAAGAAAAGCAGTTGATTTTAATGTTCCTTTGATAACAAATTTACAGTTTGCAGAAAGGTTTATTGAATCTATAGAAAAGAAAAAATTGAGTGATTTGTATATTAAACCATGGGATGAATATTAAAATTCAAACCTTACTTAAATAAAATGCTTTTATCTGAAATGCCAGAATTCTTGGCTTACAAGCTCTCTAAAGCTATTTTAAAACCAAAACACTTATAAATATAGTCCATATTCTAACAGTTAGACGATAAAACCGTTTTTCTTAAAATGGATGAGCAAAATCAAGCTGTAAAAGAGAAAATAGTGCAAAGAGTCATAGAAGAAGAAATGAAGCGCTCTTACCTAGATTATTCTATGAGTGTCATTATTGGTAGAGCTTTGCCAGATGTTAGAGACGGTTTAAAACCTGCACACAGGAGAGTTTTATATGCTATGTACAATATGGGTATGTTTCATAACAAGCCATTCAAAAAATCTGCAAGAATAGTTGGAGAAACACTTGGTAAATACCATCCCCATGGAGATACTGCTGTTTATGATACACTTGTAAGAATGGCACAAGATTTCTCTTTACGTTATCCACTGATTCAAGGCCAAGGAAATTTTGGCAGCATTGATGGTGATTCAGCTGCTGCTATGCGATATACAGAAGCTAGACTTAATAGACTATCAGAGGAGATGTTACAGGATATTGGTAAAGAGACAGTAAAATTCATTCCTAATTTTGATGGAAGCTTAGAAGAGCCAACAGTACTTCCAGCTAAGCTACCAAATCTTCTTGTTAATGGTTCAAGTGGTATAGCTGTTGGTATGGCAACTAATATTCCTCCTCATAATCTCAAAGAGATTGCAGAGGGTGTTATTGCAACTATTGATAACCCAGAAATCACATTACCAGAACTTATGCAATATATTAAAGCACCTGATTTTCCAACAGGCGGCATAATTTGCGGAAATCAAGGGATTACTGATAGTTATAAAACAGGCAGAGGCAAACTTATCATTAGAGCTAAAACAAATATCGAAGAAACAAAGAACAAAACAAGAATTACTGTAACAGAAATACCCTATATGGTAAATAAGGCCCTAATGTTAGAACAAATTGCTACACTTGTTAGAGATAAAAAAATTCATGGCATTTCAGATATCCGAGACGAGTCTGACAGAAAAGGTATGAGAGTAGTTATTGAGCTTAAACAGGATGCCAATGCTGAAATTGTTTTAAATCAATTATTCAAACATTCAAAGATGCAGACTACTTTTGGAGTGATAATACTGGCTTTAGTTAATAATGAACCAAAAATTCTAACATTAAGGGGGCTAATACAAAATTATCTTCAACATAGACAAATTGTTATAAGAAAAAGAACACAGTTTGAATTAAAAAAAGCAGAACAAAGAGCACACATTCTTGAAGGCTTAATTATTGCTTTAAACAATATTGATCAGGTAATACACCTAATTAAGAAAAGTGCATCAGTGGAGCAAGCAAGAAGTTCCTTACTTAACCAATTTAAACTTTCAAAAGAGCAAGCCCAAGCAATCCTAGACATGAGACTACAAAGACTCACTTCCTTGGAGCAAAATAAAATAAAATCAGAACATAAAGATTTACTTAAATTGATGGAAAAACTAAAATCAATTTTAGCTTCTGAAAAAAAGATTCTTGAAATCATTAAAAATGAGTTATCTGAATTGAAGGAAAAATATGGTGATGAAAGAAGAACTTTTGTTAATCGTGAATTTGAAGATCTTGATATTGAGGATTTAATTAAGGAGGAAGATATGGTTGTGACAGTAACACATCTTGGTTATATGAAAAGATTACCTATTGGTACATATAAACAACAGAAGAGAGGCGGTAAGGGAATAATAGCTGCTGGAACTAGAGAAGGAGATTTTGTTGAACATGTCTTTATAGCCAATACACATTCATATATATTATTTTTTACTGATAAAGGAAAAGTGCATTGGTTAAAGGTGTATAAGATTCCAGAGGCAAGTAGGCAGTCAAAAGGGAAACCAATTGTTAATTTACTTCATCTTGAAAGTGATGAAAAAATTACTGCTTTTACACCAGTTAAGGATTTCAGTAAAGGATATATTATTATGGCAACAAAAAAGGGAGTTATTAAAAAATCACCACTTACATCATTCTCAAATCCAAGGAAGGGTGGCATAATTGCAATCTCTCTTGTAGAAAATGATAAACTTATAAAAACATTATTAACTGATGGTACAAGACAAATTATGTTAGCAACAAAAGGTGGGATGACAAATAAATTTAGGGAAACTGATATATCAATAGTTGGTCGAACAGCACAAGGTGTAAGAGGAATTAGATTAAGACCAGGTGATGAAGTTGTTGATATGGTTCTTGCAGAAGACACAAAAACACTACTTACAGTTACTGAAAATGGTTATGGAAAACGAACTAGAATATCTGACTATAGACTTATTAACAGAGGGGGAATAGGTGTAAAAAACATTATCTGCTCTGAAAGAAATGGTAAAGTAGCTGCTGTCAAATTTGTAAAAGAAGAAGATGAAGTTATTTTTATTAACAAGAGTGGCATGATTATTCGAACAACAGCCAAAGGCATATCTGTGATTGGAAGAAATACTCAAGGGTTTAAGTTAATGAAATTAGAAGAGGGGGATAAAGTAGTTGGTGCTGCTAGGATAGCAAACAATAATTAAGTTTATAAAGTTTAATTATATATATTTATGTCATGGATGAAAATCCATACAAAAAAAAGCGTAAGATTGAAAATATAATTTTTTGGATTAGCATACTCTCTTTGTTACTTTATCTAATTTTTCGAACAGAGATAGTCTCTGATCCTCATCTTTGTTTGTCTTGTTCTAAGCCAGAAGATTGTGAAAAAGTTTGCTTAAAATATTGTTTGACAAGAATTACTGATAGTATAACTTCTGTAGGCTATGAAAACAACAGCAATATATACTGCTCATGCACCTGCAATTCTAATCTACATAAATTTGTAGATAGATTTTTATAACTGCTCTATTTTTTCTTTGGCATGAAAGGGGTTGCATTAACACATAAAGGTATAGAAAAAATAACTGGTTTAGAAATTAATGAATTAATTAATGCTAAAACAGAAACTAAAGCAACTGCAGTTATATTTGATTTTAGTAATTTTAAAGATTTATGCTTATTATGCTATAAGGCACAATCTGTTAAACGAATCCTGTATCTTCTTACTTTGTTTAAGATTACAGATTTTTTTACACAATTAATGGAAAAACTTTCTAAAATAAACTATGCTCCATTAATCAATAAAAAAACATCATTTAAGGTAATTTGTGAAAAAATTGAAAGTGGCTTAAACAATGAAGAAATTATGAAAAGATCAGGAGAAATAATAATTGAAGTAGTCAAAAAAACAAATGGTTTTAAACCCAAAGTAAATTTAGAAAACCCAAAAATCATCTTTTATGTATACATTTACAAAAATCAATGTTACATTGGCATAGATTTTTCTGGAAGAGATCTTAGCAAAAGGGATTACAAAATCTTTATTTCCAATGTTTCAATAAAAGGTACTATTGCATATACCTTATTGAGGCTTGGAAATTTTTCAGCTGAGGAAACACTAGTTGATCTTTTTTGTAAATCTGGAGAGATTATTATCGAAGCAGGGTTATACGCAAGTAAATTTCCTATTAACTATTATTCGAAAGAAAACTTTGCCTTTTATAATCTTCCTTTTTTTAAAGAAGATATAAAGAATTTATTTGAAGAACAAGATAAAAAAATATGTAAACCTAAGACAATAATATATGGTTATGATGCTAATCAAAAATATGTTATGCAAGCAAAAAAAAATGCAAAAATTGCAGGTGTTCAAAAATATATGTCTATTACAAAACAAGATATTGAATGGATTGATTTAAAACAAAGAGAAAAATCAATTGATAAAATAATTACATATCCACCTATATTATCAAAAATAAAATCTGAAAATAAAATTGTAAGAATATATAAAGAATTTTTTTATCAAGCAGAGTATGTCTTAAAGGATAATGGTTTAGTTGTAGTTCTTTCTAAATCACTAGAGCTTTTAGAAGAACAAGCAAAAAAATATCATTTTAAACTAAAGGACAAAAAGGAGATATGGACTGGAAAACAGAAGATGTTTATTGGGATATTTTGTAAAGAAATTAAGTAATAATTTTGCTAATAAACTAGGGCATATTTTTATCTCCATTCTTGTTTCTATAAATTATCTTTATAAATTAAAAAAAAGATATATCTCCGAAACCTTTAAAAAGCCACAAATATTTCTATATACTGGGTAAGAACTTAGTTTACGCAGCTCTGCTGTGAGGAAAGTCCACCCACCATCGGCGTTAAATTTTCGAAAGAAAATTTATGGCGCTTTCCAAAGTCAGTGTTGAAAGGCACATGGAGTAATCCATGGCAACCACTCAGAAACGAAACCACCCTATAAGAGGATGACGTAAGTGAAGGCTTTGGCGACAAAGCTGAGATGCTCAGAAATTTTATTTCTGGCGTGTCAAGGAAACTTTGACATAACCTACAGACGTTTTATAGGGAAAGGATGAAACGGTGAGTCCTGACTGGTGCAAGTACATCGGCGTGAAATTTTCGTAAGAAAATTTATGGCGCCAAAGTACGCTTAGTTAAATTTTTCGCAGGCTTGATCAGCCTACACTAAGTATGCAGGACTTCAAAGCGAAGCTTTGAATCTTGTGAAGGTGTCAACTGACTTCTCAGTTGGCGAGGTTAAATACTAAGGCAGACCATCGTAATCAATATATTGCATAAGGGTCTGACAAAAGGTGGCTTATTCTTACCCCATTTATTTGTTTTTATCTTTGTTTCTTTGCTTTATATATTTTATTTTTTAAAATTGCGCTTTGCTTCGCAAAGGTTATCTGGTCCGCCTGCTTTTACTGTCACAGTTTAATGTTGGCGGACCATGATTCTCTTTTGCGTAGCAAAAGCACAACTTTAAAATTTTTATTATTATTTTATTTGTTGAAAAGGATGAAAACCTTTGCTTTATGCAAAGTGCAATACAAAAAGAAAAATCTTAATTCAATCCTTACTTTTAAGGAATTGACCTATACTTTGTATTAATTAAAGCCCATTCTCCAAAGATTAACAGAAATACAGCAGTTAGAAATGGAAATTGTAGCTTTATTGGCACTAATGCTTGTGTTGATGTTGCTAGTTGTGTATAAGTATTAATTAATGCTCTATTATTATCAGCTCTAAAATACATACCTCTTGTTGCATTTGATATACTCTTCAACAAATTCTCATCTAAGATTGAAACAGCATCTAAACCAGGCAATAAACCCCCTTCCTGAGTTCCAATACCTATAGTATGAACAACCACCTGTTGGTTTTTCAGTTCTTCAATTAGTTTATTCATATCATCTTCGCTAGCAACATTCTCTCTACCATCTGTTAAGAGAATTACAATTCTTGATTTTTCGTCTGTTAACAACATATTTTCAGAAGTTTTCAAAGCTTCACCAATAGCTGTACCATGCATTGATCTCATCTTAATGTTTTGAATAGCCTGTTTCACCGGTAGCTTTTTATCTGATAGTCTGTGTTCTATGAACGCCACACCAGCAAATGAAACTACACCAATGTTTGCTTGAGCTTTAAGATTATCAACAAACAATACTGCTGCTTGTTTTGCTGCCTCAAATCTATTTGGTGTAAAATCATCTGCAAGCATGCTTCCTGATGCATCCAATACTAGAACATAGTTTGAATCACTACTTTCTCCTTTAAACCAAAGAGTCGTTCCTGAGGCAGAAAATACAAGAAGAAAAAGAGTAAGGCTTCTAATTACCAATAACGGAATATTATATGAAACAATTCTGCCACCTGTAACTCTTTTTAATGCTTCAAAATTGGCAAAGCTGATTCCTTTCCGATTAATATATTTTAGACTAAAAAAATGTATAAGGAATAAAAAGGGAAGTGCTAGTAATAACCAAAGATAAATTGGATGAGTAAAGCTTATCTCCATTTTTTTCTCCTTGCATGAAAAAATCTAATTATTGGCATCACAAATGATTGTGTTGTCTCAAGTTCAAGAAATCCTGAATTTATTTTTGCAAATGAATCTTTGATACGTTCAATTTGCTCTCTAGCTTTCCTATCATAATCCTCTTTTACAATCTTTGGATCTACAACCAATTTATTACTTGAATAGGGATCTTCCAATAAAATCTGCTTTTTTTCAGTTGGAAAACTATTGTCAACAGGGTCCCTTATCATAATACCAGAGATTTCACATTTTCCTCCAAATAGCTTTAATGTATCCTCCCATTCATCTGCAACTCCAATAAAATCAGATACAATTATTATTTGAGTATCTCTCTTAACTCTATCTAGTACTGATCTTAGAACTCTTACCAAGTCAAATTTTCCACCATAATAAGCGGGATTTGATAACGCACTAATAATCATATAATACTGTTTTGGTCCTAGGTTAATTGGAATTTCTTTTACAATATTATTATTTAACATCACCAAACCAACACCATCTCCTGTATGAAGAATTACAAAACTTAATGATGCAATAAGTTCAGCAGCATATTCACATTTCAATTTATCAGTTGAGGAAAACAACATACTATTACTTACGTCAAACAATAATAATACCTTAAGAAATCTTTCTTCAATTAATATTTTTACTAATAAATCATTCGAACGTAAAGATGCCTTCCAATCAATCATATTTGCATCATCTGTAGGCACATAAGTCCTATATCCTACGAAGTCTAGCCCCTTTCCTCTAAATGCAGTTCTGTATTCACCAACCATCTCTCCACTCAATGTTCTTTTGCTAGAAATTTGTAGCTTTTTAATAAGTGGCTTTAAATTAAGTTTAAGTTCAATCATTTTTATGGAACAGGAACCTTTGAGAGTATTTCTGAAACCACATCATCTGGGCTAATCCCTTCAGCCTGTCCTTCATAATTTAGAATAATTCGATGTCTTAAGGCATCATGAGCTGTTATTTTAACGTTATGAGGTGTAGTAAAAATCTGACCATTCATCATTGCATCTGCCTTTGCAGCTATATATAAACTAATAGCTCCTCTGGGAGAAGAACCCCATTCAATATATTTACCCAATTTGAGATTATAAGTATTGGGATGCCTTGTTGCATCTACAATTTGAACAATATATCGTTTGATCTTTTTATCTAAATATACATTGTGAACATTTTTTGTAAGTTCAATAAGTTGTCTTTGTGATAAAATTACTTGAAGATTAAAATCATCAAAATGCTTAATTGTCATATTTTGAGTAAGAATTGTCTGTTCTTCATTTATAGATGGATACCTTATATACAATTTAAAAAGAAATCTATCAATCTGCGCTTCTGGCAATGGGTATGTACCAAGGCTTTCAATTGGATTCTGTGTAGCCATTACAATAAAAGGTTCTTCCATTTGAAATGTCTCTTTACCTATAGTAACCTGGCGTTCTTGCATACATTCCAGCAGAGCACTTTGAACTTTAGGCGGAGCCCTATTAATTTCATCTCCTAATATAAAATTGCTGAAGATTGGTCCTTTGACAATATAAAATCCTTTCTCCTTTTCATAAGTTGTTATACCGATAATATCTGTGGGCAGCAGATCCGCAGTAAACTGGATTCTGCTAAAATCACAACCACATACTTTTGCAAGTGCTCTAACAATAAGTGTTTTTGCTATCCCTGGAATTCCTTCTACTAATACGTGACCACCACATATAAGTGCTCTGAGGAATCCATTAATGACTCTTGTTTGTCCAACAACTATTTTAGCAAGCTCTTTCCTTGTTTTTTCAAAATCTTCCTTGTATTCTTTAACTTTCTCAAGAAATTCCTTATTCTCATCCACCATTTTATACTAGCGGCGTCTTACCTCCATACAGTGCATAAAACTTATCGTTTTTATATTCTAAAGTGAAAATATCCAAATTACATTTTGTTGCTCTCATCTTAGGAATAGAAATCTCTCTAGTAACTCTTCTATATCTTTTTGTCAACTGCACATGAATAATTCCATCAGATAAATAATCTTCAACCTCATACTCAGCATACTTGCTTTCATCCAAAGGCATTTCAGATATAAGAAAAGAAGTCAAATTTGCATCTCTAAGGTATTCAAACATATGGAATAATTGTGTTCTGGGCTTTTCGAAGTTTGAAAGAGCGTAAAGAGCTGAAAGTGAATCCAATATGAATAAATCACAACCAACTTTAGCCTTTAATTTTTTGATAATATTTTTTATAACATTAAGCCAGTCACCACCTGGGCTTACTTTCAGTTCCTCAACCTGTTTCCTAATAGCTCCAAGATCTGACATTACAATACTACCCTTATTTGAAGATGCGATTTCAGCGATTTTATCATTGAGTTTTGAAATATCAGCCATAGTAACCAAGTTTATCTGTGACATATCAAAGTTCATATCAACCATCTGCGTTAGAAGAGAAGGGAATGATTGTTCTAATGAGATATATAATCCAACTTTTCCATTTAGAGCCTCATTATAAACCATATTAAAAGCAATAGAAGACTTCATAGTTCCTGCAGTGCCACATATTAACACTATATGGCCTACAGGAATACCTCCTCCCAAATTCTCATCAAGACCATTAATATGGGTTTTGATTCTTTTAATATCTTTGATCTCTTCAAGAAAATCATCAGGCATGTTTAATCACCTCTTTTAAACATAGATAATTCCAAAAACCTTATTATTTAAAAAGTCTTTCTATATTTAAATTTTCCGATAGATTTATATATAATCCTTTATATATTTTTATCATGCAAAAAGAGGAGAAAAAAAAAGAGGAGACAAAAACAAACCAGATTATTACTAATTCTATTTTAAAAATTGATGATTTGCGTAAAAAGATTAATGAAAATAAGTCAGATGTTAATGCTAAGAAATTTTTTCAAATTGTGAAAAGCACATTTGGGAATATTTTTGGAATTCATTATCAATACACATATGAAGAATTGCTTGAGAAATTAAATACAATTGATAGAAAATTACGTTCAATTTCTTTTGCTATAGAGAGATTAAAAGATAAAATTGATAACACATTCTCTGAAGAAAAGGATAACCCTAATCTTAAGGAAAAAATTGATGAGTTTGAAGAAAAACTGAGAAAAGAATATGATATTCAGAAGTTTTATATGAAACTTAAGTCAATATTAAGCCACCAAGATATTTTTGATAAGACAAACGAGTTGTCACAGAAGATATCAGAGCTAGAGTATAGTAATCAAGAAATTACAAATGCAAAAATTACCCAATTAATGGATACTTTTATGACAATTCTACATAAGATTATGGATCTTGAAAAAGTTAGGGAAAAAAAGAAGAAAAAAGGTTTATTCGTCCTTTTATTTGGATCAAAAAAGCAGAAAGTAGAAAAGATTAAGATAGAAGAACCAGAATTAACTTTAAAACCTATTAAAAATATACCACCACCTAAACAAAAATTAGTTCCCAAAACTATAAAGTCTAAGGAAAAACTAACTCTTAAGCCTACGAAACCAAAGGAAAAAATAGCCCAAATGCCTAAAGAAAGAATTCCGGATACAAAAAAAGATGTTATTAATTTACCAAAAGTTATTGAAAAAAGAGATGATAAAAACATAGTTAAAAGATTACCTACATATAAAAAGGTAATGAGGATCACTAGATTCATAGACCAAATTAAAGAAATGGTAAACAAAAATGAAATTAGCAAAGCTAAATATAAATACCTTAAACTCCTTAAATTTTATAAAAAGCTAACAACTGAAGAAAAGGAGGATGTATATAGACAGTTATTACAACTCTATCATTCTATTATTCATGCAGATATGAG
>Ga0209636_10007936_pt1 | contig 10821 bp, 7 predicted proteins | sample DeeMarSWOR152_54_FD_187464 | JGI IMG/M metagenome (GOLD analysis project Ga0209636, IMG submission 187464) | Marine sediment microbial communities from White Oak River estuary, North Carolina - WOR-1-52-54 (SPAdes) (version 2) | ecosystem: Environmental > Aquatic > Marine > Intertidal zone >... | reverse complement strand
TTGATGTCGTCCTGAGTTAAGGCAATATTGAAGAGGACAGCCTCATCCATGAGCCCGTCAAAGAATCTTGGGTCCCAGAATTGGCTGGCTCCCAAATAGACAGGCTCATCGTTAGTCAGCATAGTTCCAGTGTGTGGTTCTTCCTTATCAATCTCACCATTGATATAAAGGACGCAGTTGTCTCCGTCAAAGGTTGCAGCAACGTGAGTCCACTGGTTCAATGGAATATCGGCGTTGCTATTGATCCTGTATCGGGTGTTATCGAGGACAGGTCTGAATTCGAGCTTTGTTTCACCGGGATCGCTCATCAGCAAAGTGTAAATAGAGTAAGGATCTACCGCTCCAAATTCCTTAGTTATTATCCTTTGGTCATCAGGATAACTCCTTAGATTTACCCAGGCTGCCATAGTTATATGGTTTAAATCCAGGCTATCTGAATCTGGAACGATCACATGATCGGCCGCTCCATCAAAGTCCAGCGCTTTCCCGAATTTGCCAGCCACCCAACCCGGATCGCCCTGTATATCGCCATCATTTCCGTATTCGGAGGAATCCTTTATTTTCTTCCCGGCACCCTCTTCAAAAAGCCAGGCTGCAACACAGGTTTCAAGGTCGATCTCGGCGGAACTTTGCTCTAAGAACACCAATCCAATGACACTTAAGCTGAAACATACCAGAATGAATCTTGCTACTCCGGCCCTCATCTTATATCCTCCCGACGTTTGAGCTGTGCCCAGGTGGCAACTAGCTTGCCCGCAGAAAAGACTGCAGAAGGAGCACCAATCTCGGCAGCTAACCCATTTTCCATGAGGCTCTTAATATCATCCTGAGTCAAGGCGACATTGAAGAGAGCGCCCTCATCCATGAGTCCATCGAAGAATCTCGGGACCCAGAACTGGCTGCCTCCCATATAGACGGGGTTATCGGTGGTTAGCAGAGCCCCTGTTTGTGGTTCTTCTTTGTCGATCTCCCCATTGATGTAAAGAACCGCGTTCGCTCCATCATAGGTTGCAGCGACGTGAGTCCACTGCTCCAATGGAACATCAGCGTTGCTTGAAATTCTTTTCCGGTCGTTATCAAGAGCGATCCTGAACTCAAGCTTCACGTAACCACTTCCACTCATCATTAGAGAGTAAGTGGAGTAAGGTGCTCCATTAACCTCCTGCGTTATTATCCTTGCATCCTCAGGATAGCTTCTCAGATATACCCACGCTGCTATAGTTAGATGCTCCAACTCCAGACTGGCAGAGTCTGGCACGATTATCTGATCATCTAACTTATCAAAGTCCAGCGCTTTTCCGAACACGCCATCCGCCCAACTTGGACCACCTTCTATAGCGCCATCATTCCCGTTTCCAGAGGAATCCTCCGCTGTATTCCCAGCACCCTCTTCAAAAAGCCATGCCGCGACACAGGTTCCCGGGTCGATCCCGGCAAGACTCTGACCTGAGAATACCAAGCCAATAACGCTTAGACTGACACACACCAGAATGGATCTTGTTACCACAGCTCTCATCCTTTATCAACCTCCCTATTTTGGAAATGATTAGAGTTACTAGCTTCCATTAACAACTTCGAAAGCCAACACTAGCAATTCTAGCACATTTCCATCCTCGTGGCAAGCAAAAAGGCACGACGGGGACCTACAATGTCAATCTTTGAGAACGAAAGCATGTTGATTGAGAAAGTGAGTGGCAACAGAGGCCGTATGCATACTCTCATCATAAGGAGTACTATTCCGACACATTGCGAATGTCACCTTTGCCGCTGCTGGTAGTTTTGGCACTGGCAGATTTTTCACCGCAGAGGCGCGGAGATCGCAGAGAAAGACAGAGTTCTATATTTTCTCCTTTTCTTCCTCCGTGCCTCTGTGGTTTTCTTTTTCCTGCTGTGCGGTGGCGTGATTCTCAACTTCTGTATAATCTTATGATAAGTATGTAGAGCAAGAGAATCCCTATTATCATCGTATTCTTTTTGAGGAATTTTCCGGCCTTCTGCGCGGTGCGGTCAGAGGTATCCGGACTGCTCTCTTCTGAAGAAACCACTTGAAACGTGAGCACCTTACTTCTGGCCGCCTCATATTCGCTATCTCCCTGCCAGTCCGCGAGTATCTTCCATTCCCCCTCGGAAGTCAACGGCACACTGAGTTGGAATTGTCCGCTCAGGTCGGTATCTATCCGTGACACGTAAAAGATGTCATTTGGCGCGATTACGGTAAGCTCCAAGGGCACAGCTCTATCTATCTCTGGCTCCAGGTGACCCTGTACGCTAACTTTGTCGCCCACGGTGACCGTGCCCGAAGTCTGAGCACTCCACACAATAGAACTCCTCTTCCCCTTACTTTCGACCACTGGCACGGGTTTGATATCGAAGTCCTCCTCTGGCGCAGGTTCTGTAGGAGCGACCCGACGGGTCGTCTCTACACCCGGAGGTCCGGTTATTTCGTATTCCCACATCCTTATTCCCAGATTTCCCACGGCATCTTTTGCACTTGCCCTGCAGAACACAGTCTTACCAATAGCACCGGGTAGATAATCAGATATGTCTATATCGTGCTTCCATCGATCGCCGTCTATTCTCTCCATTTGCCTGTAACCGGAGTAACGTGTATCTGAACCTATATGGTAATCAAACTCCGGCACAGCCACAAGCCCGCTATCAGCATCAGCAATTTTCACCTCAACGTGGAGGATATCATCATCTCTTTCCACGTGCCAGTCTTCAAGGAACGGCGGCAACCTGTCCAGCTTTGCGTTGGATAATATCTTATGATCCTCCTCATTGCCTGCAACGTCAATACTCCAATACTCCAGAGTATTCTCGCCCTGTTCATCTATCTTTGGCTGCCCATCGATCAGGATATCTCTTTCATAACCATTGTTTAGAATACATTTGATGCTTGATACGCCGCTTCCGTCGCCGTCATCCGCTGAAAGGTTCACGGTGAAATCCAGCTTGTGCCATAGTCCATCATAGTCGTGTCTTGTAATTGGTGGCTGATTATCTATTCCAAAGCCCGGGGCAACGTATTCCGCCGAAAGATTATCATTATCGGTAGCCGTAACCCGCACCCGGACAGTTTTCGCAACCTCCGGTATGTCCGCTGCCGTATCCCATTCCACAGAATAGGGTGATGCAGTGCTGTCACCTATTAGCTTCCATGTAATATTATCGAGGCTGTATTCAAACCGCACATCCTCGATCACACCGTCCGCATCAGACGCTTCTGCGTTTATTACGAGTGTCCCTCCTTCCCAATTCCGGAACGCGCTTGTCATTTTAGCTGCTGGCGGAGATTCCGCGCTTCCTACCAGTTCTTGCTGCTCCGCGCTCTCTCCCACGTTACCTGCTGCGTCTTCACATTTCGCCTTGTAGTAGATAGATTTGCCACGATAGTGATCCCAGCCCTCTGGCGGTTCGGGTATATCGTAATACCAAAACTCATCATCCCCTCCGGACATATCCTCGTACCCATCGTATGCCGTGTCCGATCCTATATGATAATCAAATTGTGGTATCTTCCCCGCCGCTCCGCTTCCGGTTCCATCCGTCACTCGCACTGAAACGCGGAACGGCCCCACAATGCCTTCCGTTAAGCTCTCAGGTTCTTTCACCCAGTCTAAGAATACAGGCGCGGTCTTATCAAGTTTTACATCAGATAACACTTTATGTGCTTCCTCATTTCCCAGTTTGTCCAGACTCCAATATTCCAGAGTATTCGTTCCTTCTTCCTTTATCCTTGGCTGACCATCCCACCTCGCATCTTTCTCCGTGTCATAATTCAATCTATATTTGGTAGCTAATAGACCGATCCCGCCCCCATCGTTCGCGGATAGCTTAACATCGAAATCCGCTTTGTGCCATAACCCATCATAGTCGTGTTCCGTGTTGGGCGGTTCGTTGTCCACTGAGAAACTTCCGTCCGCTATGTCCATTGCTGTGGCGCCAGTGGCTCTCTCCGCGATAACCCTCAAGCCTATACCCTCGCCGACACCAGGGATCGACGACCTGGTATTCCAATCCACCGTTACTGTAGGGCCGACGCGCCGGGTCTCTTCCCTGACCTCAGCTATATCTAGCCACGTGGAACCATCAAGGGAATATTGAAACCTGACCACGTCAGCCAACCCCAGAACATCCGCTTTGAGTTTGAGTGTACCGCGCTGCCATCCCTCATATTCAGCATCCAGAGTCACATCCAGGGATTCTATTACGCGTATTTTCCACAGTTTTGCAACGCCTTCCGCCCCCGATGATACCATACGTGCGCCATCAGGGCTGAAAGCGATAGAGTTGACAGCCGCTGTATGCGCTTTCAGTTCATTTATCATACTACCAGAGCTTACATCCCACACCAGGATCTTGGTATCGGACGACCCTGATGCCAGTGCCTTGCCATCAGAACTAAAAGACAGACAATCGTTAACGCCGATGGCACCTTTATGCCTGCTCTCGAACGTTCTTACTTCCTTTCCCGAACCTACATCCCACAGCCTGATGGTGCCATTCTCTGACCCTGATGCCAGTGCCTTGCCGTCGGGGCTGAAAGCTACAGAATTCACAGCGCCGGTGCTCTCCTCCAGCGTTAATACATTCTCCCCGGAATCTATATCCCAGATTCTCACAGTACCGTCCGCCGAGCCAGATACCAGAGTTTCGCCGCCTGGAGAGAAGAATAAAGAATATACAGAATCTGTATGGCCGGTGAATCTCTTAACTTCCTTGCCGGAACCCATATCCCATAGTCTAATAGTGTTATCCGCCGAGCCAGATGCCAGGAGCGTACCGTCAGGACTGAAGCGGACAGACCAAACGCGATCCTCGTGGTCTTTCAAAGTCTTGATGCGCTCCTTGTAGTTCACATCCCAGAGGGTTATTGTACCACCTTCCGATCCTGCTGCCAGAATATTGCTGTCAGGGCTGAAGGATACGCACAGAATAGGATACGGATGCCTCATTATGGCCTTTATCTGCTTTCCGGAGTCAGCATCCCAGAGCTTTACATTGCTGTCCGCTGAGCCAGATGCCATGAGACGGCCATCGGGACTGAACACAACTGAGTGGACAGAGTCTTTATGGTCCGTTAATTCTTTGATCAGTTCAAACTGATATTCCAGATACTGGATACTGGATGCTGGATTCTCGATGCTCGATGCTGGATGCTGGACGCCGGATACCAGCAGGAATACCAGAAACGCAAATAGTAGAACACGAGGAGATTTCATCTGTCCTATCCTTGTTCATAAGACGGTACTTTCATGCCTGTAGGTAGTCCAATCCTCAGCATTCGCTATGCTGAAGACAATAGCAAGGAAGAAGACACAAAACATAAAGCAGACTGATAGGCTAATAGGCTTATGAGTCCATAAGCCCATCTTGTGTCTTGAGTCTAATAATAGATTTCGATGTCTTACTGCAAACCCTCCTTGGTTGATCTATTGGTCTATGGACTGATTGACTAATAGACCAATGGATTTATGGATCTGAAACGATACAGCCTTCTCGCAAATAAATTATGCGGTCGGCATACTGATCCGCCACACTTCCATGTGTAACGACAACTACCGTACCGCCGCCACTGTGGAATTCCGCCAGATACCCGATAACCTCAGCGGCGTTCTCAGGATCGAGGTTGCCTGTAGGCTCATCCGCGAGGATGATTCTGGGGTGCTTGACCAAAGCCCTCGCTATGGCTGTGCGCTGCCGCTCTCCAGCACTGAGTTCAGAAGGCTTGTGGTACTCTCGCTCCGAGAGTCGTAAGCGTTTCAGCAATTCCCTTGTTTCCGCCTCGGAGGAACCACGGAGACGCGGAGACACGGAAGAATTAAAGGGTTTTTCTCCGTGTCCTTCTCTGTGCCTCTGTGCCTCTGTGGTTCTCTTTCCAGCAGATAAAAGCACGTTTTCAATGACGTTGAGATAGGGCACCAGGTGGAACATCTGAAAGGTAAAACCGACGTTCTCCGCTCTGAAGTTCGCCCTCTTCCGTTCGCCCATCGCGTAGATGTCATTCCCGTCCACGATAGCCCGACCACTCGTGGGTCGGAGCATCCCTCCGATGGTGAATAACAGCGTTGTCTTCCCACTGCCGCTGGGACCTCGGACGACTACAAACTCAGCTTCTTTAACCTGAAGGCTGACCTCATTCAGAGCCTTGACCTCGCCGCGCCGGGTTCGGTATATTTTACTAACGTTTTCAAGAGAAACCATGTCATAAGCATTTTCGATTTTCGATTTTTGATTTGCGATTAGATCGGCAATCGGCAATCTAAAATCCAGAATCCTTTATTCCGCCCCATGTGAGACTCAGTTTTCCAGTGGGTTCCACCAGCGCGAGTTCCATGGATTGCCTTACTTCCTCCACCGATAGGGCTTCGTCCCATATCTTGATATCATCGAGTTTGCCCTTGAGATAGCGATTCTGATATGTCCCAAAGGTTAGAGAGCCTCCATGTCTGTGTTCCATGCCAGCCGTAGCTCTTCCTTCCCCATCTTTTTCCCCATTCAGATAGAGGGTGAGCATTTTGGTACCCCAGTCGTAAGTGAGTGCGACGTGATACCATCGGTTCGCCTCTATCAGAGTCTCACCTCCCACGTCGAGCCAGTCACCAGCAGTTGCGATGATTGCCCAGAGCTTTCCATCTTGAGGGTTGCCACCGAGTGAGAAAGCATAGTCGTCGTTCCTGGAGATAAAATCTCGACGACCAGAAACGTCGCTGAAATAAACCCATGTCGCCATAGTGATGGACTCCGGGTTTACATCAGCCGCAGCCGGCACCTCTACATGGTCATCGCCGTCGAATTCAAGTGCTTTGCCATACATACCATCTACCCATGCGGGATCACCTTTGAAAGTACCATCATAGCCGTTTCCCGTTGCATCCTTTATTTCCGTCCCTGTGCCTTCGTCAAGCGGCCAGTAGGCCACAAGTTCGGCATCAGAGGAAGGCGTAGCAAGTGCCAGATAGATCAAGGCTAAACTCATCATTGTCATTGAATCTAAAAACTTGGGCCTTACCATCTCTCTCCCTCCTTCAATCCGCCCCATGTGAGACTCAACTTTTGGCCAGGGCTAACAGACAGGCCTTCCGCCTCATAGTTTTGTAATACCTCGTCCTCACTTAGAGGTCGATCATAGAGGCGCAACTCGTCAATCATCCCCATGGAGGAAAGTGCTCATTGTTATCCTTGTATACGCCAATGGCGACGAAGAGATGGTCAGGGTAATCAAGCTCCGTTCATTCTTCCCTCAGCGTAACGGCTGGATCCTGAGCTACGGCTATCATCGCCGGGATGAAGCTTGAAAGCGCCGCGAACGCCGGAGCAGCGATGAGCAACCAGCCGAGCAAACCGTATACAGGCTTTATCATCTTCGCCGTGACTTTGAATATATCGGGGCCAAACTTGGAAGCCAGACCTGTTCCGATGCCGAAGCCTACAGCAGCTCCGATAGCCCCGATCACAATCGCTTTGCCTAAGAAGAGCAGAGCGACCTTACCTGAACCGTAGCCCAACGCTCGCATGATACCTATCTCGTGCTGCCTTTCCCGCACATTCATCATCGCTAGAACGCCGATCCACGCCGCGCATACAACCAGCACGATCGGCATGATAAACGCAAAATACTTATCAACCATCAGCCTCTGTTCTTCGCGAGCTTTGGCGATGGACCGAATCTGAATTACCTTCCCTTCGGGGAGCATGCGTTCGAGTTCTGCCCGCAGAACGTTAGGGGATTCCTCTCCAGAAGCGAAGCATAGGCACTCCAATGCCTTTATCTCGTTGATCTTCCCCTCCATCCTAAGGAGGCCTTGCACATCCCGGAGATGGCCGTAGATGCGAATATCATCATCGCTGCCGCTTTCAGGGAGACGCCTCGCCACAGTGAAAGATCCCCCGAAGATGTCAACCTTATCACCCTTTTCTATACCCAGGCTATCCGCCAACTCAGAGCCGACATGGACAGTTCCTGGCTGAATTGCGAAGATCATGGGTGACTTCTTCTTGCCGGGCGGAGACACTTCCTCGGGTGCCATACCAGTCAAGATAACCCCACTGCCGCGCCACAACACCTTCTTCTGAAGGATAGCAGTCAGGTGGTTATAGTAGATGTTTTTATGCGTGGCGAAGCGGTAAACATACTCTTCGGGCATAGTATATTCTGAGTATCCTGTTGCCCAGAACTTGCTCATGTCAGTCTCTTTAGGTATAATGCGCAGGTTGAATCCTATGTCTCGCATCAGTCGTATCGTCTCGCGCTTGGAGGCTTGACCGGCTGTGAAGAAGGATACGAACAGCGCCACAGCCGTCACAATCGCCAGCAGACTGAATAGAAAATTCAGCTTTCTGTGGATAACCTCTCTGAGGATGAGATAAGACGTTCTCATGATACCAACACTTAGGGATTAGGAAATAGTCGTTAGGGATCAGGGAATAGTCTCTAGGGATCAGGGTTGCCCCTATTCCCTATTGACTGATCTCTATTCCCTACCCGTACAAAGCTCAAGAAAAAAGCGTCAACAACGTTTCCCGGTCATTGACGCTAATGAATTTGCGATCTTCGGTTTCCAGGATCGCAAATCCAATCATTGGCGGCAATAATACCTGTAGTCCATCTTCTCAGCCGATGCAAAGTTCAGCGCAACTCCGAGAATATTACCACCGGAACTCTGTATCATCTCCTTCGCCTGGACTATGATGTCTTTCTTGGTAGCATCCGCTTTTACCACAAGCACTATGCCATTCACCTTCGACCCGATAGCCACTGATTCTGACGCCAGCGCTGCTGGTGGTGAGTCAAATATAACCACATCGAATTTCTGCCGCGACAAATTTATGAAATCCTCCAGTCCGGGCGACCCGAGGATTGCGGAAGGATCAATCTGTCCATTTTCCCACCCGGAGACAACTACAGATAGATTATCTATTGGTGTTCTCCTCACCACTTCATCCCAAGTTGCTTTTCTCATTAGAATGTCAGTCAATCCTGCTGTATTGTCTAACCCCAGAAGCGTATGCTGAGCAGGACGGCGACAATCTGCATCCACAAGAAGAACCTCGCTCCCTGTCTGCGATATGGATATAGCCAGATTCGCTGCAACTATCGATTTTCCTTCTTCCGGTGCGGAACTCGTCACCAGCAGAGCCAGCCCGCGCGAATTCTGAGACGCGGCGAGTTCTCGCGTCTCCGCGTCTCCGTGTCCCCCTTCAATTGCTGCCATCATTTCCAATTGAAGCATTCTATATGATTCCTTGTAGAACTCTCTGATCCAGGTTCTTCGGACAGAATTTGCATCGTTATATGTGATAAGCGCATGACTTCCCGGATTATTCTTGACTCCTCTCAGGCGAGGAATTCTGCCGAGCACAGGAAGGCCGATGGATGTCACCACATCCCCAGGGACGTGTATGGAGCTATCCATGTATTCCAGAAACAAGGCTAGACCCAGACCCACAAACACTCCCAGAGCTGCACCCATCATAAGAGTGAGTCTTCTTTTTGGTTTACTACGGTAGAGAGGCTCCAATGCCCTTTCAACTATCTCCGGCGACTTATTCTGCATGATATACTGTGCCTTCAATTCCTCCTGCTTTGATACAAGCGAGCTATATAACTGCTGGTTAAACAAGACCTCTGCTGCAAGCTTCGTCAAGCCGAACTGTTTATTATATTTCTCTATCGCTTTTCTCTCTTCCTGTTGTAGCTTCTGCCTGCTCGTCTCGATCTGGTCTTTGAGACTGATTACCTCTGGATTTGCTTCCGGAAGGTTTTTCCTCAGCGTTTCCAGTTGCATCTCCATCTGCATGATGCTCACCTTGAGTTCCGCGACAGCCTGCGGAACTTCCGGGACCACATACTGAGTTCCGTATCCCTCCTTTGATGCTCCACCTCCGATCAGGAGTGGGCTAAAAGCCGTAGTAATACCCGCTTTCGCCTCATGATCGAGGAGTAACTGCCTGGACCTCTCCAGATCCCTTCCCGTCTGCTCCAGCTTGGCTTCCATCTGGTTTATCAGGTCACTCCAGACCTCCCGGCTGGAAGCCTCGGATAGTTGAATATATTCATCCGCCACCGCGTTAGCAATATCCTTCGCCTCCTTGGGAGAACCACCAGTCGCTGTTATTTCTATCAGTTTTGCACTGCCCCGCTGTTTTACCTCCAGCATCTTACGAAGTCTTGATACTATCTGTCTCTGATCCAGCTCCAGGTTTTCTTCCTTCTTATCAAGCCTCAGCTCCCTGACAACCTTCTCGGCTATATCCCTTCCTTTAATTATCTCGATTTCAGTTGCCACATCGCTCGCCGGCCCAACCGGAAGGAAAGCACCGAGAGCCGCCGCCAAGCCACCTCCTCCGCTGCCCGATGTCGGGATTTTCACCACTGCAGTTGCTTCATACTCTTCCGGTACCCTAGTAAGATAAAAGGCAGCCAAACCCACTATAGCAACAGGAATGGTAAGTATCAACCACCACCTCCTCTTGAATATAGCCCAGTAATCTTTAAGATTGCTCTGTTGTTCCTGTTGGTTTTGAAACACTTCCATTTGCGATACTTGTATGCTCATATCTATACCCATCCGTAAAACAGTTTTAAGTTTTCAGTTTTGGGTTTTCAGTGTTCATCCTTACTGGAAACTGAAAACTGATTACCGTGCATAATCAAGGATCAATGCGATTGTGATTACCGTTGCCGCAGTCGTGACCACAAACTTGATCGCCCCTATCACCTGACCCCACCTGTCGGTAATTTTCTGGACCATGACCTTTGTGGAGACGACTATCACATCCCCGGGGGATAGCTCGGCCTTGTCTCCTCTTACAACC
>Ga0209636_10007935_pt1 | contig 10822 bp, 8 predicted proteins | sample DeeMarSWOR152_54_FD_187464 | JGI IMG/M metagenome (GOLD analysis project Ga0209636, IMG submission 187464) | Marine sediment microbial communities from White Oak River estuary, North Carolina - WOR-1-52-54 (SPAdes) (version 2) | ecosystem: Environmental > Aquatic > Marine > Intertidal zone >... | reverse complement strand
CGAGCTGTTGCGGGCGTTCAACGTGGACGCCGCGGGCCTCGTCGCGGAGGCGGGCCGTACGACGACGTACAAAGTTAAGTTCGTCGCGCGCGAGGCGCAACGGCACCGCCAGCACCTTTTCCACGCCTACTGGCAAGAACGCCGGCCTCCGTCTCGCGCGGTTCAAAAAGAACTTCGGCGTTCGGCCGCGCGGGCGTTGGCCGACGCCGACGCGGTGGTCCTTTCGGACTACGGTAACGGCACGCTGTCCGGCCGTTTTTCGAGATGGCTTATAGACGAGAGCGGCCGCCGCGGCGCCGTCTCGGTGGCTAACGCGCGGGGCGACCTGACGAAGTTCCGCGGCACGACGGCGGCGGTGGCAAATGTGGAGGAGTTAATGTGTCTTGCCGGCCGCGGTGCCGGCGCGGACCTTGCCGGGGCTATGGCCTCCGCGGCGACGAAGCTCCGGGCCCGATATGTCGTCGTTACCGCGGGGAGCGAGGGTATGTTCGTTTGGCCCGTGCGGGGGCGTGCCCGGCGCCTTATGCCCGCGGCGCGGGACGTGGTCGACGTCACGGGCGCGGGCGATACTGTGACCGCGGCTCTTGCCGCGGCGCTGGCCGCGGGTGCCGGTTTGTCCGCGGCGACGGCGTTGGCGAACTTGGCCGCGGCTGCGGTCGTGGCGCGAGAGGGAACGTCGGTCGCCGCGCCCGAGGAACTTCGGCTCTTCGCAACTTAACGGCGGCGTTTTGACAAGCGGCCCCCGGCGTGTTAAAATAAAAAACGCTAAGCTAAGGTTTCTCGGGCAAAGTCGTAAGCAAGGCTATGTTGACTCTCGCCGATAAGATAAAGAAGTTACGGGCCGCGCGGGGGTATACGCAGCGGGCTTTCGCTCGCGAGCTCGGGATTTCCGCGGGGTATCTGAGCCAGCTCGAGATGGGTTTGCGTAAGCCGTCGCGCGAGCTTGTCCGACGGATGGCGGATGCTTTCGGAGCGTCGTTAGATTACCTCTTGCGCGAGGACGAGGGGCCGGCCGTAGAGGGCGTCCCGGAGGAGATAGTAGAGTTCTTCCGCAGCGAGCGCGTGACGGAGGCGGACCGCGAGGAGCTTTTGTCTTTTTTCCGCTTTTGGCAGACGGAACGAGCCCGGCGCGCCAAAGTGCGCAAGAAGAAGAAAAAGAAGGCCCGTTAAGGTGTTCAGGAGGTTGTTATGGGTCGCAGGTGGATTTGGTTGGCGGCGGGTGCTTGTGCTTGCGCGGGCGTCGCGGCCGCGGCGAACGTAGAGCTTAAACTTTCGACGCCGCTTTCGGCAACCCTTAAAGAGGCGGTCTGTTTACACGAGTCGCCGGACAACGAATCCGTAATGATAATATGTTTGAACGCCGGCGCGCCCCTCACCCTCGTGGCCCGGCTCAAGGATAAAGAAGTCCTCGAGGGCCAAGAGGGTTATTGGTATAAGGCCGAGGTAAAGGGAGGCGCGGTCGGGTGGGTTTTCAGCACCTTTTTGGATATCTTGCCGGAGGGTAAAGCCGCCGGCGGTTGCGACTAGCGATAGGGGGCGCGAAAATTCGGGGAGATGGCGCCGCGCGTCAAAAGCTCGAGCGCCGTGGTTCGGCGGGCGGCCGAGGTCCTGAAACGTATTGACGTCGACGGCCCGCCGGTTACGCTGGAGGGTATTTGCCGGTCGGAAGGGATAGCCATTTGCGCCCGCCCGTTCGATTACGTCGCGGGGATATTCATAAACGACGACGTGTTCCCCGTAATCGTCGTCAACTCGCGGGAACGGCGCGCGCGGCAACGTTTCACTATCGCCCACGAGTTGGGCCATTATTTTTTAGGCCACCGGCGAAAGTCTTTCGCCGAGCCGGCGACGGACAGTCGCCAAGAACGCGACGCCCAACGTTTCGCCGCGTGTCTGCTTATGCCCGCGGCGTGGGTACGTCAGTATTGGCGCGCTTATAATGCCAACGTTGAAAATCGCCTTTCTATACTCGCGGCCTTGTTCGACGTCTCGCGGGCGGCTTTGGATTTGCGCGTGAAGGAACTGGGCTTGGGCGGACGCTTCCGGGAAAAGCGATGAAGGCCCGGGTCACCGTCGTAGGCGGCGGGTTGGCGGGCGTAGAAGCCGCTTGGCAGTGCGCCCGCCTTGGCGTACCGTTGGAGCTGTACGAGATGAGGCCGGCGAAGTTGACGCCGGCCCACAAGACGGGCGCGCTCGCCGAGCTGGTCTGCAGCAACTCGTTCAAGTCCGCGGAGGAAGGAACGGCGCCGGCGCTGTTGAAGGAGGAGATGCGGCGCCTGGGTTCGTTGACCCTCGAGGTTGCGGCGGCGTCGCGCGTGCCCGCGGGCGGCGCTTTGGCCGTCGACAGGCGCCGGTTTGCCGAGGCGGTTACGGCCGCGCTCGAGGCCCAAGAGGGCGTGGGCATAATGCGAGCCGAAGTCAAAGAGTTGCCGCCGGCGCCCGGCGTCGTGGCCACCGGGCCGTTGACCTCGGCGCCGTTGGCCGAGGAGCTTGCCGCGGCCTTGGGGCACGAAAACCTGTTCTTCTTCGACGCGTTGGCGCCCATAGTCTTGGCCGAGAGCATCGACCGGGATAAGACGTTCGAGGCCAGCCGGTACGGCAAGGGCGAGGGCGTTTACGTCAACTGTCCGCTCGCCGCGGGCGAATACCGGGCCTTTGTCCGGGCCCTCGCGGCCGCCGCGACGGCGCCGCTGCGCGATTTCGAAAAGGGGTTATTTTTCGAGGGGTGTCTTCCGCTCGAGGAGTTGGCGCGGCGGGGCGAGGATGCTTTGCGCTTCGGGCCGATGAAACCGGTGGGTTTGGTGGACCCGCGGAACGGCGCCCGGCCGTACGCCGTCGTTCAGCTGCGGGCCGAGGACGTCGACGGGACGATGTTCGGCATGGTCGGTTTCCAAACGCGGCTCAAACGGCCGGAACAACGTCGCATCTTCCGGATGATACCCGCGCTCGCGCGAGCCGAATTCCTTCGCTACGGCGCGGCGCACCGCAATACTTATATATGTTCGCCGCTGGCCTTGGAGGCCACCACCGAGATGAGGTCCAAGCCGGGGGTTTTCGTCGCGGGCCAACTGACGGGCGTGGAGGGTTATATGGAATCGGCCGGTACGGGAATAGTGGCCGGCCTGAACGCGGCGAGGTTGTGCCGCGGCGAGGCGGCCGTGTATCCGCCGCCCGAGACGGCGCTCGGGGCGCTGCTCCGGTACGTGACGACCGCTCCCCCGGCGACGTTCGCGCCGATGAACGTGAACTTCGGCCTGTTCCCGCCGGTGGCGGCGAGGCCGCGGCGGAAGAGGCACGCCGAGGTAGTCGCCCGGGCGCGTCGCGCGTTCGCCGGGTGGCTGGCAAAGCTGGAGGAGGGGTCTTAGCTGGCGGCGCGTTTCACGGAAAGAGGGGTAGCCGCGTTAGGTTTCTTGACGGCGGCCGTAGTTTTTTTGGCGCTGGCGGCCGCTTATTTCGATTACACCATCGACGACGCGTACATATCGTTGCGGTACGCGCGCAACGTCGCCGCGGGCGAGGGATTTGTGTTCGACGCCGCCGCGCCCCCCGTCGAAGGTTATACCAATTTTTTGTGGGTATTGCTCGAGGCGGCTTTTTTCGTTTTACCGTCGCCGGGCGACGTCGTACTTTACGCTAAGCTGGCGGGAATAGCGTGGGGCTTGGGCGCCGTAGCCGCGGCGTACCTTTTGGCTCGACGCGTTTTCGGCGCCGCCGCGGGCGTTTTTGCGGCCTTGTTTGTCGCCGCCACGGGCAACTTCGCTTTCTGGGCCGTGGCGGGCCTGGAGACGACGCAGTACGTATGCTTAGTATTGCTGGCGCTCTTTTTTACGTTGGACGCGGCGGGCGGCGCGGGCCGCGCGATAATAGCGGCGTTGGCCTGGTGCGTCGCGGCGCTCGCCCGCCCGGAGGGTTTTATACTCGGGATGGCGGTTCTTATTTTAGGATTGGTTACCGCGGGCGGCCGCCGCTCCAGAGCGAATTTCGTCTTGGCCTGCCTTTCTCTCGCTATCGCGTACGGCGTTTATTTCGCGTGGCGGTGGCAGTACTTCGGCACGGCGTTGCCCAATACGTTCTACGCGCGCGGCGGCATAACGCCGCGCTCGTTTGTCGCCCGCGTGCGAGGGGTTTTGCCGTTTTTGGCGTACGCGGCGCCCATCGCTTTCCTCATCGGCCGGTTCGGGCGTTTTCGGCAAGACCGCAGCGCGCGTTTTTTGACGGTCGCCGCGGCCGTCAGCCTGGCGCTGGCGTTCGTCGCTAAACGGGAATGGATGCCCGGTTTCCGCTACGAGCTGCCGTTCGCGGCTTTTCTTTTGGTTTCGGCCGCGGGCGCCTTCGCGGCCTTTATCCGACGCCGGTCAAACGCGGCGGTGGCGATTAGTGCGGTTATAATTTTGATTTACCTATTTATGCCCGGCATTTTTCTTTTCAAAGAAACGTCGTACACGGCGAGGCTGAACGGCGCGCACGTGGCCTTGGGTAAGTGGCTGGCGCGCGCGGCGCCGCCGCGAAGTTCGCTCGCCGCCTGGGATATGGGCGCCGTGCCCTACTTCTCGCGGCTGCCGGTTGTCTACGATATCAACCCGGAAGGTTTGCTATCGCGCGAGACGACCCGCCGCGGCTATAACCCCGGATATTTCATCGGGCGGAGGCCTACCTTTTTTATATTGTATAGCTCCCGCGCGGACGGCGTCGCGGCTCCGTCCGGGAATTGGGCGTGGCGTTATTATCGGTCGCCGGCCTTCAGGCGGGCGTACGAGTACCTTTTCACTTTTAGTTTCCGCGAGGACTATCACCTGCGGGTTTACGTTGCCCGGGGCATCGCGCTCCCGCCCGCGGACCTAGCCGAGGGCGCGACGTTGGCTCGTCTGAGCCGGGGCCGCGGCTAAGGTTGTATTAAAAATGGGTCCGGCCCGCGGGCGTTTTCTATTGCTTTGGAATTTATTATTATTATAATCATCAACGTGTAAAGGTTAACGTAATCCTACCTTGGTTAAGGTCAATATGTCGTATCCGGAAGACGTAGTTAGGTCGAGCGGCCGCGTCAAAAGCCGTAATAACGTACTCGGCGCGTTTAAGTTCATCTTAGCCGCGGCGCTGTTTTATTCGTTTTTAGACGCGGTATTCGTTCGGTTGGTTTTTTTGAGGGCGCAATTTTCGGACTACGCCGTCCATACGTATTTCGCGCGGTCGTACGTCCTTTACGTTATTTATATGGGCGCGGCCGCGGGCGCGGCTGCCCTCCTCGGCCTTTTATTTAAGAAACTTTGGCCGCGGCCGTGGCCCGGCGTCGCCGCGGTCGCCGCAGGCGGCGCGTTATGCGCTCCCGTCTTCGCGCTCGCCGTATTGGCCAACCGGGCGTTCGCTTTGACCATCACGCACCCGGCGATGCTCGCCGTGGACGTTTTGGTATTGTTGATATGGCTAATATTGTCAACTTACGTAGGCGGGAAGGTTTATAACCGACTCGGGCCGGCGCCTCGCGGCGCGCGGCGGTTCGCCTGGGCCGGTTTGGGATATGGCGGGGCGTTATTGTTCGTCGTCGTATTGTTGGGGATAATTATTCTGCCCGCCCTAAGCCGGCCTCCGGCGCCGGCGCGCGGGATGAACGTGCTTCTAATCTCCATAGACACGTTGCGACGGGACCACCTCGGTTGTTACGGGTACGAACTAGTTAAAACTCCTAACTTAAACCGTTTCGCCGCCTCTGGAACGAAGTTCGAAAACGCCTATTGCTGCTCGCCTTGGACGTTGCCGTCGATGGCGAGTATGATAACGGGCCGTTATCCCGCGGTATGCGGGGTGGACGAACTCCACAAGTTGCGTCCCGGTATAACGGCGTTGGGGGAGGTCCTCCGTTCACACGGGTACCGGAACGAGGCTTACGTCACGAACATCTTCATGTATCCGGAATACGGCTACGCCAACGGCTTCGACCTTTATTTAATGAACGGCGACAGGCCCTGGCTCTACCCGTTTAAGGAGACGCTTTTATACCGGTGGACATCTGCCGCGTTGCGGGCTTTGGATAGTAGGTTGGGCCGCGCGCGCGACGACACGCGGTACAACGGCGACGAGACGGTCGCGGCTTTGCGGCGATTGGGGAAAGGGAGGCGGCCTTTCTTTTTATGGTGTCATTTTATGGACCCCCACAATCCTTACACGCCCCCGCCGGGATACGTGCCCGAATACCCCGGCATCGCTCCCGCCCAGGCGTACGAGCTCCTGGCGGAACTTCAGGCGGCGGGCTGGAAGGCAGGCGTATGGCCGATCAGCGAATCTCGGGCCCCCTTGTTCGAAATGCTCTACGACGGCGAGATCGCGTACGTGGATGAACAATTCGGAAGAATTATCGACGCCCTCGCCGAAGAGGGATTGGACCGTAATACCATGGTATTCGTTTTGAACGACCACGGCGAAGAGTTTTACGACCACGCCTCGTACGGCCACGGCCACACTTTATACCCCGAACTTATCGATATGGTCCTTTTCGCGCGGGTCCCCGGGCAGAAGTTCCCGCCGGCCGCCCGCGGCCGCTATATAACTCACGTCGATATTATGCCGACGATCCTTGACGCGTTGGGAATTAAACCGCCCGCGGCGTTGGACGGCCGCTCCATGTTAAGGGAAAACCCGGCTTCGGGCGATGACGGCCGTGCTTTTTCGGGGGCGTTGCAGAGCGGCGCCGATAGGAATGCCGTACGGCGGGACGGATGGTTATTGATCGTCGACGCTGAGGCGGACGAAAGGGAGCTTTACGATTTGGCGGAGGACCCCGGCGCCCGAGAGAACCTTGCGGGTCGAGGTTTGGCGGTCGAGGAGGAATTGAGCCTTGAAATCGCCCGCCACGTAGACGCCGCCGAAGAGGAAGTCCGAACGTTAGGCCGTGCGGCGACGATTGCGGTGTCCGAGGAACGCAAAGCGCGTTTGCGCGGCCTGGGATATATAATGCCTTGACCGTTATCCTATTGACACCTTTGCGTTGTAAGTATTATATTAATGCTAAACTAATCCCGTTTTGTATCTGCTCGTGACGAGAGGAAAAGGATTGCTATGGGTTCGCCGCGGTTGACGTTACGGTTTCAGTTATTCGCGATATTCGTGGTTTATGTCGCGGTTGTACTGGCGCTGGCCGGGGCGGTCCAGGTCACCGGTTTTTCCGGTCTCGTAGTTGCGACCTTTATAGTTATTATTTTGGGCGCCGGGGGGATATTCTGGTGGTTGGACAGACGGTTTTTGCGGCCTATCCGCGCGGCCGTGCGCGTGCTCGAGAATATGGCCTCCGGCGATTTGACGCTCAGGTCCCGCCCCCGGACCGACGACGAGGTAGGGCGGCTTTACCGGGCTGTCGACGGCGTGGCCGACGGCGTTCGCCGGATATTGGCGGGCATAAAACAGGCGGCACTAGATCTTAATAAGGGAACCAGCGAGATCCTCGCCGCTATCGTTCAACAGAGCGCCGGCGCCAGCGAACAAGCGTCCTCCATAAGCGAGACGAGCACGACCGTCGCCGAAGTCAAACAAACCAGCGAACAGGCGGCAAGCCGTGCCCAGGACATCGTGGGCGTCTCGGACCAATCCGCGGAATTTTGCGCGGAGGGGGAGGCGTCGGTCGAGAAGACCGTCGAGGAATTCAACCTCATAACCAGCCAGGTGGAGAAAAGCGCCGTCAGCGTCCTGACCTTGTCCGAGAAGACGCAGCAGATAAGCGAAATACTGCGGACCGTTCGGGAGCTCGCGGAGCGTTCCAACATACTCTCTTTGAACGCGTCTATCGAGGCCGCGCGCGCGGGCGAGGCCGGCAAAGGTTTCGGCGTCGTCGCGGTTGAGGTCAAAAACCTCGCGGACCAATCGAAGGCCGCGGCGTCGCAGATTCAGGAGATATTGAACGAAATACAGAGCGCGGCCAATACCTCCGTGATGGTGGCGGAAGAGGCGTCGAAGAGAGTGGATAGCGGCAAGGAGATCGTAGGCGTCCTCCGCGAGAGGATGCAGAACCTGACCGAGGCCGTGGCGACGGTAAGGCGCTCGGCGAAGCAAATCGCTTCCTCCTCGAACCAACAGAGCATCGGGATGGAGCAAGTCGCGCTCGCGATGGAGAATATTAATCAGGTCGCCGCGGAGAGCGTCACGAGCGTGAAGGAAATCGAAGAGGCCGCCCGCGGCCTGAGCGAGTTGGGCGCGGGCCTCAACGACTTGACGGGCCATTACCGGCTGGAACCTTAGGATATTCCGGGTGAACGACACGCCGCAAGATTCGATGCGGGAGATATTCGCCCTTTTCCGGGCGGAGGGCGCGGAGCACGTGAACCGCGTAACCGAGCTACTTATCGCTTGGGAACGGGGGAGTATTGACGCCGCGGGCTTGGAGGAGCTGTTTCGCGCCGCGCACAGTCTGAAGGGGGCCGCGAGTACCATCGGCGTGGGCGACTTGGCCGAGATAGCGCACGCGATGGAGGACGTTTTCGGCGCGGCTAAGCGCGGCGAGATTAAATACGACGCGGCCGTAAGCAACGAGATTCTGGCCGCTTTGGACGCGGTTACGGCCATACTCGAGCGGGCGGCGCCGGGCGGGGTTGAAGAGGACGTCGAAGCGCGGGCCGTGGCGGCGCGCGTAAAGCGGCTATTGGAGGCCGGGGGCGAGGGTCCGCCGCCCGGCGGGACGGGCCCGGCGGAGGCGAAAAAGGCGGAAGCCGCTGCGCTCGAGCCGGATGCGCGCGTAGCTGGCGACGCGTTCAAAAGTAAAGGCCGGCCGAAGGGCGAGGAGACGGTGCGTTTGCCGGTCGACAAGTTAGATGCGGTAATTAACCGTTTTTCCGAGTTGTGGGAGGAGAAGTTTCGCAACGACGATTTTGCCCTTCGCTTGCACGAGGCGGCGCGGTCGGCGCGCGCGGCGAGTAAAGTGCTAAACGAGGCCGCGGATTCATATCGAAGGCGGGCGGACGCCGCAGATTTTTCGCGGCAAGTCGAGCGGGCCGCGGCGGCGCTCGGTGCCGTCCACCGCGAATTGCGCACCCTCGATTTCGATTTCGAAGCCGCCGGGAAGAGGTTCGAGCTCGATTTGGCGAGTTTCGGCGACGAACTCGGCCGGCTTCGGATGGCGCCGCTACGCGGGTTGTTCAGGAGTTTCCGCCGGCCCGTGCGCGACCTGGCGGTCAAATTGGGCAAAGACGTTCAGTTGGACATAGTAGGGGAGGATAACGAGCTCGATAAGGCCATAATCGAATTTATTAAAGATCCGCTCAACCATATTCTGCGGAACGCCGTCGACCACGGCGTTGAAGACGAGGAAACGCGCCGGGCCGCGGGTAAGCCGTCCGCGGGGAGGGTTCTGATCTCGAGTACCCGCGTAGGGTCCCGCCTCCTCATAGAGGTTGAGGATGACGGCCGCGGCATCGATTTGGACGGGGTGAAGGAAGCCGCGCTCGCGGCCGGCGTCATCCGGCCCGAGGCCGCGGAGGCGATGAGCGCGGAAGAGGTCGCGCGGTTGATATTCGAGCCCGGCGTTACGACGAAGGCCGAGGTTACCGAGTTCGGCGGCCGGGGCGTGGGTCTCGACGTGGTTACCGCTAACGTCGCCGCCTTGGGTGGTACGTTCGACGTTTGGTCGGAGGCGGGCGTGGGAACCCGGGTCGGCATTCAGATACCGTTGACTATAGCGACGGCGCGCGGGATGTTGGTCGAGGCCGCGGGGGCCAAGTTTATCGTCCCCTCGAGCGCGATACGGCGTGTAGATTTGGTTTCGGCCGCGGACTTCGAAACGGTCGAGGGGAAGCTGGTGCTGAGGGACGAGGTTCGGGTGTACGCGGCCGGCGAGCTGGCGACGATACTGGAGATGGGCGACGACCGGGGCCTCGAAAGCCGACCCACCGTGCTCCTCCTGTCGTCGCCCGCCGGCGAGGCGGTCCTGATCGTTTCCGCGGTATGGGGTGAAGGCGAATTCCTGACGAAAGACCTTGGGGCGGCCGCGTCGCTCATGCCGTACTTCAGCGCGGCGCACGTAACGGGCGAGGGGGAGGTCGTCCTGATCCTCAACGTCGACGCTTTGGTGAGGGAGATAATGCGGGCCGAGGTCACGTTGCGCGCGGCCGCGGCGCCGGCCGCCGAAGTTCGGAAACGTAGCGTGCTTCTGGTAGACGATTCGTTGACGACGCGGGCGCTGGAAAAAAACATCCTGGAGGCGGCGGGTTACGAGGTCGCGGTCGCGACGGACGGCGTAGAGGCTTTGCAGGTATTGGCGGAGGTGCCGTGCGACCTCGCCATCGTGGACCTCCAGATGCCGAGGATGGACGGATACGAGTTGACGCGGCGCATACGCGCGACCGCCGAATACCGCGACTTACCCGTGGTCGTGGTAACGTCTCTCGACGCGGAAAGGGATATGGTCCGCGGCTTGGAGGCGGGGGCGGACGCCTACATCAGGAAGAGCCATTTCGACCAACGTGAGCTGCTGTCGGTTATCGAGCAGTTTATCTGAAGGGTAACGCCTTAATGGAAGAACGAATAAAGCCGATAAGGGTTCTGGTAGCGGAGGATTCCGCCGTCGTAGCGCGCGTTCTAGTTGACGTTCTGAAAACGGACCCGGATATCGAGGTTGTCGGTGTGGCGTACGACGGGGCCGAAGCGGTCGCGATGACGAAGTCGCTTAAGCCGGACCTTGTAACGATGGACGTCCGGATGCCCAAAATGGACGGCCTCGTCGCGACGCGTAAGATCATGGAGGAGACCCCGACGCCCATCGTGGTCGTGAGCGCGGGCGTAAACGTTCGGGACATGGATGTTACCTTCGAGGCGTTGCGCGCGGGAGCGCTCGAAATAATCGAGA
>Ga0209636_10007934_pt1 | contig 10823 bp, 8 predicted proteins | sample DeeMarSWOR152_54_FD_187464 | JGI IMG/M metagenome (GOLD analysis project Ga0209636, IMG submission 187464) | Marine sediment microbial communities from White Oak River estuary, North Carolina - WOR-1-52-54 (SPAdes) (version 2) | ecosystem: Environmental > Aquatic > Marine > Intertidal zone >... | reverse complement strand
AACCTCCTTCTCCTGGACCCGCATGCCCGCGACCCGCTTGGCGTACGCCCGGGGCACCCTGAGGGAGACCTCGACGGTGCGATCGCTGGCCTTGATCGCCCGCACCCCAGTCACCTCGACCTGCCCCAGGACCGTCCCCTCCATGTCCAGCACCGTCACCACGTCGCCCACCTGGATGCTCTCCTTGAGAAATTCGTAGGGGATAGTCACCGTGGGGTACTCCGGGTCCCGGCGATAGTCCACCAGGGCGATGGCCAGACCGGGGCAGATGGTCACGCAGCGCCGACAGCCGGTGCAGACCTTGCCGTCCCGCTCCCCCAGGAAGACGGGGGTCTCGCGGATGTCGCTCTCGTCGATCTGGATCAGTCCCAGCCGGCAGACCGCCGTACAGGGATCACAGGGGATCTCCTGCACGCAGTGAAAGACCGGAAAGACCCCGCTCTCGGCCTCGGGCAGATCCTGCGGCCGCGCCTGACCTGGCTTGGACTTGAGGACCTCGGCCATGTCGTACCACCCGGCGGGGATCTCGCCGACGTCGTGGCCCAGGGCGCGGGCCACCTCCAGCCCGCGGATCTTGCCCGAAAAGATCGCCGCCGAGGCCTCGGCGATCTCCTCGGCGTCGCCGGCGGCAAAGGCCGTCATGCCAAACTCCTGCGCCTTGAGGTAGAACTCGTTGACCGGGTCCAACCCCACGGCGATGAGCAGCGTATCGCAGGCAAAGGAGCGCTCCGTCCCAGGGATCGGCTGGAAGCGCTCGTCCACCTGGGCGATGGTCACCGACCCAACCGCATCCTCCCCGTTGGCGCTGACGACCGTGTGCGAGGTATAGATGGGGACGCCCATCCGGGCCAGCTTGTCCCTGTGGACCTTGTAGCCGCCGCACTCGGGCAGAACCTCGACCAGCCCGACGACATCGATCCCCGCCTGCAGGGCGTGATAGCCGGCAATGAGCCCGACGTTGCCGCCGCCGACGATGAAGAGGCGCTCGGCCGCCCGGACCAGGTCACGGTTGACCAGCGTCTGGAAGGCCCCCGCGCCGTAGACGCCGGGCAGGGTGTTTCCCTTGAAGGCCAATGACTTTTCCCGTGCGCCGGCCGCGACCAGCAGCACTCGGGGCGCCACCAGCGCGTAGCGCTCTCCCTGGCGGAGAATGCCGACCTTGCGGTCGCTGTAGACGGCCAGCGCGGTGCTCTGTAGCCAGATGCGCACGCTCTCAAAGGTGCGCACCTCCTCCTCCAACCGGGTAGCGATGTCGATGCCACGGGTACCGGCATAGACGGCGTCGGTGGAACCGAAGAAGCGGTGGGTCTGCAGGACCAGTTTGCCACCCAGGCGGTGCTTGTCGTCCACCAGGATCGTCTCGACGCCTAGCCCGCCCAGTTCGATCGCCGCAGACAAACCGGCCGGGCCCCCGCCGATGATCAGCACCGGAACGCTGATCTCCTCGACATGGCGCATCGCCGGGGCCTCGGCCACCTTGGGCAGTTCCGGCAGGTCCTCGACCGGTTCGAGGTGAACCCCCGGGCGGAGCAGTTCCATGCAGGCCTTGACCGGCTTCCCGTCCGCCAACACCAGGCACTGCGCACACTGGCCGTTGGCGCAAAAGATGCCCTGGGGGGCGCCGTCCTTGGCGTGATGCCCAAAGACGCGCACGCCGTTGGCAAAGAGGGCCGCGGCGATCGTCTCGCCCTGGTGGGCCAGCAGCCTCCGCCCTCTCCAGTAGAAGGGGGCGCTTTCCTGGGGTTCAACAGGTAAGATGGGGTGTTCCCGGATGCGGTAGTCGGTCAATTGCTCCTCCTCTCTGACCACATTGTCCGAGGTTGCAGGCATCCTTGCCCGGCAGATCCGACGCAGCTGCGGCCAGCACTGCGCCTCCGCCCCGACCAAACGCCCGCATTATACTCAAAAACCGGGCCGGCGGCAAATTGTGCTGCAGGTCACTGCGCAGCGCTCCACCAGCCCCTACAATGACACACGGAGGCCCGGGCAACTGGGATTCGGTCATAAATGCTGGTGCACCACGAATGGCGGCCCGAGCCCCCGCTCGTACCAGCCAAGACACTCGCGCACGTGCGTCGACGAGGCCCATCCTGGCAGTGCGGGGGCCGCCGGCATAGGTCAGGTGAATTGACGGCCGCATCTCAGCCGGACAACGGTTGACCGGACCGCCCGGTTCGTGTACAATGCAGGTACGGGTGCCGTGCATGGTATCGAAGAGAAGGAGGAGATCCATGACCATCGCTGCTGACCTGACCCCCCTGGAGATCCTCGGCGTCGCCATCAGATCGGAGATCGAAGCGGCCAAACTCTACCGGCACATAGCCTCCCAGGTCGCCAACCGCGACCTGCGCGAACGACTCGACTTCCTCGTCCAGGAGGAGGAGAAGCACCGCCGCATTCTGGAGGACATCTATACCCGCCAGTTTCCCGAGGTCGAGCTGGCCCTACCGGCCCAGTCCCTGGTGCCTACCGTGTCGGCGGCCCTGGAGGAGGAGACGCCAGTGCCCGAGCTCTTCCGCCTGGGCATGGAGGCGGAGCGCCTTTCGGAGCAGTTCTACGCCGACCTGGCCGGCCGGGTCCAGGATGCCAACGCCCGTACCACCCTGACCTACCTGAGCCGCATGGAGCGCGGCCACTACGACCTGTTGCGCACCGAGCTGGAGTTGATCGAGCGGTTCCCCACTTACTACCAGGTGGAGGAGTTCCACCTGGGCGAGGAGATGATCCATTTCGGCCCTTAGTGCGTCTATTGGCTTTCGCCTTTTGAAAGGGACGCTGCACCACGAATTTCATTCGTGCGACCGTGCCTTTCAATACGCGAAGCTCAATAAACGTTGGCTCCCCTGAAAAAGATGGAAACCTCACCGCAGAGACGCAGAGTACGCAGAGGAGTGCAGAGGTTTTCAGAAAAAGAACCGAGGGATTTCTCCGCGTCCTCTGCGCCTCCGCGGCAAGAAAGGTTCTTTCAGTAGAGCCAATGTTCGAAGTCCGGGTGATGTTCAACAGACCTCGCGGAACTAGCCAGTGCGAATTCACGAAACCGTGTACTCAGAACAAGGAAAAGGAGGTTCAGCAATGTCAAAGTGGGAATGTCTGGCCTGTGGGTACATCTATGACCCCGAGAAGGGTGACCCCGACGGAGGTATCCCCCCGGGAACGGCCTTTGAGGATCTACCCGACGACTGGGTCTGCCCGGAGTGCGGCGCCAGCAAGGACATGTTCGAAGAGATCGGCTAGACATTGACCGCAGGACGTTCCCCCTCCCCGCCCCCACCTCAGCGCGGGGCACGGGGAGGTAGTACCTGCGGACGGGCCACAGAGTGACTGTAGGGAGCGCACTCAGGGCCAGCTTCAGGAGGATCGATGAGCGAAGAAAAGACCGTCTGCGCCTACTGTGGAGACGTGATCGAGGGGGAAGGGATCCGGCGCGGCCCGCGGGTCTATTGCTGTGAAGCCTGCGTCTTTGAGGGTAGCCGGAGTGTCGACTGTGCCGGCCGCTCCGACGCCAGCCAGGCCTCCCTCAAGGAGGAGATGGAGTACCGCGCCAATCCACCGATATCGTAAAGGAGGGATTACATGCACAAGATGACCGAGGACAATCTCAAGGCCGCCTTTGCCGGCGAGAGCCAGGCGCACATGAAATACCTGATCTTTGCCGACAAGGCCGAGAAGGAGGGCTTCCCCAACGTCGCCCGCCTCTTCCGAGCCATTTCCTACGCCGAGCAGGTCCACGCCACCAGTCACTTCCGCACCCTGGGAAGTATCGCCTCGACCAGCGAGAACCTCGTTGTGGCCATCGGTGGGGAGAACTACGAGGTGGACGAGATGTACCCGGCCTTCCTGGCCGTGGCCACCGCACAGGAGGAGAAGTCAGCCCAGCGCAGCATGAACTATGCCCTGGAGGCGGAAAAGATCCACGCCGCCATGTACCAGGAGGCCCGGCAGTCCGTGCAGGCCGGAAAGGACCTCGATCTGGGCACCGTGCACATCTGCGAGATCTGCGGCTACACCGTCGAGGGCGAGCCCCCCGACCGCTGCCCGGTGTGCAACGCACCCAGGGACAGGTTCCGGGCATTCTGAGGAGCGTGAACCGAGAGCTCGTAGCGTCGGCGACGAAGACGCCGACGCTACGAGCTCATCACTTCTCTAGAACAACCCCACCACCAGCCCCGTCTCCAGATCCAGGTCGATGTCGGTAAAGGCCGGCCGCGTGGGCAGGCCGGGCATGGTGCGCATCGTCCCGCAGAGCGGGTAGATGAAGCCGGCGCCGACGGAGGCCCGTACGTCCGTGATCGGCAGGGTCCAGTCGCGCGGAGCCCCCTTGATCGTCGGATCGTGGGTGAAGGAGAGGTGGGTCTTGGCCATGCACAACGGCAGGTGGGAAAGGCCCATCTTGGTAAAGAGCCTGATCCTGGCTTCGGCCGCGGGCGTGTAGGACACGGTCCCGGCGCGGTAGATCTCCCGGGCGACCGTCTCGATCTTCTCTTTGATCGAGTAGTCGTCCGGATAGAGGAATCGGAAGCTACTGGGCTGCTCGCAGGCCTCGACCACCGCCCGGGCCAGGTCGGCACCGCCCTCACCCCCCTTGGCCCACACCAGCGACTCGACCACCGCGTAAGCGCCGGTGTTCATGGCGGCCTTGCGGACGAACTCGATCTCGGCGTCGGTGTCGGAGGTGAAGCGGTTGACGGCGACGACGACGGGGACGCCGAACTTGACGGCGTTCTCGATGTGCTGCAGCAGGTTGGGCAGGCCGGCCTCCAGCAGCGCATAGTTCTCCTGCGCGTAGGCACCGTCCAGCGGCTTGCCGGGGACGACCCTGGGGCCGCCGCCGTGCATCTTCAGCGCCCGCACGGTGCACACCAGCACGACGCAGTTGGGGATCAGCCCGGAGACGCGGCATTTGATGTTGAAGAACTTTTCCATGCCGCAGTCGGCGCCAAAGCCGCTCTCGGTGACGACGTAATCGGCCAGCTTGAGGGCGATCTTGTCGGCCATGATCGAGGAGTTGCCCTGGGCGATGTTGGCAAAGGGGCCACAGTGGACAAAGGCGGGGCTGCCGGCCAACGTCTGCATCAGGTTGGGCATGATCGCCTCCCTCAGCAGGACGGTCATCGCCCCGGCCACGTTCAGGTCCTCGGCCGTAATCGGCTCGACCACACCCTTGGAGCGCAGTCCACCCGGCCTACTCGTGCCAATAATGATACGGCCCATGCGCGCGCGCAGATCCTGCAGGCCGCTGCACAGGGCCAGCGCGGCCATGATCTCGGAGGCCACGGTGATGTCGTAGCCAGACTCGCGAGGATAGCCATCGTTGACCGTGCCCAGCCCGAGGACGATATTGCGCAGTGCAGCGTCGGAGACATCCACCACGCGGCGCCACTGGATGGAGTAGGGGTCGATGTTCAGCCGGAACATGCGCTCCTTGTCATCGTCGTTGAGGTCGGAGGGCCGCTCCGAGCGGATACCCAGTTTCTCCAGCCGCACGCGCATGGAAGGTGTGTACTCGTCGTCGGGACAGAGCGCAACCGCCAGATAGTTCGCACTCCAGCGAGTCTCCTTGGCCAGCCGATTGTCAACCGCCGCCGCCAGGAGGTTGTGGGCCGCACTGACGGCGTGGATGTCACCGGTCAGGTGCAGGTTAAAGTCCTCCATCGGCACGATCTGGCTGTAGCCACCGCCGGCCGCGCCCCCCTTGATACCGAAGGTCGGTCCCTGGGAGGGCTGGCGGATACAGGTGAAGACCTTCTTGCCAATGTAGTGCATCCCTTGACTCAGGCCGATGGTCGTCACCGTCTTACCCTCACCCAACGGTGTGGGCGTAATCGCGGTCACGTCAATGTACTTGCCATTGGGGCGATCGGCCAGCCGGTCAAGCACACCCAGGTGAACCTTGGCCTTGTATTTCCCGTAAAAGTCGACATCGTCCTCGGTGAGGCCCAGTTCCGCGATGACATCGCGAATCGGCCTCAATGTTGCTGCCTGGGCGATTTCCAAGTCACTGGGAAAGCTCATCTTCTGGCTCCTTTTCTTGCTCTGCCGAGCCCTGCCGGGCTCTCCGTCCTCCACATTTGTTCCACGAGACCCCCGACCTGGAGGTCTCGATCTCCCCGGGTGCACGCGGTACCTTGTTGAAACCCCCGGGGCTTGTTCCCGAAAGCACAATTAAGGCCCTGGCATTATACCCTAACTCGGGCAAACAGGCAACAAGACCCTCACCCAGACAGCATATCACTCGTTCAGCACTTTTCCCAGCCGAGCCGGGCAGCACTGCTCACCGACAGGTTGCCGAGAGCGCTCAGAGAGAGTACCGTTGCAGGACACGGCCCGGGACCTGCCCGGCTCGGCTGCGTCCGTGTGCGACAAGTCCTGAATCAACGACACGTTACCCCTCACTCATCCCAGGGCCGCGCCAAAGCCGCTCGCCTGTCGGGCAAGTGCCCGGCTTGGGGTCCGGACACAGTGGTAGAGCAATCAGGAAATCCGGTTAGCCATTGCTTTGAGATGGTTTCTCGCTGCCAAGCCCGCAGCGGCAGCCCTCATTTCAGGACCGGGAACAGGTTCGTGTAGTCATCCGTCCAGAGGCGCACCCCCGCGCAAGAGGACAGCGGGCTGCCCCGCCCGGCGACCTCCGGCCGCCGCAGGAAGGCCTCATTGCCAGTGAGCAGCATCCAGGTAGAATTGGAGACCCGCTCGCCATCCCCTTCGCTGTCGATGAACAGAGCGCCGAGCCCGAAGTGGTCGGCCGCCAGTTGCGCCACGGGCCCCAGGTCCACGTAGCGGTTGCTGATGTGCAGCGCGATAATGCCGTCCGGCCGCAGGTGGCTCAGGTAGAGGTCAAAGGCTTCCGCGGTCAACAGGTGGACGGGGATAGCCCCATCGCTGAAGGCATCCACCACCAGCACGTCGAATTGCTGCCGGTCACCAGCGGCCCGCTCCCGCTCCAGCGAGAGGCGGCCGTCACCCACGACGATCTCGACCCGGGCGGCGCAGTCCTCCAGGTAGGTGAAGTAGCCACCCTCGCCCCCGGCCAACCGGACGACGTCGGGGTCCAGTTCGTAGAAGCGGAACGTGTCGCCCGGCTGGCCATAGGTGGCCAGCGTGCCCACACCCAGGCCGATGACGCCCACCCGTAGCCCCACCTCGCGCCGGGCATGGTACAGGATGGCCAGCCCGGCGCCGCTCTCCTCAGTGTAATATGCCGTGGGCAGGTGGCTACTGGAGGCCTCGACGTACTGAAATCCATGCATGGTCGTGCCGTGCAGCAGCCGATAGGACCGCAGCTCGGGGAGATCCCCCACGTACTCCCGCACTTGCAGGACGCCATAGGGATTGCGGGCGGCATAGAGGACGTTCACCGATCCGGCCTGTATGTAAAGAAGGGTGGTCACGCCCAGGATAGCGATGCCGCCCACCAGCAGCACATCGGTCAGCCAGGTGATCGGATGGTCGCGGCTCTGCCGCCACCCCCTCGCACAGGCGGCGAACAGGAGCACCCAACAGGCCAGCAGCCCCAGCGGAAGTTCCCAGAATCCGGGGAAAAGATGGGGCGCCACCAGGGTCACGACAATGCCTCCCAGGGCACCGCCTGCCGAGACCAGCAGGTAGAAGGAGGGGAGGTAGCGGGGAGCGGGCTTGAGCCGGGCCAGTTCCCCGTGGCAGACCATGCAGGAGACGAACAGCACCAGGGTGTACACGCCCAGGTGAACCCACACCGCCAGTGTCGCCGGCCTGTAGTAGAGAAGCCAGCAGAAGGGCAGCGTGCTGACGAACAGGGCAACGATGTACCAGACGCGGGAGTAGCAGCGCTCGCTGGTAAAGGCAAGGATGAAGGAGAGCAGGTATACGGCCAGGGGCAGGACCCAGAAGAAGGGGACGACCGTTATCTCCTGGGAGATATGGCTGGTGGTGGCGAGCAGCAGCACGGAGGCGCAGGCCGGCAGGAGCACACAGAGGACGCCGGCCCACACACCGGGGCGCGCACCTGTCTGCTCCCGCGCAGTGCTATCGGGCGGACGGCCTTCCACTGGAGCGCTCGTGGGTTCCCCCTCCCGCCGGGCCATCCGCAGGGCGGCACGGCCGGCGAGCACGGCAAAGACGACGTATCCACCCGTCCACAGGTACGCCTGCGCCCGCAGCGTCAGGAGGGGCTCCATCAGGAAGGGATAGGCGATCAGCCCGAGCACGGAGCCCACGTTGGAGAGCGCATAGAGGCGGTAGGGAGAGGGTCCAGGCCTGTCGCGGTGAAACCAGGACTGCATCAGCGTGCTGTTCGTGGAGAGGACAAAATAGGGCAGCCCCACCGAGACCGCCAGAATGGCCAGGACTGGCCCGATCAGGGCCGCACCATACTGCGGCCTCCAGGTGGCATCAGGCGTAAGCGGCCCCCCCCGGGCCAGGCCTGTCACCAGGAGTACAACCAGCGAGACACCCAGCAGCGCCAGATGCACAGCCCCCTGCCTCCGCGGGCTCAGCCGGCCCACGAGCCAAGTGGCATAGCCCGTGCCGACCAGCAGCAGCACCTGGAAGAAGAGCATCGAGACGGACCAAACTGAGGATGTGCCGCCGAACCAGGGGAGAATGTGCTTGCCGATCAGCGGCTGGATCTGGAAAAGAAGGAAAGCGGACAAGAAGACAAGCAGGGCATACTGGGCCATGATGTACCGACTTCACTGCCCGCAGTAGGGGCAGACCTGCCAGGTCAGGTCCATCAGCTGGCCGCAGATAGGGCACTTTTTCTTCAGCGGCGTGTGGCAGTACGGACAGAGCAGAAAATCGGGCTCCGCGCCACGCTGGCACGTCGGGCAGACGGAGCGCTCCTCAAACGCCTGCATGATGTACTCCCGCTCCTGGTTGCGGGCATATACCTCGGCCAGCTTCTCGTGAGGCCGTACGAGCAGGTAGACCAGCGCGCCCGCCAGAGGGAAAAGCAGCACCAGCAGGACAGAGAACAGCTGCGCCAGCAAGCTCTCGCTGCGCATGCGAATGTCCCAGTAGGTCCACACGACCGTGGCCAACCAGACCACACCCAAATAGGCCCCCAGGCCGATGCCGACGCCGACCAGGTATGGTATCGCCGGTTCAATCTGCTTCAGCAATTCGTCCAGCATGGGATGGCGCCTCCTTTTATCATTCAGTCGTCCGGGTGCAGGCGGCGACACGCTTCGACTGGCAGGACAAAGACGTGCGCACCGCCGACCTGGACCTCGACTGGAGAGGGGGGAAACAGCCCCCCGGTCTCCAGTATAGGGGAGATTGGGCTCAGGTAACGCGTCCGGGTGTGACAATGCTCGCGGATCACCTGGATGACACGCTCGACGGCCCCCTCGTCCACGGCGATGAAGAGGGTATCGTTGGCCTCCATCAGGAACCCGCCAACGCTGGCCACGTGGGTGAAGGAGAACCCCGCCTCCGTCAGTGCCTTGGAGAGGCCATCGAGATCCCTTCGCTGCACAATGGCGATGATCAGCCGTGATGTCATCGGTCGTTCCCCGATTCCCGGCGCAACACGCGCACGCGGCGGTTGGGCTCACGCCCCTGGCTCTGCGAGGCCAGTTCGTAGCGCTCGATCATCTGGTGCTGAAGCCGCCGGACATAGGCGTTCTGAGGTGCCAACTCCACCTCGGCGCAGGTCCCGTCGAGCACCTGTTCGATCGCCTCATGCGTCTCGTGCAGCGCCCTGGCGACAGCACCCTCACCGGCGGCGTGCCGCTGGAAGAGCAACCCCAGGCAATTCTCCATCTGGACGACGGAGTTGGACTTGAGCACATAGACGGGGAGCCCGGCCGCCTCGGCCTCGCGCAGGCGACGCGGGGACTGACGATAATAGCTCTGCAGGGTGATGACGACGTCGGCCTGCCCCAGTTCGTCCACGAGGGTGGCCGGCACCTCCAGCACACGAGCGGCCCGCGCCAGGCGCTTGCGGTTCACCCCAAAGGGATAGATCCGCAGCGGGGCCCGCCGCCGCGGCCGTTCCTCGGGCGCAGCCTCCTCCACCTCCACCACAGGGGCATGCACCGGCCCCCGGGCCCGTCCCCGCCGGCCCGCGGAAGACCGGCTCGACAGCTCATGCTGGCGCGCTCCAAAGCCCGTGCCAAAATAGTCCCGCTCCGTCCAACGCTCAATCTGACCGTCCTCCAGACGGTGGCGGACCTCCGCCGGAGCCGGGAAGCCACGCAGGATCGAATCGACCACCTCAGCCACACCGTGGTGCACGGCCACGCGATCCCAGTCCTGGATCTCCACCATCACGTCAAAGGAAGGCGGCGCCTTACGTTCCAAAATCGTCTTCTGCGTGCCCCGCCGCCTGGCCTCCTCATCCCCCAGTGTCACCGACTGAATCCCTCCGATCAGGTCCGAGAGGGTTGGGTTGAGCAGGAGGTTCTCCAGGGTATTGCCATGGGCCGTGGCCACCAGTTGTACACCGCGCTCGGCGATGGTCCGCGCCGCGGCCGCCTCCAGTTCGGTCCCGATCTCGTCGATGACGATCACCTCGGGCATGTGGTTCTCCACCGCCTCGATCATCACGGCGTGCTGGAGGCTAGGAGTGGGCACCTGCATGCGCCGGGCACTGCCGATGGCGGGATGGGGAATGTCCCCGTCCCCCGCGATCTCGTTCGAGGTGTCCACGATGACCACCCGCTTGTTCATGTCGTCGGCCAGCACCCGCGCCACCTCCCGCAGCATGGTGGTCTTGCCCACGCCGGGTCGCCCCAGCAGCAGGGTGCTGCGGCCCGTACGGATGAGGTCCTCAACAACCTTCATGGTCCCGAAGACGGCCCGCCCCACCCGGCAGGTGAGCCCCACGATGCGCCCCCTGCGAT
>Ga0209636_10007932_pt1 | contig 10823 bp, 7 predicted proteins | sample DeeMarSWOR152_54_FD_187464 | JGI IMG/M metagenome (GOLD analysis project Ga0209636, IMG submission 187464) | Marine sediment microbial communities from White Oak River estuary, North Carolina - WOR-1-52-54 (SPAdes) (version 2) | ecosystem: Environmental > Aquatic > Marine > Intertidal zone >... | reverse complement strand
CCACAAGGCTTCTCTGTACTGTTCAAGACAGTAGCGTAATCGTGCAAGCAACGGGTATTCGCCGGCTTGTCCAGGCAGGTAGTTAGGTGGCCGCCGGCGGCATATGACTCTAAAGCATCTGTAGCTCTCGTTAGTTTCTCCAAGTCTTCTTTGGTTGAGGGTCTCCATTCTCCCGTCTGGAGGTCAACTGTGCTGGTTGTTTCGGTATCTGTGGTGAAATAGATGTGTCTGCCATCCAGTTTACAGTCATGTTTTGGGTTTCTGCCATACCACATGACTGGTTTCGCGGTCTTCTTTATTGCTTCTTCGACTAGGTAGGATGGGAATAAGACAAGCTCTTTTTCGAAATCGACGTTGCAGCCGTTTTCTTTTAGCAGCTTTAGGACTCTTTCTCCGTGAAGAATCCTTATACCCGTTCTTTCGAGGACGGCAAGTGAGGCCCAGTGAATGGCGTCAAGGCCATCCTCTTTGAAAACCCGAAAAGACGGCGTCAAGGAGCTCTTCTCAAAGCCAACCATTTTCACCACTAAATCTCGTCAGTTGTCGCTAAGATGTTGAGAGAGGTGCCTAGTTAAGACTTTCTCAGTTGAAACTTCTCTTTCACACGCAAGCCTTGATTGGGAGAGCGCGATTTCTGCGTGCGAACAATTTATAGCTATAGATTTGTAGAATGGTGCATCAGGGGGCAAAGGTGTTATGCCATCCAAAACACTCGACAAATATTGGAAAGTAAAATCAAGCTTGCTCAGTAAAGATGACCTAGATAGTATCCACTGGGCAACCTTGGACGTGATGGAAAATACAGGCGTCAAAATTTACAGCGAAAACGCCTTAAAGATTCTGGATAATGCAGGCGCGTTTGTTGACTACAGGAAGAACATGGCAAAGATCCCAGCTCACTTGGTTGAAGAAGCCCTGCGGAAGGCTCCAAGACACATCAGGCTTTGCGCGAGAAATCCCAAGTTTGACATCAAGTTGGACGGTAAACATGTATATTTCTCCACAGATGGAATAGGCATAGCCACTATCGACGTCGAGACTGGCGAAAAGAGAGACTCAACAAAGAAGGATGTAGCAACAACAGCGATCATCGCCGATGCTTTGGAAGACCTCCACATCTACTGGCCCATGGTGGTAGCTTCGGATGTGCCCCCACAAGCCCACGTGTTACACGAACTCGAAGCTTCTCTTAACAACACGGAGAAGCCCATAACACTGGACTCAACCTCGAAATTCGAAGAAGCAGTTTACGAGGTTAAGATGTTGGCGGCTGTGGTTGGAGGCGAGGAAGAACTCAGAAAGAGGCCTGTAGCTCACGCCTTCGAATGTACTGTGTCACCCTTAACCCTTGATGGGGGCGCGACCGACGCTGCCCTAGAGTTCAGTGGAGTGGGAATTCCAGTAGCCTTTATGGGCATGCCACACGCTGGCATTACAGCACCCATTACACTTGCTGGAACAATGGTCATAAATAACGCTGAGGTTTTGAGTTCTTTTACGATAATTCAGCTGGCAAATCCAGGGACCCCAATAATGTACAGCGCGGTGCCCTCAATGCCAGACATGAGGACAGGCAATTATGGAGGAGGAACCCCCGAATCTGCTTTGTTATTTGCAGCTGGCGCTGCAATTGCGAAGTACTATGGTATACCGTCGATGATTGGAGGCTTCGGCCCTAGCGCTAAGATTCCTGGGCCCCAAGCAGCCTATGAGAGTGTGTTTTTCGCATTGACTCCAGCATTGGTAGGGGCAGATGTACTCTGTGGGATTGGATTGTTGGATGGTGACACCCTTCTTTCTTTTGAGCAACTGATAATAGACTACGAGATTGGCACGATCTTGCTGAGGCTCATACGGGGCTTTGATGTAAATGAGGAGACTTTAGCTTTGGACTTGATTAACAAGGTGGGCCCTGGAGGGAACTATCTCACTGAAAGGCACACGCTTGAACATGTCCAAGAGTGCTGGCGCCCAATCATAAGCAATGTATCCTCTTACAGGGCTTGGGTAGATGCTGGATCAAAAGATGTTGTGCAGGTCGCTCGAGAGAAGGTGAAGGAGATCCTTGCAACTCATGAGCCAGCGCCACTGGATGCAGATGTGCGAAAAAAAGTCAATCTAATCGTTTCAGAGGGTGAAAAGAAGATTCCTCCTTAGGTTTTGCACGCTAAGCATTCTTTTTAGCGTTCGGTTGTGGTGATGAGGAGGCTCAGCAATTGGCTGACAAGGCCAGTCTTGTCATTAGAAATAGGCGGACATATACGGTAGACAGACCCAGATCATGGACCCACGCAATAGCGGCAAACGGAGAAAGAATTGTGTTTGGAGGCTCAAATGAAGGAGTAAAGAAATACATAGACTCTAACACAACGGTGCGCGCGCGAGAGAAAGTTTCTTCACATGCAAACGATTCTTGCCAAAGTTCTCTATGACGTGTAGAGCCACGCTTACAACATTTCTTTTTCACAGGCACGGAGAATCTGGTTTATTTCCTTCTGTACTTCCTCTTCGAGTTGAGGCGGCACGTGTGTGGAGAGTATCTGCTTGACTTTTTCCTTTGCTCGTTTGATAAGAGAGCCGGTAGTCGAAGGTTCAAGAACTGTGGCCTCCTTCTTTAGCCAGATTTCTTGTTGGAAGTGTTTTAGGGTGTGCTTGAGCCCCAAGAAGTTTCCTCCTGGACCGGCCTCGCTGATTGCGTCGAATCCCAAGGTCTCTTCATCAACTCTGAAGGAACGCAGATACGCAGAAGCTTGCATCCACGCTTCAACGTCAAGAACTACCTGTTCAAGTGAAGAGACCTCAGCGTTTTCAAGACTTCCAAAACCCGAGGTAATGTCTCCACGGCCTAGCGCATCAAAAACAAGATCTTTTGAAAAAGCGACAAGTTCACTCCAATCCTTTGGAGTCTCATCCATTCCTATTCCCGTCGGATAACTAGGTATGCCATAGAACCTCGCCATTTGAGCCACACCGGCTCCAATGAGGACAGATTCTGGTGCGGCGTAATTGAATTCGCCTGTTCGCATGTCTGCTGGACATGATTCTGCAGTGTAGATCACTGGAGCGCTTGGGTTGGCGCATTCAAGTATAACCATGGCAGCCAGACTCTCACTGTTGACTATGGCCAATGTTCCAGCAACTGTGGAAGGAGCTGAAACTCCGCTTGAAGCCATTGACATGGGTGCAACTGGAATTCCAGCTCTGGCTAGCTCGATCATGGCTTCAGATGATCTCTTCTCGAACACAAGGGGAGCAACGGGGCAATTCATTGATGAGAATATAGGCCTCCTCTTGAGCTTCTCCTCGTCACCAACGACGGCAGACGCCAACTTGATTTGCCATTTAGCCTCTTCCGCACTGAGCGCGTGGAACTGAATGTGCTTTTGGATGTTATTCAAAGCGAGAGCAAAACCATGGATATATTGAAGAGGAGGTTGGATTTCTGTGGGGACACAAACGGACCAGAAAAAGTCAACACCATCCAAGTAGTCACACAAGATTGCAAAGTCTCTCAAATCTGAAGATGTAGTCATTCTCTTCTCGCCAGTTTCCAGATCATTCATGAAGTCGGTACAGCCGTTTGGGGCAACGAAGGGAAGATCAGTGGTGGGCAGTGCCAGATCGTATCTTTCATCTCTTCCGCAAAGGACCATTTCTTTCGGTGCACTTCTGATGGCCTCTTCTACTAGGGAACTTGGAATCTTTGCAATGGAACGAGAAGCATCTACTTCTGTGCCGTGTTCAGCAAGCAGACGTTGAACTTTCCCGCTGGGAACTCTTATTCCAATCTCTTGAAGTATCTTCAAACTCGTTTCATGCAAACGTGCGACTTCTTCATCGGACAAGAATGTTAGTCGTCCAAGAGCCAAATCAATCCCCAAAGCCATTGTCGAGCTTTCTCATAATAAATCTTGATGAGAAACAGACGCGCGGCAAAATCAGTGTTTAACATTTTTTGGGTAGCGCCCGCTTGTAGACGACTTCACCATTAACGATTGTCATGTCCACCTTTATATCGCCTATCTTGTCTGGCGAAATACCCATCGGGTCACCTGATAGCACGACAAGGTCTGCTTGTTTGCCGACTTGTATTGTTCCTCGCGATTCTTCCTCAAAGGAAGCGAAGGCCGAGTTGATTGTGTACAGGGATAGGGCTTGTTCCACAGTGATCTTTTCCACCGGAACAAAGCCGTGCCTGGTCACTGCAGACTGTATGCCCATGAGGGGACTCATGGTTGAGTCTGCTGGGCAGTCAGAGCCTGCTGTCACCGTGACCCCTGCATTCAACAAAGTTCGGTAACGCTCGCCAAGTTCCGTAGCTCTATTGTGGCCTAAAGGCTCAAGCATCCAGTCCATATCTGGAGCCATGAAAATCGGTTGGACCGACGCTATTACCCCCAAATTGTTCATTCGACCTATCGACTTGTTATCCAGTAGCGACGCGTGCTCGATGCGATGACGATGATCACGTCTTGGCGTTTCCTTCAGCATTCGCTCCATGGAATCAAGGACCATGTGAATCGCTCTGTCACCAATGGCATGTATGGCCAGCTGGAACCCAGCCTTGTGGGCTTGGCTAACTATATCGTAGAGCTTCTCCTCGGTCAGCCAGGGGATTCCAGAATTGTCAGGTTCCCCTTCGTAGGGTTTTGTTAGGGCGGCTGTACGTCCTTCGATGCTTCCATCAAGCATAACTTTAATCGCCCCGATCTTCAGTTTGGGATTTCCAAAGCCGGTATACAGACCGAGGCTCGACAGGTTCTGTAACAGGGATGAAGATATCAAGAGGTAGACTCGTAGTGGGAGTTCGCCGCGCGCAAGTAGCTTCTGGAAGGCTCTGATGTGCTGGGCTGTTTGTACTATGCAATGGACTGAAGTTAGTCCATGCTCAACCGCTTCGTGGAGTGCATAGCTTAGGGCCGTGACTATTTCCTCGTCACGGTATGCGATCAGTTCCTCAATTTTCGTGGCAGCTGTCTCGCGTAGTATGCCAGTGGGCGCTCCTGTGTCTGGATCTTTGTCTATCTTTCCGCCTGGTGGCGATTCAGTATCTTTCCCTATATTGGCCAGCTTCAAGGCTAGCGTGTTGGCGCTGCAGAGGTGCCCGCCCATGTCGGTAATCATGACTGGGTTGTTCGGCGCAACTTCATCCAAGTCCCAACGATTTGGAGGTCTACGTTCGGCGAGAAGGGTGGTATCCCAACCGTGCCCTACAATCCAGTTTCGCCTTGGCTTTTCTCTTGCCTTCTTCCCAATTATTTCCTTGATCTCATCGATTGATCGCGCCTCTCGGACGTCCACGATGGTAGATGAAAGCATAAGGCCATATTCTATCAGATGCACGTGGGAGTCTGCGAATCCTGGCAGGACCGTCTTTCCATCGAGATCGATGACCTTCGCGTTTTGCTCTGCAACAGATAGCATTTCTTCGTTGTTACCTACGCCGATGATCGTTCCGTCTCTGATTGCTATCGCTTGAGCTCTTGGTCTATGGGAGTCCATGGTAATCAAGTTGCCATTTACGAAGATGACTGCTTCTGTAGCCTCACCCTTCCAGTTTGTGTGCCCGCGTGTCAAAAGGTCACCTTCTAACGATTAATCAAAGCAATAGGCATAAATTTGCTCCTGTGCGTAGATGGAGAGAGCGTTGCAAATGAATCTTAAGCTGCTATACTTGGTACTGATAATTTACTCGGTGAACGTAGGCATAATCGTCACCGTTATCCCGTTATATTCGAATAGTCTTGGGGCCGACGAGGTGGCTGTTGGCCTCGTGGTTTCAGCATATGCAGTGGCTTATGTTGCAGCGTCTCCTCTTTGGGGTAAGGCATCTGACCTCTTGGGCAGGAAGTTGGCGCTAGGGATTGGCATGTTGGGATGCTCACTTGTTGTTCCTTTGTTCTCGCTTGCTGCAGATTCCAGCCAACTTATGGCAATCCGATTGTTTCATGGGCTTGCTGATGCGTCCTTTTGGATTATTCCCACGATTATCGTTGTCGATCTCTCTCTACCGCTAGAGAGGGGAACAGCTCTTGGTAGAGTTGGAACATTTCAGGGGGTGGGATTTATCATTGGGCCATTCCTGGGGGGCTTGCTTGTTGAACAAATCGGCTATGTTCGTGTGTTCTATATCTGTTCCGCTTTGGCATTTTCCACCGCTCTTCTAGTCATTTTGGGGCTGCGAGAAAGGTCTCGCAACGCAGGAGATGAGAGTTCATCCAAAATCGATAATGCGCACACGCAGATCGATCCTGAATCTAGAGCAAGACGAAGAAAAAGATTCGCTATTGGATACCTTCACACTGTACTGTCCGCCGTATTTTTCGGAGTGATCGTTTCTCAATTCGTTCTGCATGCTAACGAAATACTAGGACAAGAGTATCTGGTGGGCCTCCTCTTGACAAGTTACTACGTCGTCGAGACGTTCATCCAAGCACCAGCCGGTAGATTATCGGATATCATCGGGCGACCTAGCTTAATCTTACTCGCGTTTGCCATGTGCGCGCTAGGTTTTTTCATATTGATCTTTACCTCCTCCTTTGCACTCTTCCTGATCGCAATTGTGGTCATAGGGGGCGGTATAGGGGGATTGTATGTATCACTGACGGCTCTTCTTATGGATGTTGCTTCACGCGCCGAACGAGGCTTGACAGCAGGAATGCAAAACCTGGCATGGGGAATTGGCTACTTCTTGGGTCCGGCAATCGGAGGGGTGGCAGCTGCTTACTCATTTGGCGCCTTGTACATGTTTTGCGTAGTTGCCTCAGTAATTGGAGGCGCCTTGACTTTGCTGCAACGCCTGTCCAACGCATGACGAAGCTAGGGTTACCATACACGCGCAGCTAACCAATTGTCTCAGGCTTGCTTCAAGAATTCCTTTTCATACTGCTTCAGGATCTTGGAGATTTCCTTCTGCACATCCTTCGGAAGAGGCTCAGGCTTGTGGGTGGCCAAGATCTCTTTGGTCTTTTCCTTCGCCACTTCATGGCTGCTCTTCCCGCCTTCTTTTTTCCAAGCATCGTACGTCTTCCGATCGCTGATTTTGGGTATCCAGTGCTCCTTGAGGAAATGGTCTAGGGTGTGCCGCTCTCCCAGATAGTGGCCTCCATGACCGACCTTCCTGATGATATCCAACGCTAGAGTGTCATCGTTCACCTCAAACCCTTGAATAAGCCTAAGAATTCCCTCCAAGATTTCGTTGTCGATGACTAAGAGTTCAGGTGCCATGGTTTTGGCGGCTTCTAGTCCTCCCATGCCGCAGACGATGTCGGGGCCTGCAAGTATTGCAGGAACTAGGGTAAGAGTTCGTTCGTAGGCGGCTTGGGCATCGGGGACCTTTGAATCGGAACACCCACCGCAGATCTCAGAGGGCAGGTTGTAGTAGTGTGCTAACTGGGCCAGGGCCACGCTGAGTAGTCCGCTCTCTGGTGAGCAGACGAATACTCCTGTCCGGAAGTCTATGTTGCTGGGACATGCGCCGTAGAGGACGGGTGCGCCGCGGCTGGCGAATTCGGAGATTACGAGACTTCCTAAGACCTCAGCATTGGTAACGACCAGCGTTCCTGCAAGTGTTGCGGGAGCGGTCTCGGCTGCGAGGGGCATAGACAAGGGAACGACTGGAACCCCTGCCTTTGCGAACTCAATGCAGGCTTCTATTAAGCCGCGCTCAAATCTGAGTGGAGCAATGGGACATTGAACCGATGAAATCAGCGGCCTCTTCTTGAGAGACTCCTTTCCCCCCATGACCGCTGCTGCGACCTCAATCGCGAACTTGGCTTCGCTGGCGCTGTTCGCCTCATTCTCCACATGTTTCTCTGTATTGCTAAGAGAGATGACCCATGCGTTAAGTCCTTGTACAGGCTCAGGCACGTCCGTAGGTGTTATTGATGGCCAGAGAACGTGGATCATGGGCAGGTAATCGGCTAGTATAGCCCACTTTGCAAGATCTTCTCCTGTGGAACTTCTTCGCTCACCTGTTTCGAAATCGCGAATGAAAGTGCCGTATCCGTCCGTCGTGAAGTATGTCTTCTTCTTTTCCAGCAGTATGTCGTATTTCGGGTTTCTGCCAGCATATTCCACTGTTTTCGGGGCTCTTTTCAATGCCTCCTCAACGAGACGTGAGTTCATGGTGACACGATTTTTTTTGCAGTTAACATCTGCGCCGGCGTTCTCTAGAATCTGTAAGGCTCGTTTGCTTGGCACTTCGAGACCGGGATTTTCCAAGAGTTCTAATGTCGCATTGTGGATGTAATCTAGATCAGCCTTTGACAGTAGGTTTATGCTTGCGCTTCCCACTTTTATCCCTTCAACTCTCGCTTTTCTACGTCTTTTACTATTATTTCTATTTCTCTCCAAATGGTCGGATCAACGGGGTCTGGCTCATGGCGTTCTAGGATCTCCTTTGCTCGGTTTCTGGCTTCCTGTCGAATGTCTTGGCACCCAGACTTTTCCCAATCAGATCTAGTTCTTCTATCGCTTAGCTTCGGACGGTAATGCTCTTTTCTGAACCAGTTTAGCGTGTGCTTGTCTGCCAAATAATTGCCTCCCGGACCAACTCTGTCGATGACTTCTTTTGCGATAGTTTCGGCGTTTACCTCAATTCCTTTCGCGCACCTGAGCGCCATTCCGGCTAGCTCGTTGTCTATTACGATTTGTTCGTAGCTTGTTGTTCGGTAGGATTCCATCGAGCCCGCAAACAAGTCTATCAAATCCGCGCCTGCCATCACCGCCATAGTTAAGGACAGCGTTTTTTCGTAGCTGGCTTGAGCATCAGGCACTTTGGCATTGGATTGCGCTGCCACATCACTGGGTACGCCATAATATCTCGCTATTTGGGTGGACGCGGCGCCCAGTAAACCGACTTCTGGGGATCCAGTTGATGAAACTCCCGTTCGCATGTCCATTGGACACGATGCAGTTCCATAAATGACAGGCGCGTGAGGATTTACTAGATGGACGATTAGTAGGCCACTTAGGATCTCTGCATTTTGCTGGACTAGGACACCGGCAAGCGTGGCAGGTCCAGTTGCTCCGGCTAACGCCATTGAAGTTACGAATATTGGCTGGGCGTAGTTTGCATACTCAAATAGGGCTTCAGTCATTTCCCTACCATGCGTTAGTGGGCTTACGGGATCGATATAGCCCGCAATGGTGGGCTTCTTTTTGAGTGCCTCTTCCCCGCCTACTAAAGCGGCCGCTATTCTGACAGAGTCGTGTGCGGCGCTTGCACAATAGGAACTTCCTATCATGCATTTTGAGGAGTTCTTTATCCCGATCGCAAGACTGTAAATATCAGAAACTTGTTCTGGCACGTCAGATAATGAGGCTGGAGGATAGTTGATGTGGATGTTTTCCAGCGCATCCATGAGCTTAACTAGCTGCTCCGCGTCCCTCTTAGTCGGCTTACGACATTCACCTGTTTCTGCGTCGATTATGTTCACGCACTCAGATCCTGGGCCGAATTTTGTGGATTCGCCTCCGATTCTAAGGCTATTGTTGGGATTCCTAGCATGCCAAGTGAAGTCCTTTACCATTTTGTCTACAGCCTCTTCAACAAGATAGGCTGGAATCTTAGCGATGCTCTCTTTATGATCCACGTTGGCTCCAGCTCGTTCCAAGAGCTTGAGTGCCCTTCCCTCTCGAATCAACACTCCCGTTTGTTCTAGCAATTCAAGGGTGGCGATGTGTATGTTCTGGATCTCATCACTGCTGAGTATGTTCAAGTAGTTTCTATTTGACAACGATCCCAAAGAGACAACCTTCCGTTGCCGCATCTTCTTTTCCCTAGTCGTCCTAGGATCTTAAAAGACTACGTTACTTCATATCAACATGCGAAGTTTCGTGGTTCCGCTACTCACGGGCCCTTAGCCAGCTCCTTTTCTGCCCTTCTAAGTATTTCTCCAATTCCTTTTCGAACGTCGTTTTCAAGGGGTGTAGGCTGATGTTCTTCTAGTATTTCTTTAGCCTTCTCTCTGGCAACCTCCACAGCAGTTTTTGACCCCGCTTTTCTCCAAGCCTCATATGACCATCTATCGCTTATCTTGGGCAAGTATTGCTCCTTTTCTAGATGTTTCAGTGTGTGCTTTTCGGCTAGGTAGTTGCCGCCTGGTCCGATTTTGTGAATGAGGTCGAGAGCCAATGTTGCATCGTTCACGTCGATTCCAAGAGCGAGCCGATGGAGCATTCTGGCAATTTCAGCGTCGATTATTAGCTGCTCTGGGGTGAAGAGTGTGCATGCGTCGAGCAGTCCAAGCCCTCCAACTACATCGTAGCCGACGAAGATGGGAAGCACGCCGGTAATAGCTTTCTCGTAGCACGCTTGTGCGCCTGGAACCTTCGCATCCGTTGAGAACCCTGCCGAGGTTGATGGCATTTCGTAGTATTGAGCGAGCTCGTTTGACACTGCGGTTAGTAGCCCGCACTCAGGGCTTCCTCCGCACCACCGTAAGGTTTTCATGTCGAAGTTTGAGCCCTCTGAACTGTATAGCATTGGCGCTCCCGGGGCCACCATCTGGACTATCACCAAACCGCTTAGTGATTCTGCGTTGCTAACAACCGTTGATCCAGCGAGTGTTACCGGGCTCGTTGCTCCTGCTTGGGGCATTGGGAGGAAGTATACGGGTACTCCAGCCTTTGCGAACTCGATGGCAGCCTCTGTGGGGCCTTTTGCATGTTTGAGGGGTGAGATGGTGCAGTGGCAGGAGGATACTAGGGGCTTCTTCTTTAGTTCCTCGTTTCCTCCAGCTACGAGCGCAGCGATTTCGATTTGGAATCTTGCTTCATCAGGAGTGGTTGTCGTTTCAAACATGACGTGCTTCTCGGTG
>Ga0209636_10007931_pt1 | contig 10824 bp, 10 predicted proteins | sample DeeMarSWOR152_54_FD_187464 | JGI IMG/M metagenome (GOLD analysis project Ga0209636, IMG submission 187464) | Marine sediment microbial communities from White Oak River estuary, North Carolina - WOR-1-52-54 (SPAdes) (version 2) | ecosystem: Environmental > Aquatic > Marine > Intertidal zone >... | reverse complement strand
ATCGAGCTTCGATATGTAGACCTCTTGATCTCCATTGTAGCTCGTATCAAATGCACCAGGTGTCGTTGGAAAATTCGACGAAAGCGTGTAACCAGTCACATAGACGTTACTTCCTGCATCGAGTGTTATTGCGTGACCATAATCATTACTAGTGCCGCCAATAAATGTCGACGCGAGGAGCGGGTCGATGATAAGTTCTTTTGTTCTATCATATTCTCCAACCTTAAAACTATAAACATCTTCCTGTACGACGTAAGCAACATCCACAAATTGTCTCTCTCCATCATCTTCCTGATAGGCAATGGGTTTGGTAAATATTACCTGTCCAATTCCTGTTGTAGCCTCAAGCTCACTACGTTCATTTACTCTTAAATTTTGAATTCCATCAATTTTCACACTAATATTTTCTGGATATGCTCCTGGCTTTACATGAAATCGCTTTTCGATGTTCTTACCATATGCCTCTAATTCTACATTGATACCATTATAAATCTCTTCCAAGCTCACAACCTTGTACACAGGAAGATTTTTCTTCCACTGAGATGCATCTTTCCCTCTAAAATAACTCACCCTTGTTTCCGCCTCACCCTCTCCTTGTATGTGCACGCATGACGCTTCCACAAAACTCTCTCTGATCACCCAGCCTTTATTGACATCGCTCCTTTCATTTTTTGGCAGAGAATAGAGCAATTCTCCATGTTCTGTTATAAAAACAACACCGCCGAAGGTCTGTGCATAATATCGTACTGCGTCATTGTTGATTTGCCCCTTATTCTCTATAAATGGCATACTCAATACAGCCATTTTATGCGGTTCTTGGATAGTATTATCAAAATTCCAGAATACTTCGTGGGTCACACTATAGAGGTGGTCTATTATGATAAACAAAGCAGTTATGAGAATTAATACACGAGTAAAATGAAATTTCATACCGCCTCCTATTTATTATATATTATAATACTTATTATCCTGGTTGTCAAGACTTAATTCTAAAATAGCTGTTTTCTAGTAATAAAAAAGGAGTGATACCACTCCCTTTCTATCTTTGTCAAAATAGTGTGTTTACTTAACAGTCTCTTCCTCACCCACGGGTTCGGTACTCGTTGAGAGGTATAAATTCTTCCGATAGTCAGACCAGTGAACATAAATCGGCTTTTCATTCCGGAGCATATCGATTACCGAGCCAATTACCGTATCAGGCATGTACCCTTGAGGAATATACTCTTTAGGCTCCTTAATGGTCATGACGAGATTATCTTGCCTTTTCTTCACAATATCTGAAGGGAAAAAACTGATTCTGCCTACGATGCCACATTTATTCCCTGGTCCGTAGAGCGTTATTGATGCCCGGCAGTCTTTATAAGCATGGGAACTCGTTCCATAAAAAGTAATTTTATAATCTTTGACTTCATTGACAATATACGACATTATACTGTCTCCTTTCATTTTGTAACTATAACAAATTATTTACGTATGTCAACCCAGACAATATATTACGTAGCTCACAGGTTGACAGAGGAGATAAATTGTATACAATAATCCATGGTCAATAAGGTCGTCGTCCATTATGTAGACGGAAAAATCGAAAAAGGGTATACATCTGATTTTCAACCCCAGAAAGATATGTTTCACTTAGTCGTTGATGAAGCCGGACGAGAGAAATCAAAACCGGTTAAGATTGATGACCTCAAGGCAGTATTTTTCGTCAAAGAACTTAAGGGGAAGTATCAAGATGTTCCTGAAGCCAAAAAAACCTTTGAGGATGAAGAATTCAAAGATAAGAAGTTAGTCGGCAAGAAAATTAAGGTTGTATTTACTGATGGTGAGATTCTCTATGGCATTACCTTTGGTTATTCACAACAGCGTCGGGGATTTTTCTTCAATCCTATTGATCCTGACAGTAACAACGAGAGGATCTTTGCGATTTGGAGTGCTGTAAAAGACATGCAGATACTCTGAATCGCGCTGTAGACAACATATTTTCATCGTTGATAGTTACTCCTGAACCAAAATTACACAATAGTACAAAGACACACGAGGTACATAAAAACTATGATATTGTTCTTAATCCTATTCCAACGAGAAGATTTACCAATATAAAAATCACAAGGGTAAAAACGATGCCGAGTATGGGGATGAAAATGACTGTGGTAATGAGCGCACCGATACTCGAACCGAACAAATCCACACCATATACAATCCCTGCCGTTTCTCTCTTCAGAATTGCGACACTCATCGGAAAATGTAAGCCACCGAGAAATCCTCCAATGAATATAAGAATTGGAATAATGAAATTTGTGCCTGGTAATTGAGCAATAGATAACAATATAATGACCCCACAATATATACTCACAATGAACTCGAGGTATGAAAGTAGTATAGTTAAATTATTTTTCATCAAGGATGATTTCAGGTAAAACAAGGTTCCTGCTGCTAATCCCAGCATGTAGCAGGCAATTATTGCACCAATCCAGCCATAGAGGTACCCATAGAAAATTTGGAACAGTATTATAAGTATCACTTCAGTGGAAATCTCACTCGCACCGACTGCGAGCACGGAGACATACACCATTGATCTACGTCGAAAGAATAGAAAAATAAAAATGAGCGGTAAGAGAAACCATATCGGGTGTAGACCGAATAAGGTCATGAATCCCCTTTTGAGATTCTCGGGCATACCACCCCAGAGAGTGTTCGTAAAATAGTAGCACACAGGTTTCACATCAGTGTTGGAGATACCCTTCGATTCTTTCACCCTCCCTCTTAAATACGCCAGTTTTTCCCAGCTAAAGTTGTAATCAAAGAAATAATCATTAACATACACCAAATCTAACTTTCTTTCACGCATGTGCATTTTTATTATGTTAACGATGTTTTCTAATTGTATTTCTTGTTCAGTCGCGACATATGTTGTCTTAGCAGCAGGCAAGACTAATATATTTTTAAATGAAACATGCAACGATCTGTAGACAGTATTTAAAAGTTGTCCAAAAATTGGACTGATAATATCTGGTGGTGAAGTAATTCTCACTGACAGTATGCCATCTGAGTTTAGTATCCTTTTCGCCTCAGCAAAAAATTCTACAGTATAAAAACGATTGAGCTGGGCGTTAACTGGATCAGGAAGATTGATGATGATAATATCATATTTTTTCCTTGTATGTTTGATAAAAAACCGAGCATCACCAAAAATTACAGTAAGATTCTTATAACCATGCAAGTGCTCGCCAATATACTTCTCACCAACAGCAAAGAGTAACGGATCGAGTTCACAGTACGTGACCTCAGTGACATCAGGATGTTTGAAAATTTGGGTTATGCAATTACCCATACCACCACCAACGAGTAAGACACTTCGTGGTGATCCATGCAAGAGAAGCGGATAGTGGACTGCTTCCTCACTGCTGTAGAGATCAGGGTAGGAAAAATCATACACTCCATTAGTATAAAAGTTTACCTGGGTACCTGATTGCGTTACCGCAATGACTCCATATCGTGATTCTCGCAAACCGATAAGTGCCTGGCCACCCATTTGTATTTTTCTCAGAGCTAACTCTATATCGCCGATTTTAAAAAAGAGGGGCAAAATACATAACGTCACCAATATTAATTTTCTATTAATTAAAGAAAATCCACTGGCGATCAGAGCGCACATCATAATCAACAAAATTCCATAGGAAGGCAAGAATTGGATCAGGACAAATGAAATAATAATACCACCAAAAAAAGAACCAATACCCTCGAGGAGATAGACCTTTTCTGGTTTGAGTAATTGAGAGGCTGCTGGAAAGAGCATACCGAAGATCATGCATGTTGGCGCGAGTGAAATGAGGGCGATGAAAATTATCTTGTCAAGAGAAATGATTTCACCAAAAGGTAGTGAAAAAATATGGGGAGCGAGTCTGATAATTGTTATTGAAAAAACACTAAAAACACTCAATAGGAAGAGGAGCAGTGAGTACCCTAGTACAGGTTTGATTCTGAGCTGTAACCGTGTGAACACGATACTTCCAATACCAACCCAAGCGAGCCAGAAGCACAAGAGCAGACCGGATACGAGCTCGTTGCCACCGAAAAGCGATAGTCCCTCTCTGATAATGAGCGTCTGCGCAATCACCGCAGCAAAACCTGATATGAATACTGCTATTTTTGTCACTCTCATTGCATAAGTTTAGACTGATTACAATAAAAATCAAGAAGAAAATACAATAGCGGAGGGTATTGACTAATAACAATTTTTGGCTAATATTATCTAAAGGAGAAGTATATGTCTGGACATTCAAAGTGGTCAAAGATAAAAAGAAAAAAGCAGGGTGCAGATGCCAAACGAGGAAATCTCTTTACTAAAATAATTAAAGAGATTACAGTTGCCGCACGACATGGTGGTGGAGATCCCAATGCAAATCCGAGACTCCGTTCAGCAATCGATGAAGCAAAAGCAGCAAATATGCCTCAGAACAACATAGAACGGGCAATCAAAAGAGGCACTGGTGAAATAGAAGGGCAAATCCTCGAAGAAGTTACCTATGAAGGATACGGTCCGAGCGGTGTTGCAATTTTTATTGAGGCAGTAACTGATAACCGTAATCGAACAACTGCGGAAATACGGCGCGCCTTTTCACGACACAATGGTAATCTTGGGAGTCAAGGTTCTGTCGCATGGCAATTCAAGGCACAGGGTATTATTAGTATTGATGCAAAGGGTTATGAAGAGGATAAAATCATTGCCTACGCCCTCGAAGGTGGTGCTATTGATGTAAAGACCGAGGGCGACACATATCAGATAATTACACCGCCTGAAAACTACACAAAAGTCAAAGACATCCTACAAAATAACAACATCACAATGGCACACAGTGAATTAACAAAAATTGCCCAAACTACTGTATCTTTATCAGAGAAAGATGCTGAAAAAGTATTGAAACTCTATGAAGCACTCGACGAACTTGATGATGTACAACATGTCTATGCAAATTTTGATATTCCAGACAGCGTTATGGAGAAAATTTCCTCGGAAGTAGGTTGAAGATCATTGGCATAGACCCTGGTATTTCGGCCACTGGTTACGGCATCCTTGAGGACGGTATGGTAACTAATTACGGTACAATTCGTCCAAAAAAAGGGAAAACGTACACCAAACTGTCAGAAATTTGCAAAAAGATTGAGGGATTAATTAGCAGTAATAAACCCGACCTTGCTGTTCTCGAAAAAGTTTTTCATAAAAAAAATATTCAGAGTCTCTTACGTTCGTCGGAATTGAGGGGAGCAATTATCCTTACGCTCGCTAATAAAAACATAAAGATTGTAGAATTCGCACCAGCCCAGATTAAATTAGCAATTACTGGTAATGGTCGGGCATCTAAACAGCAAGTCAGGTACTTTGTCGAAAGGACGATGCTTCAGAACAACAAGAAGGTTTCGAGTGATGCTATTGATGCTTTGGCAATCGCCTACACCGGTGTGCGAAAAATGCATTTTCAGGAAACTCTGTTGAATTGACGGGGCATGAGCAGTGATCGGTAGATTACGAGGCAATGTTATTGAAAAAACACCGCCCTTTTTTATCCTCGATGTATCGGGCGTCGGTTTTGTTGTACAAGCTCCTCTCTCGTCCTTCGATACAATTAAAGAAAATCAAGAAATCATACTTTATACCAAATGTCTCTTTAAAGACGAAGAAGCATTTATCTACGGTTTTCTGACCAAAGATGAACTTAATATATTTACAGATTTGATTTCGGTGTCAGGTGTTGGACCGAAATTAGCGCTGAACCTATTATCCACGTTTCCTCCTGATCAGATTAGTCAAGCAATAGAAAATGAAAATCTTGAGCTCCTCTCATCAGTGCCAAAAATTGGTAAGAAACTTGCGAGTAAAATCGTCCTTGAACTGAAGGGGAAATTGAGCTTCGCCGAAAAGGCAACAGTATTTAACCAGGCAGTCCATGCTTTGTGTTCATTAGGACTCACGCGTGTTGAAGCGATTCAACGTTTACGTGGCTTACCAACTGACATATCACTCGAAGAACTTATAAAACGAGCACTGAGGACCTAATATGGAAAAAATGACGACCAATAAATTGTTGAGCGGCGAAGAGATATACGAAATTGCTCTGCGACCGAAAAAATTTGAAGAGTTTGTCGGTCAGATAAAAATTATTGAAAACCTCAAGGTATTTATACAAGCAGCTAAACAACGTAAAGAGCCCCTCGAACATATCCTGTTATTTGGTCCTCCAGGATTAGGGAAAACCACGCTTGCCCACATAATTACGAGAGAAATGGATGTCAGTATCTACCCGACATCAGGACCGATACTCGAACGCCCTTTCGACATAGCAGGTATTCTCAGCAACCTCAAGAGAGCAGATGTTTTGTTCATCGATGAAGTGCATCGAATAAACAAAACAGTAGAAGAGTACCTCTATCCAGCTTTAGAGAATTTCTGCTTGGATGTTATGCAGGATAAGGGGATGGGCGCTCGGGCATTACGATTAAGACTCAACCACTTTACCTTAATCGGCGCAACAACAAGGTCCGGACTCCTCACTGCACCACTCCGTTCACGATTTGGTATCAGTTTCAGGCTCGATTATTATCCCACTCATGATCTCTGTGATATTATTCGGCGTTCTGCAAAAATACTGGAGATAGCGATTGATGAAAAAGCAACAACAGAAATTGCCTCGAGGGCACGTGGTACACCACGAATTGCCAATCGCTTATTGAGGCGAGTCCGAGACTTCGCGCAGGTCAAAGGAAAGGGAAACATCGATTTAGAAATATGCAACTATGCCTTAGAAAAGCTTGAAGTAGATAAACGAGGATTTGATGAAATGGACAAAAAAATCATCAGAACGATTATCGAAAAGTTCCAGGGAGGCCCTGTTGGTATTAACAGCCTCGCTGTTGCAGTCGGTGAAGATGCCCAAACAATTGAAGAAGTATTTGAACCATTTTTAATAATGGAAGGTTTTATCAAACGAACACCTCGTGGCAGGGAAGCTACAACCCTCGCCTATGAGCATTTTAAATTTAAAAAAGACCACGGTACTCTCTTTAAAACATAGTCTATGTTTATCGGTTGCGAAAAGCGATTCGTCCAGCCCATCGTTGATAGGCTGGATTCGTTAGTCGCCTCTCGTTTGTCGATAAAATGAACCCCAAATCCGAAACCGTTTTGCCTTTCCGCCTCGTTTCTGTCTCACATCGCGTGTTCGACACAAGATGGAACGTCGGCATTGAGAAAGAAACCGCGAGCCGAAACCGGAGTATTCCATTCGGCTGTTGACTTTTTCCGCATGTCGAATATAATCACACTATGAAGAAAATATATATTACAATATGTCTGTGTCTCTTTACCTTGTTGAATTTTGCAGGGGCAAATGATACGAGAATGGGAATTTTAATGACTGGTGATTATATCGATGATATTGTTAATATCAGGACTTATCCACATCACATTTCCTTATACCACAATAGTCTATATGGTGATATTGCGAGTGATGTAGAAGACTACGGTATTATCATAACGCCTGATATAAAGTATGGTGCAATAGCATTCTGGCAAGATAGAGAAACCCAGGGTGTCTTCAACCTCGGGTATGGCTTAGACCTATTCAATTTTAATATTGGCGCCTTCGGCTCGCTCGTTGAAGATCATACCAAATTTGGTGTCGGTTTCGGCAGGTCATTTTTTACCCGTCGTTTTGATTGTTCTTTTATTATACATAGTGAATCGAATTATGAGCAATATCAGTTTAATCTCCGGTATTCAGAGCGCAAGAGTGATTTCATTATCGTCCCGAAGTATCAGCTAAATTATTATGCTGAACCATTCGAATATTCAAATCATATACTCGGTCTCTTAATACAACGACTCGTTTTCAGCGAAGGTTTTGTATTCTTTATTGCAGAATATGATTTTAGCCGTGGCGACATAGAAAATGATTATACGAATGTCTACACAGGATTTGAACTACCGCTGAGCAAAATACTAATTCTTCGCCTCGGAGTCTCTGAGCGATTCACCAATGGACTGGAGTCGCCGACATGGTACGTCGAACCTGGTATCGGGCTACAAATCAGAGGATTTAGTATCGACTTCCACGTGAACAAAGATTGGCTGTTTGATAGAGATGAGGATGAAAATGTCGGGCTCATCAAGTCCTTTGGTTTGGATCTGAATTTCGGTAGGTTTTAGACAAAAAATTTTTGTAAAAGCGACGTAACGTTCGAGGTGTGATAAAAAGGTATCCGTTAAGAATTTTGATCTTTGTAAAATTCTAAATGGATAAAAGCCCCGTGAAACGGGATGCTCAATTTCCTGGCTAAATCAAAGATTTAGGGGAAATTGGCAGGAGTCTCCTTTGAGAGTGGCGTATGCTTAAAGATGTGTTGAAAGACAGGTCGTACCCCTCACGGCACAAGCACTAAGGAACAGTGTTTGCGATCGCCGAGTAGGGGGATTAAAGGCATCCATAGAGAATTTTGATCTTTGTAAAATTCTCTGTGGATAAAAGGGGGTCTCTCCTTTTATGGGGGTGTAGCTCAGATGGGAGAGCGGTGCGTTTGCAACGCACAGGTCAGCGGTTCGAATCCGCTCACCTCCATTTTTTCTTTCAGAAAAAATAGATTCAGATGGATTTAAGCAGATGTAAACAGATAAAATTTTCCCCGCAGTTGCTCTCCGCAATGCGCACTACGCATTACGCTTTCCGCTTTTTCTGAATATTCTCAAAAAATTCTTATAGAAAATTTTATCGATATCACGTGGTGTATAACCTCGTTTACGCAATTCCTGTTTCAACGTCACAATATCTTTTGGACCTGACACAACAGGATCATTAATACCATCAAAGTCACTACCGATTGCTGCTGTTTCAATACCGAAATTGTCAGTGACATAGTCAATGTGATCAGTTACACTGTAACCGCCCAAGTGGTACCGTGAGAAATTTATACCCACTACTCCTCCTCTTTGGACAATTGCTTTTATTGCTCGGTTATCTATATTTCTGAGGAATGACGGATTCAGTGCCCTCATACATGAATGCGAGGCTATAATCTGATTCTCACAAATATTGCAAACATCGAGCGCTGTCCGTGTCGACGCATGGGAGAGATCAATTATTATAGAATACTGAGCAAGTTTTTTTATAAATGCTCTGCCCTTCTTCGTGAGACCTCGTTTATCTGCCTCTAAACCTGAGTGGCCGAGTTGGTTTGAATTATTCCAGGTAATGGTTAATACCCGTACACCCAGTGCATAGAGTGTTTCAATCTGTTTGAATGTTTTATCAAAGATGTGGCCTCCTTCAACACCAAGAATTATATTAACCTTTTTTTTGTTCATTTCCTTATACGATCGAACAGTGTATACTATTTTCCTTTTTTCACTATAGGTAATCGTGGTAGCGAGTAATTGGACAACTTCAATAAATGGATACTTTGATTTAGGATAGATGAAATGGGCAAAAACTGCACCAAGATAATGCTGTCGATGTAATTGTTCTGGAATTATATGGTTAAATTTATTTTTAAAAATATTGTGCGGTGTGTCACAGTGTAAATCAAAAACACCTAGCATAAATCAAAATATGTTCGCTTATCCTACTATCAATTTATATAAAATAACTAATATGACAATCATAATGATGAGACCAATACCAACAAAACGCAATGGTTTACCATGTTTTCGTTTCGGAATGAGACGGCCTTCTTTATAGTCAAACTTCCTTTTCTTTAACATGATCGGGTATCTCCTGCGTATCCTTTAATACATCACCGTCATTCGATACTTTTATTCTTACCCGAGAGGTAGATTCCTAATGCACTCAGTATCTCTTCCTGCATCTGCTCTATTTTCTTTCTCCGACATGTGAAATTATTGAACATTATCGAAAAACAATAATCAGTTTCCTGGATACGTACATAGCCTGAGAGACAGGACACAGCGTGGAGTGTACCTGTCTTCGCACGTATCGGATACATAAAGTCCGCAAAACGGGTTTCCAGAGTTCCGTCACCAGGAGATGGAAATAATTCGTAAAAATCTTCATAAAAATGAGAATGATACATAAACCGCAAAACCAGTGCGAGGTAGTACGGTGAAATGAGATTATGACGTGATAGTCCTGAACCATCCCAGACTGAAACCACGCTGGTATCGACACCACATAATCGCAAAAATTGCCTCACTTTGGACAACCCAGAAAGAAAACTACCATCATAGTAATAATGTGTTCCGAGCGTCTTGAGCAGTATTTCCGCACTCAGATTATCACTTTCAATATTTGTCTCCTTAATAATATTCAGAAGAGGGTCAGAAATGACAGAGTCAATAATAGTTACCACGTTTGCAAGATCACTATTGTTTTTTTTGATAATATTACCATTAAATCTAATATTCGCTTCATGGATATTCTCTTTAAAATAGGTTCCTGCAAACATCGCAGGATCTTTCAAAGCCACATCGATATTCCTCTTGCGACCCTCACCAATTCCACCATCAACATAGATAACATTCTCCTCTTCTGTACGATAAATAATGATACTATCATCGCCTGCCAATGTAATCATTTTGTTAATTAACGTAACATATTCTGTTTTTGGTTCAATCGTGACCTTTGCGTAGTCTCCTATTGTGGTTGCTTCAATTTTCACATTGACACAATTATGATTTACTGAAAGTGCGGATATCTCAGGTGCATAGCGAGCATCAAAATAGTGTCGCGACCATCCCATAGGTAATCTTTCATCAACAAAATAATCGTCGACCAATATTATATCGCCGGTAATTTCCTTAATTCCAATACTACTGAG
>Ga0209636_10007930_pt1 | contig 10826 bp, 7 predicted proteins | sample DeeMarSWOR152_54_FD_187464 | JGI IMG/M metagenome (GOLD analysis project Ga0209636, IMG submission 187464) | Marine sediment microbial communities from White Oak River estuary, North Carolina - WOR-1-52-54 (SPAdes) (version 2) | ecosystem: Environmental > Aquatic > Marine > Intertidal zone >... | reverse complement strand
AATTCAAGGGTCTCGGGGATATCGTAGCTGTACCGACCTTCCAAATCGGGGCCTGTAACGGAACTGCTGCCTCTATATATGTTTGGGTCAGAAGCAGTATTGGCATCTGCCACTTCACTTTCTGAGGTGCCGAAGTACACCTCGTGCCCGTTTACATCGCTCACAGCCCATAATCCCGGCTTCCAGCTAAGCGTCAGACCCTGACTGTTCACATCCTCGGCTCCATCAGGCGGGTCGGGGTCATAGGCTTGAGCTAGGGTTCTGTACTGTATCCGAACATTGTCAATCCAGTACCAACCTTCTCCAGTTTGGAAAAACCTTATGCCCAGGGGCTCTCCAATGTAGGGCTGGCCGCCTTCAGCGACGAAACTAAGCGAATAAGTCTCCCAATCTGTGGTAACAGAAGGCTCATCCACGACAATAGTATTGACATCGGCCTCTTGCGAATTGGTATCCCCAATGTTCCCGTAGAAAAAGTATGCCTTCAAAATGGGACCTTCCCACAGAAATGCGTCATAGAAGAGCTTGTACTCATAGTACGGCTGGATAATCACATTAGCATCGTAGGTCGGGTCGAGACTCTGCCAGACTAACAAGTTTGCGTCGGTAACACTTCCAAATTGACCCATTGTAAGGTCGCAAATCCCCTCGGTCGCGAAAACACCGTCTTTGCACTGGCAGTCTTCACTTGGTCCTGCCGACTCGCTGCATTCCTGCTCAACAACGGGCCAATCCACTTCGTTTTCCTTCCAGGCCATAACGCCGCAATGGCTGACGTAATTTGGGTCCCACCCATATCCGCAGCCAACCCTGGTACTACAGTACATTTGGTTACCGTTGGAATCATACTCGAAGCTCAAGTTGTAATTGGGGTCATCGATGGAGACGCCTTGGCTTGCACCACTAAGACCCAGCACCAAAACAAAACACATTAAAAAATACAATTTTTTAGACATGTTACTCCTCCTTAAAAAAATGAAGTAATAAGCTGTCCTTTTGGCTAAACGCCAAAAACCTCCGTTGTCTTCAACAGGCACAAAATCCGTGCAAAACGCACGAATAACCTTCACTAACATTTACATACGTGCCTGCCTCAAACAACTTACAACAAAAAATTCCTCACGTTTGATTAACCTTATGTATACCAGTTCATTACAGCCGAGTCAAGAAAAATCTGTATAATTGCAGGCCTTTTGTTCAAGTTTTTCAAAATACGTAGCGTCCTTTCCAGCAGGTAGTTATAACCACACACCTTCTGGGTATCATTTATCAGATATTTCACCCGCCCTGTTTCGGTAGGGCGTTCCTTCTTATAGCAACTCACAATAACCAAAACCACTATCCCCGTCAACTAAATACCAAAAACCAAAGACCAAATACCAGCGACTAAAAACTCCCTCCGGGTGATCACCAATATCACACAAAATATATCTATAACTTTCAGCAACTTTCCCAAATATTTTTCCTCCCCTGTCCCCGAGCAGCTTGCCCTCAAATGCCGTAGTCGGGGGGCGACGCCTATTAGATTGCATGTTGCTGCGATTTTAGTAAGATATTAGTTCAGATGAAATGAATGTGATTTTACTGCTTGCTGCCTTTTTCAAGGATTCACGAATCTTGGGCAAATTCCGGAGCAGTTCAGGAAAACTATGAAAATCTCACTGAGAGCAAAGCTGATTATAAGTTTTCTGGCCGTGATTATTATATGTGGCCTTGTTGCCATATTCGTGGCTATGCGGGTAATCGGCACAGGTATAATCGGTCAGGCTCAGGACAAAGTGAGAATTGACCTGAACACCGCCCGGCACATATATCAAGATGAAATCCAAGAAGTTAAAGCCCTGGTGCGCCTTTCGGCCCAGAGATTCTTTGTAAAAGATGCCCTTTTAGAGAAAGATATACAAACGCTAAAAACGGAGCTGGAGAAGATAAGGAAGAGGGAATCCCTGGATATGTTAACCCTTACGGACCAAAATGGGCAGGTCATCGTAAGGGCACGGGATTCATCTGTTTCAGGTGATAATCAAGCACATGATGAACTTGTGAGCCGGGCATTATCAGGCAGGAAAGTAATTGGCGCAACAGTAATATTGTCGAGAGAACAACTTGTAAAGGAAGGAAGGGGCGTGGCTGAGCAAGCCTATATAAAATTTATCCCTACTCCGAAAGCAAAGCCGAGTCTGGAAACGGAGCAGACTTCGGCAATGTGCATAAAAGCTGCAGCGCCTGTTTTCGGCTATGATGGCAGTTTGATAGGTGTGCTCTACGGCGGCAATTTACTTAACCGAAACTACAAGATTGTTGATAAGGTTAAAGAGATAGTATATCAGGGAGTTAAATATAAGGGAAAGGATATTGGCACAGCAACTATCTTTCAAGGAGACCTGCGAATCTCAACCAACGTTAAGGCACAGGATGGAAGCCGCGCAATTGGAACACGCGTATCTGAAGAGGTACGCAAGCAGGTGCTGGTAAAAGGGTTGCCTTGGATAGGAAGGGCCTTTGTAGTCAATAACTGGTACATAGCTGCCTATGAACCCGTAAAGGATATCAAGGGGAAAATAATTGGCATTCTCTACGTCGGGATTCTGGAAGAGAAATTTATAGATATGCGAAACAGAGCTATCGAAATGTTTTTGGGGATAACTCTTGCAGGAATGATTATCGCACTTATCGTTTCCAGTTTTCTGGCTAGCGGGGTATTGCAGCCAATCAAACATTTAATATTTGCATCCAAGCAGTGGGCAAAGGGTAATCTTGAATATCGGGTTAAGACCACACGCAAAGACGAAATAGCAGAACTCTCAGAAACATTCAACTTTATGGCCTCTTCACTGAAGGAAAGAGATGACAAGTTGAAAGAATACACCAGTCAACAGATAATGAAATCGGAAAGGCTGGCCACATTGGGACAACTGGCCGCCGGAGTCGCCCATGAAATCAACAATCCACTTGGAGCTATTTTGATGTATACTCATCTGGCGTTAGAAGATTTGGAACAAAAGGATATCCTGCATGAGAATCTGGAAAAAGCCGCCGCGGAGGCCTCACGGTGCAAGGATATTGTAAAGGGATTGCTTGATTTTGCCCGTCAAACGGAACCCAAGGTTGAGGAGTCAGATGTAAATGAGGCCTTAGAGAGAACGTTAGCTGTAGTTGAGAATCAAGCATTATTCCAAAATGTTAAAATAAGCAAAGTCATTTGTCCCTCTCTGCCGAAAGTATTGATGGATGTCAGCCAGATGCAACAGGTGTTCACTAATATCGTCCTCAATGCCGCGGAGGCCATAGAAGGAAAAGGAGAGCTGACAGTTGCAACCAGAATGGCACCTGATAATGAATATATCGAAATCGAGTTCACGGATACAGGTTGTGGTATCCCCCCGGATAATCTCGAGAAGATATTTGATCCTTTCTTTACCACCAAAGAAGTCGGCCACGGAACCGGACTCGGCTTAGCTGTAAGCCACGGGATCATTGCCAAGCATAGGGGTACTATAGAAGTAAAAAGTGAGCAGGGCAAAGGAACCAGCTTTATTATCAGATTACCTCTAAAGCCGAAGGAAGACTAAATGCCCAGTCAGGTTAATATCTTGGTCATCGATGATGAGGCAACAATGCGGGATTCATGCCAGCAGACGCTCTCCCGAGGTGGAAACAGGGTAGAAGTAGCTGAGGATGGGTCGAGCGGCCTGGCAATGCTGGAGAGAAAATCCTTCGATTTGGTCATCCTCGATCTGAAGATGCCCGGTTTGAGCGGCATGGAGGTATTGAAGAATATAAAAGAGGATAACCCTGAAGCCATGGTCATTGTTATTACGGGGTATGCGACTGTAGAATCCGCCGTTGAGGCCATGAAAAAAGGAGCCTACGATTTTATTCCTAAACCTTTCACACCGGAAAGCCTAAGAGTAATAGTAAACCGAGCGTTGGAGAAAAGACAACTTGCCCTTGAGAATGTCCTGTTGCGAGGCGAGTTGAAAGCAAGCTTTGGCCCCGAGGTAATCGTGGGGCAGAGCAAATCGATGAAGAAGGTTGAGGAATTGGTACAGAAAGTAGGTCCAACCGACACCACTGTTCTTATTTCTGGTGAGAGCGGCACCGGCAAGGAACTTGTAGCCAGGGCAATACATCGCCACAGTAACAGGACAGATAAGCCATTTGTAGCCGTAGACTGCGGAAGCCTAGTGGAAAATCTCTTTGAAAGTGAGTTGTTCGGACATGTTAAAGGCTCCTTCACCGGCGCCACGGCGACCAAATATGGCCGATTTGAGTTGGCAAATGGGGGAACTCTCTTCTTCGATGAAATCGGAAATATTAGCATAAATATTCAGACGAAATTACTTCGAGTTATCCAAGAAAGAGAGATCACAAAAGTCGGAAGTTCACAGGTTATCAAAGTGGATGTGCGAATCGTTGCCGCCACCAACAAGGACTTGCAGAAAGACGTAAAAACAGGAACATTTCGCGAAGATCTATTTTATCGTTTAAGCGTTGTTCCCATCGCCCTGCCACCTTTACGGGAAAGAAGAGATGATATCCCACTGCTGGCCACCCACTTCTTGAGTAAGTACAACAAAAAGAGAAGAAAGAATATCAAGGCTATTTCTGATCGAGCCATGAAAGCTCTCGTAGAATACGATTGGCCAGGAAACGTCAGAGAGCTGGAGAATGCCATTGAGCGAGCCGTTGTATTAGCTGAAAGCGATGTAGTTAAAGCCTCTGACCTATTATATTATGGACTAACCGTCGAGGCGCCCTCCTCAAAGTCGGATGTTAGCGCAGCCCAGCGCCTTATCGACGTAGAAAGAGAACATATCGCCAAGACACTTAAGATGTTCCACGGACACAGAGGCAAGACCGCAGAATCATTGGGAATAGACCGCAAAACTCTCCGTGCAAAGCTGAGCAGATACAAAATAGAATAGAAGTCTCTGGTGCAACCATCCCAATCAATGGGGAGAAATGCCCTATATTAAGGACCGGCATAGAAGCTATGTAGAGAGTCAAGAATAAATATACAGCGCAGATAACTTCTTTATAATCAGCCACTTAAGAGTAATCTAAGTGGCTTTTTTGTTCCTTGGCACAAAGGTTGCTTTTTCACACTCTAGGGCAAAGTTAAATGTTTATGCTTATTCGAAGCCTTGTGGCAAAGTGACACTAGTTAGATATCGTGAGTGATTTCAAATGAAGCTTGCACGTAGGAGACTTTTGATAGTAGATCCCGATAGCAGAGCAGCCCAAGAGATGTCGTCCCTCTTCACTGATGAAGGTTATGATGTAGAAACAAGCGGATGTATTAGTGAAGCGGCAGAAATGATCAACAATGTAAAGTTTGATTGTGTCATCATGGATGTTGATTTGACCGAGATGAAGGGTTATAAGGCCATCCCAATTCTAAAAGCGATCGACCCAAAAATCCAGATAATCATGATCGCAACTGAAAATACTGTGGAATTGGAATTAGAAGTGCGGAAGCAGGATGTCTTCTATTACTACATAAAGTCCTTCGACAGGGAAGAGCTAAAAGAGGCAGTTCGAGATGTGTTCAAAAAGCTCGGAAAAGTTAAGGAGGTTAAAAAGATGGATAAACCGCCAAACATTTTGGTTATTGATGATGACCCGAATTTTGTTATGGCAACGATGCCCATACTGGAGAACAAGGGCTACAAAGTTGAAGCCGCCTACGACAGGGCAGAGGCGATGGAGAAGATCGAAAGGCTTAAGCCCGATTTGATTCTCTTAGATATCATGATGGAGAAACTAACTGATGGCTTTGACATCTGTTACAAGCTCAAGCATGACCCTGAAATGAAAAAGATTCCTGTATTGGCAGTATCCGCTATCACCGAAAGGACCGGATTTAAATTCTCCCCCGCAACAGATGGAGAATATTTTGAAGCGGATGACTATATTGAGAAGCCGGTCAAACCCGCTGATTTGCTAAAAAGGGTAGAGAAACTTCTTACGGATAGATGCTGAGGAGTCCCGATATGGCCACATGCGTGGAAAGATTCTTGTTCATCCTTTAGATGAACAAAACAGGAGAAGTAAGGATGAGCCTGTCGCCAAGTGATAGGAATATCAAGAGGAATAACTCGGTTTTTAAGCGGTCCACAGTCCAGCTACTTGATGAAAAACAGTGGTTATATCTTCAGAAACGATACCACATTACTCCCAGAGAGATTCAGGTAGCTAAGCTTATTTGCCAGGGCTTTAACAAGAATGAGATTGCAGAGTATTTAAAGCTAAAGCATGGGACCGTAAAAACTCATTTACGAAATGTTTACCGAAGAGCCCATGTCAAAAGCAAGCTCGCACTGCTCTTAAGATTTGTTGATGATGCAAACAGGTTTTACGCACCAGCTAAACCGGTCTCACCTTTTGCTCTTACTGTTAGCAAAGAAAAACTTGTCACGAAGGCATCTACCTCTTACGATTTTTCGTCAAGCGTTACTTCAGGAGAGGATTATATCGAAGGCTCATCACAGGAAATGATACAAGAAAGGGGTTGTATCCTTGTCATTGATGATGAGAAAGCTATGCGGGATTCCTGCTATCAGGCCTTGACTAAAGATGGATACCGAACGAAGACAGCTGAAGATGGGCATAGTGGCTTGCAAAAAATAAGGGAGATAAAGCCCGATTTAGTGCTGGTTGACCTCAAAATGCCGGGGATGAGCGGTATGGAGCTCTTAGAAAAGACTGCCGACATAGACCCAAACATTGTTTCTGTAGTTATCACTGGCTATGCAACTATAGAATCTGCTGTAGAGGCTATGAAACGCAATGCCTATGACTACCTCTCCAAGCCGTTCACACCGGACCAACTAAGAATTGTTACTCGCAGGGGTTTGGAAAGGAGAAGACTTGCCCTTGAGTCTGCACGACTACAGCAGGAAAAGGACAAGATGAAAGAGAACTTCATCACCCTTGTCTCTCACCAACTGCGGGCACCACTTGTTTCTATTCAGCAGTATTTTGAGCTAATCCTGGAAGGTTTTGCAGGTGAAGTGGCCGGCAAGCAGAAGGAGATGATAGAAGAAGCAAGCAAGTGTATAGACAGGCTCTTAAAACTTATTAACGATTGGCTCAATATGTCCAGCATCGAAGCTGTTAACCTAACGGAGAAATTCGAACCGGTGGCTTTAACTCCCATTCTTTCCCAAACAGTGAAGCTCCTGGGGCCAGCGTCAGAGCGGAAGAAAGTCAGACTGCAGATGGGGCTTCCTGATAGCTTTCCCGTCGTTCAAGGCAATGCAGAAAGTTTAAAACAGGCGTTCACAAATCTGATTAGTAATGGAATAAACTACAGTCGGGAAGGAGGAATGGTCACCGTAAACACGAGAGAGGAAAACGGTTATTTAGTGATAGAGATCTCTGATACGGGAATAGGGATTTCTCAAGAAAACCTCCCATTTATCTTCGATGAGTTTTTCAGGGTGAAGACTAAAGAGACTCGAGGTGTTACCGGCAGTGGGCTCGGACTGCCGATAGCGAAGAGGATAATCGAAGCACATAATGGTTACATCAAGGTAATCAGTGAGCTTGGCAAAGGAACTACATTTAGCATTCATCTACCAAAGGCAGAACAATGAGGATAGTGAAACTACCTAAAAAAAACCTTGCAGAATTTATTCGTCATTTGAGTTCTTTTGGCGAAGTTCACGCTCCTATCAACAAAGACGAAAGAAGTTTTGTCTTCGCGCCGGTAACTGACCCGTCCGAGATAGAGCTTAATTACACCAGAACCATATTGCCGTTGAAGAAATACTTCTTCAAGCCTGTAGATATAATGTTTAATTTTTGTGCCGATAAGGGCTATGAGGCACTGGCCGAAGAAGAACATAAGAAATATGTTATTTTCGGTGTTCATCCCTGTGATATTCATGGCCTTAAGATACTGGATCTGGTCTTTAGTGGTAGATATGTAGATAGCTACTATTTCAACAGAAGAAGCTGTGCGTATATTATCGGCCTGGATTGCATTCCTGATGACCTCTGTTTTTGTCGGTCTACCGGAACCGACTTCGTCGATTCCGGCTTCGATCTCTTCTTATCTGACATCGATGATTCCTACCTCGTGCGTGTCGGGACAAGTTCGGGAGATGATATGGTTAATGCAGCAGATTCGCTGTTTCAGGAGGTTGAGAAAGCGGATCGGGAGGCGTACAAAAGGAAATCATCCCAGAGAAGGGAGAGCTTCCAGACAGAAGTTCAACTTCAAGATTTGCCCGAAATCATGGATTTAGAATACCAAAGCCAACTCTGGCAGGAAATGGGAGAGAAATGTTTGAGCTGCGGCACATGCTCGATGGTCTGTCCGACCTGTTATTGTTATGCTGTATTTGACGAACTCAATTTAGATTCAAGTAGTGGGCAAAGGAAAAGGAGATGGGATTCCTGCCTTTTTAAAGACTACGCCTTGGTAGCGGGAGGGTACAACTTTAGAGGCCAGCGCTCCTCTAGAGTTAAAAATCGATATTTTCATAAACAGAGAGGCTTCGTAAGCCAGTATGGAAGACCAAGTTGCGTTGGGTGTGGAAGGTGCAAAGCCTACTGCCCAGCGGGGATTGATATCGTCGAGGTTGTTGCCAAGTTAAGGAGCCAGACTCGTGCTTAAGCATCAAAACTCCCCAAAAACCCAAAATCCGTATCTGCCACACCCGGCGAGGATTATTCGGACACTACCACAGATACCAGAACATCAGCTCTTCCAAATAAGGTTTGAAGACCAGGAATTGGTAAAGAGCTTTACCTACCAACCTGGTCAGTTCGTCATGCTAAGTGTCATTGGTACCGGCGAGGCCCCGTTCTCCATATCCTCATCTCCCACTCGTCCAGGAATTATCGAGCTCTGCGTTAGACGAATTGGCCGGGTAACCGATGCTCTATTCGACTTACCTCCAAATTCGCTGGTAGGCATCAGAGGACCCTATGGCAACGGCTTCCCGATTGAGCAACTGGAGGGCAACGACCTCCTCCTTGTGGCCGGCGGTCTAGGTGTGGCACCTCTAAGGTCCCTTCTCTGGTACGCACTGGACAATCGGTCAAAGTTCAAGAACGTCATTCTGATGTACGGAGCAAAAAATCCCGATGACATGCTCTTCAAGTATGAACTCTTAAACCTTATCGACAGGGCAGATGTCAAATGCCTTCTGACAGTAGATAGAGATAAATCTGGCATATGGAAAGCCTATATTGGTGTCGTTACCAAACTATTCGAGCATGTAGACATTAACCCTGCTCAAACGTACTCTGCCATCTGTGGCCCGGAAATAATGTTCAAGTTCGTCCTTGAAAAACTGCTCCAAAGAAATTTCCCCAAGGACAGGATACTGATGTCCCTCGAAAGGAACATGCAGTGTGGCGTCGGGAAATGTGGACACTGCATGATAGGTTATAAGTACACCTGTCTTGATGGGCCAATATTCAATTACTGGGATGCCATAAATTTACCCGAGATGATCTAAAGGAGACATACTTGTGAAAAAACCAACGGTAGGAATATATGGATTAACAGGCTGTGCCGGAGACCAGCTGGTCATCTTAAATTGCGAGGATGAACTTCTCAAAATTGCCGGAGCTCTGGACATTAAATCCTTCCCTATGGCAATGACGGGCAACGATGACAATTGCCCTTTAGATATCGTCTTCGTCGAGGGAACCGTAGTGCAACCGAAAGATGAGAATATGTTAAAAAAGCTCAGAGAAAGGGCAACCTTACTCATCGCTATCGGCACCTGTGCTGTTTGGGGCGGCATACCGGCCATGAAAAATGAAATCCCTCGCAGAGAAATTAAAAGGAATATCTACGGCCCGGCAGGCAAGGTATTTAAAACAATTACTCCCCAACCCATAAGCAGTTTTGTCAAAGTAGATCTGGCTATATCAGGTTGTCCGATAGAGAAGGAGCAACTATTACAGGCAGTAGCTTCTTTATTACACGGAGACTTGCCTCCACTGCCTAATTACGCCGTCTGTACCGAGTGCAAGATGGCAGAGTATCCGTGCTTACTAATTGAGAAGGGCAATCTTTGTTTGGGGCCGATAACGGTAGCTGGCTGCAAAGCTCGCTGCCCAAGCTTCGGGCAGCCCTGTACCGGATGTCGGGGACCTGTTGAAGAGGCAAATGTCTCTTCTGAGGTAAGGGTGCTTATGGAAAAGAAATTTACATGGAGCGACATCCAGAACCGGCTGCGCACCTTCGCCGCTCCCGCCGACTCTTTAAAAATAGAATCCCCTGAGGAAGCCAGGAATGCATAAATCAATAGTCATTGACCACGTCTGTCGTGTCGAAGGACACGGTGGTATCATCATAAACATTAAAGACCATAAGATTACCGAAGTAAATGTGGATATCTTTGAAGGGCCTCGCTTCTTTGAGTCCCTGGTAGTCGGTAGGACCTATGATGAAGTAGCAACTATACTAATGCGGATATGTGCGATATGTTCTGCAGCGCATACGGTCACTTCCTTGATGGCTGTTGAGAATGCCCTCGGTATTCAAGTAACTTCACAGACACGCTTATTAAGGGACCTGTTAGTACACGGGGGTAATATTGAAAGTCATGCCCTGCATTTGTTTTGCTTGGCCGTTCCTGATTTTATGAACTATCCGAGTGCCATCGCCTTGGCCTCTGACCATCCCAAGGAAGTGAAAATGGGGCTGGAGTTGAAGAAGCTAGGAAATACGATTCAAGAGACCATAGGCGGCCGAGCGATTCACGCCGTAAACGCTGTGGTCGGTGGTTTTGGAAGACTGCCAACACCAGAGGAATTGCTTGCTCTGAAGCAGCAACTGAAAATTGGATTGGAACAGA
>Ga0209636_10007929_pt1 | contig 10826 bp, 7 predicted proteins | sample DeeMarSWOR152_54_FD_187464 | JGI IMG/M metagenome (GOLD analysis project Ga0209636, IMG submission 187464) | Marine sediment microbial communities from White Oak River estuary, North Carolina - WOR-1-52-54 (SPAdes) (version 2) | ecosystem: Environmental > Aquatic > Marine > Intertidal zone >... | reverse complement strand
CCCCCCACGTAGATTTAGGGACAAAGTAATTCCTCCGCCCCCTGGAAATCACTGGCGATTTACCCAAGAAAACATAGACAAATTAATGGAAGAAGGCAGAATAGTATTTACTGGGAAAGGAACGCCAAGATATAAGAGATACGCCGATGATACATATGGAAAACCTGTACAAGACTTATGGACAGACTTCTTGGCAGTGAGTTCGCAATCAAAAGAATTACTCGATTTCGCAACTCAAAAACCTGAGAAACTACTCGAAAGAGTTATCCTTGCCTCCTCCAACCCCGGCGACATTGTGGCTGACTTTTTCTGTGGCTCAGGCACCACTTTAGCTGTTGCAGAAAAACTTGGGAGAAGATGGATAGGCTCAGATTTGTCCAAGTTTGCCATTCAGGTCACAAGGAAAAGGCTTTTGGATGTTCACAACTCAAAGGATTTGAGTGATGAGGGCAAAAAAAATTTTAAGTCTGCTGAATCGAGCTTATAGAAAGAAATCCATTCTAAGTCAGGGAAAGTGGACTTACAATAAGGTTTCCCAATTTAAGTCCGCTAAATCGGACTTAAAAATTCCAGAGGCGTCTAAGTTCGGAAGTTCGGCCTTATGAATACGAAAAGAGCAGGCAGGTATGTAAGACAACCCGCAGGATACAAGGCTTTTATGCCAAATACTCTTCCTCCTGATCCGCCCATCCAATACGATGGAGAGTTAAGAAACCTCCTTTCTGAAGCAGATAGAGCACTGGCAAGGCTTGACGGTATTACAACGGTGCTTCCCAATCCTGAGCTCTTTGTCGCTATGTATGTTAAAAAAGAGGCGCTTCTCAGTTCTCAAATTGAGGGGACTCAGGCATCCCTTGAAGGAGTATTGAAATTTGAGGCCAATCTTACCCCTTCTGAAGATATAAATGAAATAAGGGAGGTGATAAACTACATAAAGGCACTTGACTATGGCATTAACAAATTGAAGGAACTCCCAATGTCAAACAGGCTTATAAAGGAAATCCATAGGATTCTCGTAACAGGCACAAGGGGAACCCATAAAACGCCAGGCGAATTCAGAAAAACGCAGAACTGGATAGGACCTATTGGGGCAAATCTGAATGAAGCCACTTTTGTTCCTCCCCCACCTAATATTGTCCCTGAATCGATGTCAGACCTGGAAAAATTTACTCACAGGAAAGACGATATTCCGCCATTGATTAAAATTGCACTCATACATTCACAGTTTGAGACAATACATCCTTTTCTTGATGGAAATGGAAGGGTTGGAAGATTACTTATTACCTTTTACCTATACTGGAAAGGAATATTATCCCGTCCCTTATTGTATTTGAGTTTCTATTTCAAGAAACATCGAAATGAATATTATGATTGGTTGATGAAGGTAAGGTTGGATGGAGACTGGGAAAGATGGTTGAAGTTTTTCCTGAAAGGTGTCATAGAGGTTTCTAAAGAAGCAGCAGACACAGCAAGGGAAATAATTGAATTAAAGGATAAGTTGATAACAAGACTCTATGAAAATTCAATCTCAAGTATGTATGCAGTAAAACTTATAGACCTTCTTTTTGAGATGCCATTAATCAGTGCTACTGATATAAGCCAAAGATTCAGTGTGTCAACAGTGACAGCAAGTAAGCTAATTGATAAATTTCGAAATGCCGGTATCTTGACGGAGACATCTGGTAAACAGAGATATAGAAAATATCTTTTCAAAGATTATGTCGAGATTATAAAGAGAGGGACAGAGATATGAGCAAGGATGAGTTTATTGAGTTAAGAGTAATTTAACATTTCGGAATGTCTAAGAAATTCCGAAATGTTGGGGGTAGTTTGAAGGGGGTAGGCCCCCTTCAAGGGTGACAGCGGAGCAATCCGAGCGAGGGCCCTTTTGCGTGTTCCGCACGGGCAGGCAGGATTGCGGAGCACCAGAGGGTCGGTGAGACCCTATGGGAAGTTAGCGACCGTAGGGAGCTAAGTTCATATTGGTTAACTTACAATCACGGGAGTGATTTTAAGATAACTTTTCTTTGCTTAGAAACTAAAAGTGAGCGTAAATTAATCGGGGTTAAGCTATGAATATAAAAAACTCAAGAATGGGATTGAATTCAAAAGTTATGGTAAAATTATAGAGAGGAACCGAGCTATGAGCAGAAAGGGGAGTTATGGTAAACCCGCGAGACCTTTTGAGATATGGAACATCGGTAACTACGAGACCGTTTACTGGCAGGAAAAACAGGATGAGTATCTTGCCTTTATGCTCAAACTCTATCAATCTCAACCTTTAACAGGTTTTAGGTATTTGCATGGAAGAAAAGGAGAGAAGGCAATCCATATAGGCCCTTTGAATGCTCCCGTGACGGTTGAAGAGGTTGAGAAAGTGGTAATCGAATGTAGAGCTAACAACTTCAACAAAGCAGATGTCTTGGGTTGGGAATGGAGTTATGAGGTAAACGAACTTGCTAAAGTATTGGCAAAGAAGAACGGGGTTGATTTGAGACTTGTTCAAATTCCGTCAGTGAATGAGATTAAATCTGCACTCGTTGGTTTTGATTTGAAGTTATTTAAAATTCCTGATCAAGTTGTAGAAAAGGCGCTTTTGCCTTATGTGAAGTTTGCAGAAGTTGCCTATTTGGAGATTGAATCGAAGGTTAAAGGTAACGAAGTAACCTTAGAAATCACTGATTTCCAAGTACCTCCAACTGCAGAACTGGCCGAGATCGCAAGCAAGGTGAGAGATTCAAGAGAACTTATTGACTACTGGGCAATAGATTGGGACTACAAAGGAGATACATTCCATAACCAATGGCAAAGTTTTAGGACAAAGAAGAATCCAAAGGTAGATTATGAGGCAAAACATAAGTATGAAGTAGCGAATTGTGAGAAGCGAGGGAGAAGGGGGAAACAAATAATGGTGAAAGTGGTTGATGTATTTGGGAATGATACGAATAAGATTTTGAAGGTCAATCTATGAACAAGGTTATAAGTGTATCGACTTATCCTGATTTGGTTGACAGGGTCGCCAAAATCCTTGTTGAGGCAAGAAATAATGTAGTCAGGCAGATAAATCGGACTCAAGTCTTAGCATACTGGGAGATTGGTCGTGAGATTGTAGAGTTTGAACAGAAGGGTAAGGCGCGAGCTGAGTATGGCGAAAATTTACTTAAGAGACTTTCGGCAGATATGACTACCAGATTTGGAAGGGGTTTCTCAGCAGAAAATTTGAGGCTAATGAGAAAATTTTACATCACCTTTGGAAAATCCAAGACACTGTCTTGGAAATCTGAAGAGCAGAGATTCCAAACACTGCCTGGAAAATCCAAGACACCATCTGTTAAATCTGAAAAAAGCCAGACGCTGTCTGACGAATTTGAACCGATATTATCCTGGTCCCATTACTGTGAACTTCTAAAAGTAGAAGAGCCGCTTACTCGTTCTTTTTATGAGAAAGAAGCAGTTCAGAATAACTGGTCTGTAAGAGAATTGAAGAGACAAATTAACTCAATGCTTTTTGAACGGTTGGCTTTGAGTAAGGATGCCAAAGCTGTGATGAGAATGGCAAAGAAAGGACAGATAATAGAAAGGCCAGAAGATGCTATCAAAGACCCTTACATTCTGGAATTTCTTAATCTCAAAGAGGAGACATCTTATACTGAAACTCAATTTGAACAGGCAATTATTGATAAGCTGGAGTATTTCCTTCTTGAGATGGGCAAGGGGTTTAGCTTTGTTGCTCGTCAGAAAAGAATTACCATTACTAACCGTCATTATTGTATTGATTTAGTTTTCTATAATCGTATCCTGAAGTGCTTTGTTTTAATAGACCTAAAAACCGGTGAACTTGACCATTCTGATATAGGGCAGATGAATTTTTATCTTAACTATTTTAAGGAGAATGAAAAGGCAGAGGGAGAAAATGACCCCATTGGTCTTATCCTCTGTGCTAAAAAGGACGAGATTTTTGCGAAGTATGTTTTAGGAGGATTAAGCAACAAGATATTTGCTTCAAAATACAAATTAGCATTGCCTTCTGAACAAGAATTGAGGTTAAAACTAAAAGCAATTCCCTTATCATTGACCAATAGACATGATAGGTTAGGCGGGGGGAATGTGTAGTAAAGGTAGTAGGTGTGTGTAGAAATGATACGAATAAAGTGATGAGGGTGAAAATGAAATGAAAACTAAAAGTGTGATTTCTCATAGTTCTATAGATTACAATCAAAATATAGACGTTAGGCTCTTAGTTACACCTCATCAAAATAAGGGGCTTCCTGTGTATAATTGGTACAGTTATAAGCATAGTTTTTCACGTGATTTGATAATAAAATTGATTGAGAAATTTCAGTTAAACGGCGAAGATAAAATCTTAGATCCATTCTGTGGTAGTGGAACTACTTTGTTAGCTTCAAAAGAAAGGGGTGTCTCTGTACAAGGCATTGACATTTTACCTTTTTCTGTGTTTATCTCCAATGTAAAATTGTTGAGATACAATGAGCATCGTATAGAAATTGCTGTAAGCGAAATTGAAAATCTTTTGGAACAAAACAGTATAAATTACACAGTTAATAAGATTAAAAAAAAGCTACTAATAAAGTTTTTCCGTGAGGACGTTTTAGATAAAGTTTTATTTGTTAGGAAATGGATTGAAAGGAAAGATGATAAAGAAACAAAGTATTTTTTACTTACAGCTTTACTTTCTATATTAGAAGATGTTTCATACACACGCAAGGACGGTGGTTTTCTACGCATTTTAAAAGAGAAAAGGATTCCAAACTTAAAATCTGTCTATTTATCTAAATTGCATAACATGATCAAGGATAGTGAATTCATTGACAATTTACCCAATACAGACGCTAAAGCAATTGAAGGTGATGCACGGAAGACTACATTTGAGTCAAGTTCTTTTTCAGCAGTGATAACATCCCCACCTTACCCAAATAGACATGATTATACAAGAGTATATTTATTAGAATTGGTAACTGGTTTTATAGATACCCAAGACGAGATTAAAGCCCTCAGATATCACACGCTTCGATCACATGTGGAAGCGAGAAGAAGATTTATAGCAGAGGATTACAATCCTCCAAATACATTAAACGCCATATTACAAAGGTTAGAAGAGATATCTCTACCTAATAGACAAATAATAAAAATGCTTGAAGGTTATTTTGAGGATATGCATTTGGTTCTGAAAGAAATTAAAAGACTTCTTAGACCTAATAGTAAAGCTGCTTTCATAATGGTGATGTTAGGTATGGGGGGGGTAAAGGTTCCGGTAGGCGACATCCTTATAACTATCGGAAATAATATGGGTTTGGAATTCAAAGAGAAAATTACGGCAAGAATGAGAGGGAATAGTCCTCAACAAATGAAAAAATACGGTAGAGACCCGATTGAAGAAAATATTTTGATATGGGAGAGAAAATGAAAAAAAGAGAGACTCTATGGATGAGATATGTGGACTTCGAGAAAATAAAAGATATGTTACATTTAGTGTATGAGAACAATGGTAAACTTAGGGCGGGGACTCTGGAGCAGTTAGGTATAGAAGAAGGAATTCTAGTAAAAAAGGAAAATGGGATACCTTTAACACATTCTCCACGGTATCATTATCGGAAAGTAATGGAAGGTTTAGACTTAGTAGAAGTTAGAGAGAAAATTTACCATATTCTAGAGGATGAGCGAGTTCTGGAATTTATAGAATTGACCTCTTTTAAAAAGGACATGTCTCCAGAGGCAAAGGGAATATTAAGAGAAATAATCGTAGGGAATAATGATTGCAGGAAGTATTTTTTTGACGTTTTCATGGAAAAGGATACTTATACATTAGAAGACCTTAGAAAAGAAGGAGAATATATTATTGTTGAGACAAAAAGCATGAGAGAGCCCTCTGCGGACAAGAGAATGGAGCAGAAAAAAAACAATGAAAATATCCGTAAGAAAAAGAAGGCAGGAGCTGTAATTCTAAAAAATCCCTCAGGGAAAGAGATTGAATTAAAGACTCAAGATGAAATTCATGCTATTTATTGGGGAGTTCGATTATGGGCTTTAGAGTTAGAAATGACCGATGAGATTTTTATGAGTTTCGCTGAAGGCAGGATAATATATCCTATAAATTCCGATTTTTCGGATAAGATATTAATCAATCATTTACTAAACAAGATAAAGGCAGATAATAGTGATTCTGAATGGGTAGTATTACATATACCAACTTTTATTAAGGAAGTTGCTTTATCAACCCGATTTTCAGTTGATAAAATTAAGAATTTTCTCAAAGACCTAAAAATAAAGTATCCGTTATCTACGATGCTTATTCCATCTTCGACTATGTTTATAGATATAAAAACTCCATTTGAAAAACAAGATTCTGCGTTTCGGGATTCTTACTTATATAAACAAGGAATAGGTTATATTTCTCATTTAAGAATAGGAAGAGGAATTTTAAAGGAGGTGAAAGCATGAGTGAATCATTTATAGTAGGAAAGTATAAACTATCTAGAAATCCGTTCCCACCAGCCGCATCCGGAATTGATGTAGAGAGAGACTTGTATATACCATCAAAATGGGAGGAAAAGATTGGAGAATATTATGAAACGTTGCATCACGGAGAAGGAGCTAAGGCATTTCCTATTGTGGGGGAATATGGGAGTGGGAAGACTGTCTTGCTCAAAGGGTATCTAAAAGATTTCTTTGAGAATAAAAGGATAAAAACGATTTACTTTGAGAATCCTGGGGTTAAGTTCTATGATCTTGCAAATACATTGATGAGAACCTTTGGGCGATATGGGTTTTCTAAAGCTATTTGGGAAAGATGTAAGGAATATCTTCCAGAGAAAGGGCAGAGATCACTATTTCCCATGAGCTTCAGTGACATGTTATCTACTTTAAGAACAAAGATAAATAGAGAAAACAAGGCGAAAGAACTTTCAGATGTAATAAAAAATAAGCTAAACCTGACAGACGAAGACGAAGTAGCATATAGATTAGGTCTAATGATTGTAGAAACCGCATCTAAGCCTTATTTTTCGTATAGAGATTTCGTTGCTGGTGCTAAGGGTTCTTTAGTAGCTGAGAGAGAAGAATCAAAATATTTTAAAGCAATCATAAAAGCCATAATTAAGACCTATAGCGTTGAGGGTGTTGCATTTCTACTAGATGAATTTGAGGAAATTGCATTTCATAAAAGGATGACGCGTAAGCAAACTTACGAATATCTTGCCACTTTGAGGAGTCTAATTGAGGTATCTGAAAGCGAGGAGAACTTATGGATGATTCTCGCAATGACTCCAGAGGCAGCTGATGAGACAAAAGAGATGAACATTGCACTGTGGGAAAGATTTACACATCAAAGGAAAGAAACGGTGCTGAAGCTCGAACCTTTAACCGAAGAGGAATCCAAAAATCTGATAAAATGGTGGCTAAATGGAGCAAGAGACGAAGAAAAATTAAAAAAGTATAGAAATAAACTTTTCCCGTTTCCTGAAGATATTGAAAGGGTTCTGCAACGCCCTGAGATAAGATTACCTCGACCATTAGTAAGAATAGGCTTTTTTACTCTTGCAAGAGCAGAAGAAGGAGAAATAGAACCACCTGTCCCAATAGACTTCATAACAAAGATAATGGATGAATTATATCCACCAGGTAAGTAAGGACTCTGAAAATGGCAGAGAGTGAAAGGCCTTTTGTCATTCTCATAGATACAAATGCAATGACGGCATTGTCACTGTATGTTGAAAGTTGTACTTCTGTAAAAGCAAGGCTTGGAGTCACGGTTGACGAGCTAAAAAGTAGATTTGAAAGAATGAAAAATACAAAAGATGCACAGTTACATTTTGAAGGCAGGGGTACTATTAAAGATGGATATAAGCTTTTTGACCATTTGAAGCTCAAATTTGAAGAATTTGACACTGTGCAGATCTGGTTTTCTCTTCTGAGCGAGATAGAACTCTTAGATGTCTTTCTAGACGGAACTTTTGACCACGAACTCACAAGGAAGGGCATTCCTTATAGAATACGTCAGAAGAGACCCTTTAGGACGCAGATTGATTTTAATTATGAAAAAGAAGTTGCTAAGTACTGGGAAGATATAAAGGAGAAACTTGGCAAACAAGGTATCGAATTTGATAATCCTGAAAAAGAAAGTGATGCAATACAAGACATTATAAAAATTGCCAAAATTATCATTCGCTACGTTGCCTTGGAACCTGTAGATTTGTATCTCTATGCGTCAGGTATATATTTGAGAGCTGATGAAATATACACTCATGATATAGAGTTTAAAGCTGTTATAAATAAGATTCGTACCGATAGAGAATGGGAGAATATTAACAAGAATATTCAACAGGATTTAAGAAAGTTCGTTCGATCTTTTAGGGAGGAATGTCAAACTTTCAAGGAGAAATATAGAGAAGAGAAGAAAATAGATCTTCAAGATCTTCCTGAAGGAATTGCCTAAGGTGCAAAATGAAACCAACTGAAATCCTAAATCCGAACCAAAGACACCCAAGTAAGGCATACCTGGTTAATGAGCTTCGCAAAGCAGTTTTTACCTGGCGAAATGAGGGCTATCCCGGAGTTACTCCGACTACAAGGAGGCTTCTACAATTCTGGTTTGAGGAAGAGCATCTGATAGAAGCAGCGAGTAGTGAGCAACAAGTAACCAGGGAAGGCAGGAATAAATCCCTATATACTCATTACTCACCCCTCACTACTGAATTATTCCAGTTCTGGTTCTGTCAGAGGGAAGCAATCGAAACCTTGGTTTATGTTTATGATGTGATGAAAAAGAGGAATTTCATAGATATGGCAAGGGATTTTGGATCAGGTCCCATCCAGGGTTACGACCCCTCCTATGATCAATATTCCCTCTATGCCTTTAAGATGGCTACAGGCTCAGGCAAAACCTTTGTCATGGCATTAAGTGTCGTTTGGCAATACTTTAATCATAAGAAAGAGAATAAAGGCGACTACACCTCTAAATTCTTGCTCATTGCTGGTGAGAAGAATGTCATTTATGATAGGCTTCGGAGAGATTTTGAGGATGGGAAAATATTCAGAGAATTGCCATTCATTCCACCAGAATGGCAGGAAGAGTTTGATCTAAAGGTAATTCTTAAGGAAGATCCTATTCATACTATCCCTGAGGGCGTGCTGTTTTTGACCAATATCCAGCAGTTGGAAAAGAGAGAAAGCAAGAAGGAAGAGACTGAAAGGTACGTAGATAAAGTTATGGAATTGCCTGAGGTCTATAATGTCCGGGATATCTACCAGGAGAACAGAATTAAGGAGGTTTTGACTTCTTGCTCCAATATAATGATTTTGAAAGATGAAGCTCACCATATATACAGTTTTGAGAAAGCCTGGAAGAAGATTCTTCTATCCCTGCACAAGAATCTTGTTTCTCAATACGGTAAAGGCATAAATATGGAGCTGGACTTCTCAGCTACGCCTAAAACCCAGACCGGTGCATTATTCCCCTGGATTATCGTGGATTTCTCACTTAAGGAAGCAATTGAGATGAATATTGTAAAACTCCCGTTGAAGGGTATGGTGAAAGGTGCTGAAGAGATTGCCTCCCGTAAAGCGGTCGAGAGATACAGAGCCTGGATTGATGCCGGAATAAGGAGATGGCGAGAATACAAAGATAAATTAACGCATTTATCAAAGAAGCCTGTGCTTTTCTTTCAGTGTCCTGAGAACGAGGAGGCTGACGAGATATTTGGGTATGTGAACGTCATCCCTGATCTTAAAAACAAGGTTCTACTGATACATACTGACAGTACCGGTGAGATCAAAAAAGCAGATCTACCCAAGGCAAGGGAGTTTGCCAAGACCATCGATGATCCTGCCCCAGACAAGAATCCCTATGAGGCGATAGTGAGCACATTGATGTTAAACGAGGGTTGGGATGTGAGGAATGTAAATGTGATTGTGGGATTGAGATCTTACACTTCAAAGAGGAAAGTGCTTCCAGAACAGGTTATCGGAAGAGGTTTAAGGAAGATGTTTCCTGAAGAGGAAGCAAGTGTAGATCAGTCCATAAATGTTCTGGAAGTCATCGGCCCTCCAGGGCTTATAGATATTCTTGAAGAATTAGAGAGTCAGGAAGGTATAAAGTTTTCCGAATTTGACACTGAGAAATCGCTCAACATAACCACTATATTTGTCGATGAAGACAGATTGGATAAAGACATTGAAATACCAATTTTAAGCCCGAGGATTTTGATAAAGGAATTCCATTTACCAGAGACAGATATTGAAAACTTGCCTCCACTTTCCCTCCCTTTGGAGAATAAGATTTTAGAAATGGAATACATTGCTGTGGATATGCTCAAAGGGATGGAGGTTATCAGAAGAAAATGGGATTTGCCTGTGCCTAAAGATTCCAAGAGCGTGATTGCTTATTATACTGACCAGATTCTTAAGCAACTAAGAATCAGTGGCTCTTTTGCCAGTTTTTATCCATTAGTAAAGAAATATGTTGTTGAAAAACTATTTACTCAAAAAGTTGACCTCGATGACCCCAGAGTTCTTTACAAGTTGAGCTCTCCTGAGGTGCAAGAGAAATTGATAGACTTAATTGTAAATGCTTTCAAGAATATGACCTTCAAAGAGAGGGAACCTGAAAAGAGGGATAGGATAAGGCTTGCGGATACAAGGCCTTTTGTATGGTCAAAATTGGTTTATCCGGCCAATAGATGTATTTTTAACTATGTTCCCTGTGATAACGATTTTGAGGTGGATTTCGCCAAATTTCTGGATAGGGCTGAGGATGTTCAATCGTTTTCCAGTCTCCACAAGATTGGATTCTTTATGGAATACAGGGATTC
>Ga0209636_10007928_pt1 | contig 10828 bp, 9 predicted proteins | sample DeeMarSWOR152_54_FD_187464 | JGI IMG/M metagenome (GOLD analysis project Ga0209636, IMG submission 187464) | Marine sediment microbial communities from White Oak River estuary, North Carolina - WOR-1-52-54 (SPAdes) (version 2) | ecosystem: Environmental > Aquatic > Marine > Intertidal zone >... | reverse complement strand
TCCGCGGGGCTGCGCGCTACAACCCTCGAGACTAACACGCCGCTCTCCACCGGCAGTCGGTAGTGGGACGCCATATCCCTAGATATGTCCATGCCCATGATCCCAAGCCAGGGTCGGATTACTTTTCCATACTTCATGAGGTCCTTCGCTACCTGTTTCGCTGTGTTGATTGGTACAGCAAAACCGATGCCATGGGCAAAAGGGATGATAGCCGTTGTGATGGCGACCACCCTTCCCTGCGTGTCGACAAGAGGACCTCCACTATTGCCTGGGTTCACTGCAGCGTCCGTTTGAATCAGGTCTTCGAGAACGCCCTTTTCGGACTGTATCGTTCTGTTCAGGGCACTGACAACTCCAGCGGTAACAGTTGGGCCTCCCGCCAGGCCGAAGGGGTTTCCGATCGCCAGTACGACTTGGCCGACCTTCAGGTTGTCTGCGTCCCCCAACTCTGCCGGGGTAAGATCCTCTGTGCTAGCCTCAATCACTGCGATGTCAGTACTCGGATCCGCCCCAAGAACCCTCCCAGGCACCATCTTTCCGTTGGAGAGGGTAATCTCAACTTTGGTGGTGCGTTCCACGACATGGTTGTTTGTTATTATGTGCCCATTGTTATCGATTATTATTCCAGAGCCAACACCCTTGACGGGGACCGTGAGGAAGAACCCCGTGTTCACGAGGCGAACAGTGCTCACGTTGACTACGCTCTTGCTGACCTTCTCGACAGCGGAGATCAGTGTGTTCTCATCAACAGGGATCAAAGGTATTATCCACCTAGCAGAGTCGTAAATCGAGTTGATATTAATCTTCTTCCCCGAATGGACTTGGTGGACCGGGCGGGATTTGAACCCGCGACCTCTGCGACTTTGGGGTTCATGCCAACGCAGCGCCCCTCTGGCTGTCGCTCCGAGACTTCCAGGCTGAGCTACCGGCCCACAACTAGAAATTCTTCAACCAACCGTAGCTACGGATTTTTCTTGTTTCTCCGAAGCCACATGATGAGCATCTCTTCTTCACGACGTGGTATGAGCTCTTTCCGCAGCGTCGACACCTGAAATGAAGACGTTTGTTCTTCTTCCCGAATGATGCCGTGCCCTTCACCAAGTTACTCACCGGCTATGTGGGGGGACACCATAATCACGTTGTCGCCCCTTAACACCAATGAGCCAAGCTTGAACGGCTTCGTTTCTCCTGCAAGCTCCTCAGCGTCTTCTAGAAGAAGGTTCATGTGCTGGTCATAGCCTTTCAGAGCTCCCCGCAACGTCTTCCCGTTTCTCAGTTTCACCAGTACAATCTCGTTGAGACTCTTCGAGAGGACCTTAAGTGAAATGTCATTCGACAACTTTGGTCACCGTGGCTGATGCCATCCCGAGAGCGTAAGTATTAAACGTATCTCCTTGGTCATCAGACGGGAATCAGTTTCAGAGGCACGTTTGAGTTGCGTCAAAAGAAGATGAGCAGAAGTGAACAGAGGAAGTTCTTGGAATCCCGGTTAGAGGACTTGCGCGGGATCTACAGAGTGCAGAACGTGGCCGAGGTGCTGGGGAAGAAGGGAATATGGGAGATCGAAGAAGACGACTGGAAGTTCTATCGGATGGGTGAGAAAAGGCTTGTGGTATTGATTCAAAACCGCCTCGTGCCAGTTTTGTACAAGAGCTTCAACCGGGGAATAGACACTTCTTTGCCTTCCCTCGTTGTCGACAGAGGCGCCGTACCGCATGTTGGCAATGGAGCCGATGTCATGAGGCCTGGGGTTGTTATGTTGGAGGGATCATTTAAGAAGGGTAGCCTCGTCTCGGTGAAGGATCAGACTTATCGCAAGATCCTGGCAGTGGCTGAGGCTCTTGAGGACTCTGAATGCATCAAGGCGGCAGAAAGGGGAAAAATAGCCAAGAACTTACATCACGTTGGTGACAAGGTCTGGAGCACGGTTGCCTCAATCGCGGGAAGGATGGCGTAGTTTCTTTAGTCGTCTTCTAGACAATTGCACCCAGGTCCATGGAGCGCTATTGATTCAGCTCAAGGCCATAGTGTCTAGGTTCCTTGGTACATAGATCTTGGCGGGAAGTATGCGCGCTGCAACTCTAGCCAGGCTTTCTGCAGCCTGTGGCTCCCCGTGGCACACTATGACGTTTCTGGGCTTCGGAACCACTCTCCTTAAGTAGTTGATTAACTGCTGTCTGCTCGAGTGTCCCGAGAAGCCGTCGACCTTCTCAACTTCCATCCTTGTCTGGACGATCTTGGCCCTGCCGTTCTCGTCGGTCAGGCTGACGTCTTTTATACCCTTGAGAAGCTTTCTTCCCATCGTGCCTTCCACTTGGTAGCTCACGAAGGCGAGCAGGTTGTTCTCATCTTCAGCCATTTCATGGAAATAGCCCAACACCGGTCCTCCCTCAAGCATTCCTGAAGTGGACATTATGATCGACGGCCCCTTGATCGCCTTTGCCTCTTCTCTTTGAGACGGAGTCCTTATGGGTGTGAAGTAGTCGGAAGCAAACGGATTTGACTGCTCCTCAAACGCCTTCTCAAGCTCCGCTGTGAGGTATTGTGGGTAAGCGGTGTGGATGGCTGTCGCTTCGTTCACGAGACCGTCAATAAAAACGGGGATCTCTGGTATCATCTTCTCAGACAGGAGCGCCTCCAAGACTAGAAGTATCTCCTGGGCTCTTCCTATAGCGGGGACAGGTATAAGCACCTTGCCTCCTCTTTGTATAGCTTTCTTGATGTAGTTCGAAAAAAGCGCCTCCGTCTCTCTCCTGGTGAAAGCTATGGGAGTAGCTCCATAGGTGCTTTCCATAATCAAGGTCTCCACTCGATGGAACCTCGAAGCACAGGAGTCGAGAAGCCTTGTCTTCTCAAACTTGAAGTCTCCTGTGTAAACTATGTTGTGATGACCTTCTCCGATGTGTAGATGAAAGATCGCTGAGCCCAGTATGTGTCCTGCGTTGTAGACCGTAAGTCTGATGTCAGGTGTGATGTTGGTGACCGTTCCGTACTTCATAGGAATGGTGTGAAGAAGAGTTGAGCGAACCTCTTCGCCGCCATAGGGAGCGAACGCCCCCTCCTTTCCCATGACGTCTATGTAATCTAGCTGCAACATCGTCATCAGCGTAGCCGTGGGTTCAAGGCAGAAGACCGGGCCCTCATAATTGTACTTGTAGAGGTAGGGGAGAAAGCCGCAGTGATCCAGATGAGCGTGAGAAATCGCTACAGCATCCAGATTGAGCGTCTCGATGACCCGGGTGTCTATCCTCGGAAACTGGCTTAGCCCAGACCTTCCTCCCGGCGATATACCACAGTCTATGAGAACCCTGCTTTCGTTAGTCTCGAGAAGAAAAGCGGATCGTCCGACCTGTTGCCCCCCTCCCAAGACCGTTATTCTCACGTCTCCCACTTCCAGGACTGGAGTGCGAAAGATCCGTTCGCCGACATCCCTGAGTATGTTCGCTCTGTCTCCTGGCGAGCCGTAGAGGAATTGTCTAACCGTCTGTATGTATCGTGACTCCATGGCAGGTGCCCTCAGTATCCTGGGCTTCCACCGCGTGGCCTTTGCAATCTGCTGACTGATCGCTCGCCCTTGGGCGCCCACATCCTCGGGCGTATCAGCCTCGAGTATCACCTCACCTAGTGTTTCATCGAAATAGATGTGTGTACTCAGCTCTGGCGGAAGCATTTCCCTAATCTTCTTCTCCGCCTCGTCCGGAGCCAGCCTTATCGAAGGATCTGAGCGAATCACGACCCTCTTCTTGATCAGGCTAACCAAATCTCGGGTTATCTGGTTCTGCTCCAAGAATAGATCTGGGTTTTTGGTGTAGATGGCAAGTTTGGTTCCTTCATACTCGATCCTAGTGACAGCAGCGTCTCTAGGCACGCTCGTTAAGAAGTACTTGATGACTTCGTTCCTCATCTGGTCGCTTGTTAGCAACTGTTTTCCCCGATGATTACATCAAGGGAGCGAAGAAATTCTGTAGGTGTTTCTTCTTCTCTTCCAAAGTCAGTTCTCTGTATTTCATGCTTCCGTCTATGACAGCGATGTCTATATTATCCCCCGTGCCAGCGTTCCTCTTAATGGCAGTCGCAACCGCCTTGCCAGCCAGAGAAATAGCCTCCGTCATCTGCAAGTCCTCACGGTATTCCGACTCGATAGTCCCATAGGCCACAGGTGAACCTGAACCGGTAGAGATGATCTTCTCCTCAGTCAGTGTTCCAGTGTAGTCTATGTTGAATAGCTGTGGACCCGAAGGATCCACTCCTCCTATGATAACCTGCGCCACCAGCGGGTATGGTCGATTCGCAAAGAAGACATTTGCGGCGAGCCGCGAAGCCGCCCCGACATTCATGATAGTGTTGTTGGCCAGTTGATAGTAGTTGATGTTCGCTCTCAGCAAATCTATCATTGACTGTGCATCGGCTACCCGGCCAGCTATGGTGATAGCCATGTGATCTACGAGAGGAAATAGTTTCTTTCCTTTCCTGTGGGCTATGTAGAGGCCGGATGTGACTCGAGTGTCTGTGGCGAAGACTACTCCGCTCTTCGTTGCAAGACCTACTGTGGTTGTTCCACTCTTAGCGACGATCCTCTCGTCGCCCCCTCTTGGAAACATTCGGTTGCACTTGCTCCAAAACGTCTTGAGAACCAGCCACAGGATTTAGTGGTTCAGCCAATCCTGAGCAACCTTCTGGAGATCTATCCTAGGCACGAAGCCTCGATGTCCTGAAGTTTGGCTGCCCAAAATGGCAAGACGCCGCGACAAGTCGCCGCGCACTCCGATATAAACCATTCGCCGGGGATCAAGTGTGCACCCCTCGAAAGCCAGAAGTCTAACCGTAAAATAGAAGCTTGCTTACTATTCACTGGAGACGCATAGGAGCTAACTTCAATGTCTGCCCATGAGATGAGGCTGCCAGACACTATAGTGATTGGAAGAGGCCTGAGAGAAACGGTGGCTGAAGTGGTTTCGCGAGCCTGCTTCGAAAAAAATGTAGTGTTGGCCACTAGCAAGACCCCGTACCAGCTGATCGGCTCCTCCATAGCCAATTCTCTTGAGCAGCGAGGAATAGAGGTTGAATGCCACTACGTGGAACACGCACGTGTCAGTGATGTCCAAGAACTGGAGAATAAGGTCGACCGTGAGGTCTGTGGTGCCATCGTTGGAGTTGGCGGCGGCAGGGTTCTGGACGTTGCCAAGATGGCTTCAGACAAGAGCTGCATTAGATTCGTAAGCGTTCCAACCACTGCTTCTCACGATGGAATTGCAAGTCAAATGGCCTCCATTAAGGGGTATGGTACAGCTTTCTCGGCCGTCCTGAGGCCTCCGTTTGCCGTTGTGGCCGACATGGAAGTTATCGAGAAGGCTCCCTTCAGGTACACCGCCAGTGGATGCGGTGACCTGATATCTAAGTATACATCCGTGAGGGATTGGAGACTCGGTCACCAGAGAACCGGGGAACACTTCGGGGAATATGCTGCCAGCCTTGCTCACCTAAGCGCGGAGATCGCGATGCGGAGATCGAGGAGCATCGGAGCGGGCAACCCTGACAGCTTGAGAACCGTCGTCGAAGCCTTAATCAGCAGTGGAGTGGCAATGTCAATCGAAGGTACCAGCAGACCATGCAGCGGATCGGAGCACTTGATAAGTCACGCTTTGGGAAGACTGGTTGAGAATCCTCCACTTCATGGAGAGTGCTGTGGCGTCGCCACGATAGTCATGGCCCTCCTTCACAAAGCGAACTGGAAGAGAGTACGCAGGGCGCTCAGCGAGATAGGTGCTCCAACGGATGTCCATCGGCTCGGGGTTGACAAAGAGACGTTCGTTGAAGCGATACTCATGGCGCCGCGGATAAGGCCTGAGAGGTACACAATACTTTCTGAACTGAAATTGGATAAGAGGAGCGCTGAGGAAGCAGCCGACAAAGCTGGTGTGCTCTGAGGAGAAGTGGAAGCCCCAGTGGAAGAAAAGAAAAAGAAAGCAATAGCGATGGTGCCGGCTTGTTGGGCTAAAGAAGGAACTCGCTTCCTCTTCTCAGACGTTTTTCCGACATGCGGATCATGTGAATTCAGGTCCGGCTGTGTCTCTTCTCTAGCCAAGGGCAGGGAGTACGAGATCGTAACGCTAAGAAAGAAGAGCTTCACATGTCCTCATCAAGGTACAAAATACCAGGTCGTCGAGGCTAGGCCATCTCGCCTTGAGGTGGCGATATCGAAAGAAAGATGCTTTGAAGGCACCATCTTACAGATCACCCCAAATCGATGTGAGAGAAGGTTCTGCGAGAATTATTGGTTCTGCGTCCCTGAGGGGGCTGGAGGCGGGAATCGTTGGAAGGTTGTGCAGCTACTGGAAATCATAGCATGCCCTGAGGGAAGAGCTCTCATCAAAGCTTCTCTGGAGCACGTTCCCTTACGTGCTTCTCGACAAAAATGACTGTCTCAATATCCGGGAAATGATCTTCTATCCGCTTCGCAATTATTCTTTTGGCAAGCTGTAGGTTAGGTAGCAGATAACTCTCCTTAGGGAGGTCTAGAGTTAGGTCAGATCCCTTCCCAACAAGCGAGAACTTGGAAATATCGATCTCCGGTATGCGGTCGTGAACGAGGGCTCTTAGTTTCTCACCCTCATCAAGTATGATCTTCTCAACCGTACACTCGTATGCCAAGATCTTTCCAGCGAGGGGAGGATTGAAATCCACTTGCACTCTGCCAGACCCAACAGACCTCACCACCCCCTGCTTGTCGTCGAGTGTCACGACGCCACCCATCACTGGCGTAACGTCCTTTCTCGCAAACTTCCTGAGAGGCACGATTCTAATCTTCGACGGATCCCGTGGCCCGAATGCCTTCTCCGGAGGCACCTCTATAACCCTGGTTTGGGATTCCTTTGTCCCCAGCAAACCCTCTTCTACGGCCCTGAGAAGCCATCCCTCGCCTGGGACAACCAATTTGGGTTCGTAGGCTACTCCAGCCTTGTAGATCCCCGCCTCTCGAGCCTGCTGTTCGTAGGTTGTCTCGATAACATCGCCTGTTTCTTTGACCTTGGCAGTGTAGTTCAGCAGGACGTAGCTCGCTTTCTCCACATGAGGTTCTTCGGCAGGAGCCTTAGCTTTCTTCCTGGCTTCGATACCTGCAGGGACGGCTGTCTTGGTTCGTCTCCGCCGCGCCTTCTTCCTAGCAGCACCTCTCTTCTGAGCCTTAGACATGTACATTCCACTGCAGACTGATGGAGCAAGGTGTTCTGCTTGAGCTGTGATAAAAGGTTTTGAAAAGGTTGTTCGTGAAACCTTCCACTGCTCTCGGGGAATACCTTCCGTGCAAGATGGAGGAAAAGTCTCCCGTCAAATCTGCTGAGGAGGCACAGACCATTCAATCGATCAAAATCAGTTTGTCTTGGATCCAGTCGAAATGGATTGAGAGTCAGTGGACTATCCTGAACCCCTTGAACTCGTCTCTGGGGTGCTCCCAATCCACCTCGATCTTCGAAACGGAAGCACCGGGTGGCCCGGTTCTGCACCACTGTATGATCTGCTCGACGCCGATCTTGTCACCCTCGAAGACAGCTTCCACCCTACCGTCGGCCAGGTTTCTTACCCATCCATTCAGTCCCAGTTTATTCGCCAGCTCCTTCGTGTTCCATCGGAAGAACACGCCTTGAACCCAGCCGGAGATGTACACATGGGCTCGCGCCTTCAAGACAGACACTTCGCTTGTCCTGCACTTGATCCAGATCCACAAGGGCTTAACTTCTTTTCGTGTTATGCAACTAAGCATCGGTTGAAGAAAGATACATATGCGCCGACACCAACCATCTGTGTTTCCCGAGCGTCTTCATTATGGCCGACTTTGACGTTGTTGTGTGCGGGGGCGGGCCCACGGGGTTGACTGCCGCCTGGGAAGCCGGTCGAAGAGGATGCAGCGTTCTGATACTGGAGGAACACTCCAGTATCGGTGTGCCCGAGCGGTGCGCAGGCCTGCTCAGCCTTTCCGGGCTCAACAAGCTTTCACTGCCCCTGGAGCGTCGTTTCACCCAGAACACTGTGCGCGGCGCGGTATTCTTCTCTCCTGGCGGTAGCTCTTTCACCGTTGACGCCGGGAGGCCTGTCGCAGCGGTAGTTAGTAGAAAGGACTTCGATCAGCACCTGGCTCGGAGAGCCTGTGAGTGTGCTGACCTGCGTTTGGGAAAAAGAGTCACAAGCATCTTGAACAAAACCAAAGATGTTGCAACACGGCTAGACAACGGAGAGCTCATTCACTCACGCTTCGCGCTTGATGCTGAAGGTAGAGGAGCGAGGATAGCGCGCAGCTTGGGGTTGAACACCAATCCTCACGGATGGCTTCCAGCCGTCCAGGCTTTGGTGACCAATCATAACCGAGACAGAGACTTCGTTTACCTTTTCTTTCCGAAATATATTCAAGGATTCTTCGCTTATCTTGTTCCCGTTGATGAAGAGACGGGGAAGCTTGGTCTAGCATCACGCAAAGACCCCATTGCCGCTGCTAGAAAGTTACTCAGCTCCGAATTTCCTGCAGCCAAGGTTGTTGGTATCACGGGAGGCTCAGTATACACATCGAGACCTGCAAAGAGTGCCTCCAATTCCAGGACACTTGTTATGGGCGACGCAGCAGGCCAGGTCAAAGCAACGACTGGTGGAGGAGTAATCTTTGGCTGCATCAGCGCGACACAGGCGGGATTCATGGTGGCAAGAGCCTGTTCAGACAAGTCTCTCGAAAAGATCGTGGGTGGAGAATACGATCGTTGGTTGAAGGAGAACGTCAGTAGAGAACTATCGACCATCGCGGTTCTGAGGACCGTGCTCAATCATGTACCGCCACGTGTCATCAATGCGCTCTTCAAGAGCATCTCAGACTCAGGCATCGATTCCGTGTTATCTAAGACAGGCGACATGGATTTTCAGCGAGAGAGTCTAGTGAGGTTGACGAGATACACAGGGTTCTCTCGACGACTGCTTCGAGCCATTTCAAGCTTGGTCTCTGATGTCCTATTCTGAGGACCAAGCAAACGAAAAATAAAGAGATATATCAAGCCTTTCTTCCGGAAGCCCAGTCGGAGACCGAAGCCATGAGCGAACGTCTATCAGTTTCGCTCCCGCAATGCAACAGATGCCACAGACCAATAGTCCCCGGTGAGAACGGTGTGAACTTTCCCTGCCCAAACTGCGGCAAAGTCACAATTTGGCGGTGTGCCAAATGCAGAGCCTTGGCGCGTCCCTACGTCTGCCCCAGTTGTGGTTTCGAGGGACCGTGAGATGGCTCGTGTGCTTGCAACAGTCAAGATCTTTCCATCAGGGCCAGAGGTTGATCTTGGGTCCCTGTCCGACAAAGTGGAGAGAGGTCTCCCTGAGGGATTCAAGCTTCACGGCAAGGAAACCGAGCCCCTCGCATTTGGAATGAAGGTCCTGCTCGTCGGTATCTCAATGCCCGACGCCGAAGGCTACTCCTCAAAACTCGAGGAATACTTGAAGGGCTTGAAGGAAGTGGACGAAATCACAATACTCAATGTTCAAAGGATCTAGAACCTCTTTCAACTTTATATAAAGGATGGCCGCCGATGTACGCTGAGATTTCTGAGGCCTAGAGACAATGCGCGGCGGAAAGGAGATCAGGCTCAAGGTCGCGGAGGCCAAGCAGAGGGACGCTGGTTACGGAATTGCAAGGATAGACAAAGAGATGGGAGCCTCAATAGGATTACTGACGGGTGACCTGATAGAGATCAGAGGAAGGAAGCTGGCCGCAGCCACACTGTGGCTGGGTTACGCAGAGGACAGAGAGAAGGACATCGTACGTATAGACGGCTACACGAGGAACAACGCAGGAGTTTCTCTTAGCGACTACGTGATAGTTCGCAAGGCGCAGGCAAAAGAGGCGCTCCAAGTCAAGCTTGCTCCCTTCAACTCCAGGATGGAGCCCGACGAAAACTTCGTTAGACTGATCAAGAGTAGGCTGATCGATTTCCCCGTGGTAGCGAGGAACGTCGTTCCCGTTCACTTCTTCGGAAACCTCTTCTCGTTCGTCGTGGCACAGACGAGGCCCGCGGGCATAGTAAGGATCACGCCGCGAACCAAGATAGTTATTCAGGGAAAATCCGTTCAGACCAAGGCGATCAGGAGCTCAGTGACCTATGAAGACATAGGCGGTCTTGAGAACGAGATTCAAAGAATAAGAGAAATGATCGAACTCCCACTAAGATTCCCAGAGCTCTTTCAGAAGGTGGGAATCGATCCGCCCAAGGGAGTAATGCTCTACGGGCCACCCGGCTGCGGCAAGACCCTTCTGGCTAAGGCCGTTACCTCGGAAGCTGAGGCCAATTTTACCCTGATCAACGGACCAGAGATCATGAACAAGTACTATGGCGAGACCGAGGCTAGGCTCAGAGAGGTGTTCGCCAAGGCGGAGAACGAGGCTCCCAGCGTCATATTCATCGACGAAATCGACGCCATTGCGCCAAAGAGAAGCGAGGTGACCGGTGAGGTCGAGAAGCGAGTTGTCGCCCAGCTTCTCGCCCTGATGGACGGCTTGGAGGAACGCGGCGCAGTTATAGTGATCGGAGCAACCAACAGACCCAGCGCTGTCGACCCCGCGCTCAGGAGGCCCGGAAGGTTTGATCGAGAGATAGAGATAGGTGTCCCCGACAGAAAGGGCCGTCACGAGATACTTCAGATCCACATCCGGGGCATGCCCCTCGCCGAGAGTGTCGATCTGGAGAAACTGGCAGAGATAGCCCGTGGATACACCGGCGCCGACCTTTCAGCGCTCTGTCGTGAAGCAGCCATGAAGGCTATTCGAGGAGTTCTCCCGAACATAGATTTGTCTGAAGAGAAG
>Ga0209636_10007927_pt1 | contig 10828 bp, 11 predicted proteins | sample DeeMarSWOR152_54_FD_187464 | JGI IMG/M metagenome (GOLD analysis project Ga0209636, IMG submission 187464) | Marine sediment microbial communities from White Oak River estuary, North Carolina - WOR-1-52-54 (SPAdes) (version 2) | ecosystem: Environmental > Aquatic > Marine > Intertidal zone >... | reverse complement strand
TGTCCAGTCCCAGAGCCTGGCAAAGTTTCCCGGGGCCGGAGGTCAAATTCTTAATGTTTTTCGTTTTTCTCCTTTTGATCATCGATTCGATCCCTTCTTCCGGCTCAACCGCTCTGATCAGAACTGCCGCGGGGAAACCTTCTTTTTCGGTAACCAAGTTCAGACAGTGGTACATCCCGTAGGTGAAGTAGATGTAAGCGTGGCCCGGCGGCCCGAACATGACCCTGTTTCTGGGAGTCATTCCCTTAGAGGCGTGGCAAGCGGGGTCTTTTGAGCCAATATAGGCCTCGGCTTCGACTATTTTTCCGGACAGAATTCTTCTCCGGTTCTTCACCACCAGGTATTTTCCCAGAAGATCCTTAGCCACCCTTGTGGTTGGTCTGTCATAAAATTCTCTCTCCAGTTTCCTTCTCATTCAGATCAATGCTGGATCTTATCGAGCACGTAGCTGATCCGGTTCAGCACAAAGGGATGGGTTTCGTGTTTTTGCAGGTTGACCACGGCGACTATTCCCCGCTTATCGCAGATCTCGCCTAAAGCCTCCACAGCAAAAGCTCTGGTAGTCCAATCCTGGGACTCAAGTTCAGCAAGAAGAGGATCAATTGACTTTGCGCTTTTGATCTTTCCCAATGCCTCGATGCTCAGATTTTGAACATCTGCATCCGGGTGGCTCAAGAGCAGAATCAAGGTGTCTACTGTAGGCTCGCCTATGTTGACCAGCGATGTCACTGCAGTAAGTCTCACGCTGTAGTGAGGATCATGGAAGGCTGAGATTAGAGCCGGAATCCCGCTTGCAGTCTTGAGCTCTCCAAGAGCATAGGCAGCCGATTTCCTGACCATGTCCACAGAGTCGGACAGAACGGACACCACCGCCCCTAAGAAAGTTGTGTCACCCACCTGTCCCAGGGAAGTCGAAGCAGCGCTCCTGATCCTGAGATCGGGGTGCTCAAGAATTCCAGCCAGATGGGGAGCTGCTTTTGGGTCACCTATTTTGCCCAGAATCGTGGCAGAGGTTCTGAGCACTTCCTTGTTTTCAGAGTCCAGTTGCTGGATCAAGGGGAGAACCGCCGGCTCACCGATTCCCTCTAAGATCTCAGTCAAAGTATGCATTTCCCGGGCATTTTCCGTGTCCAGTTTTTCCACCAGATAGGGAACAGCCTCAGCCCCCATTTCGATTAACTCCTTTTTTGCAGGCTCTACCTTCTCCCGGGATTGTACTTCGCCTGAGGAAGCCAGGATGAAGAGTTCATCCACCTTCTTCTTCACATCACCCCCAAGAACCGTCACCACGAGCAGAAGCACCAGGATTACAATTATTGAACTACTCTTTCTCATGGTCACCTAACAAGTCTTCTCTTACTGTTTGTCCTTTACTCTTTACTCTTTACTCTCTACTCTTTACTCTTCACTCTCTACTGTTTTTCGTTTTCCAAAATCAAAATCCACTCCTGCACCCCATCTGGATGGAATTATCCAGTAGGAGTTGTCAGCCCCGTTGCCGTCGTAATGGTCCTTTCCAGAAAGATCAAGGAATAGTCCTATTGATCCATACTCTCTTCTGGGGTTGCCATAACCCTGGGTGTTGTGGGTTCTCTTGACCAGATATCCGTCATCTCCGGATTCGTCGATTATCACGCCGATTCCGTTGGCACTTCCGGCGCCCTGGGAAAGATCATATGCGCTGTAGCTGTCATCACCCTGTCGATCCAGAAGAAGTCCAAAGGCCAAATCGTGACCGCAGCCCTGCGACACCCCTTTGGATATGTAGACGTCATCTCCTGCCTCATCGATCAGCACGCCCAAGGACAGATGAATGCCTGCTCCCTGGGCATACTGGTAAGAAACGTATTTATCGTTTCCCGCATGATCCAGAAGCGCTCCCAGAGCAAACCAGTAACTGGAGCCCTGTCCAAAGATGTCGGAGTTGTAAACGTCATTTCCATCACCGTCACAGAGGATACCAATTCCTCCGGAGAGATCAGGTCTTGATCCGATAGCAAACCCCTGGGACAGACTTATGTAGTGATCCTCGTACCGTAGGACATCTTTATATTTTCCGCCTGCGAAATAGCTGTCATTTCCGGCTGAATCGACAAGAGCCCCGAAACCCGCCACATATCCGAAACCCTGAGCAAAGAGGGAAGCGGAGTACTCGTCTGAGCCATGTAAGTCTAAAAGGACTCCCAGGCCGAAACTCCCTGCTCCCTGGGTATGAGTATCTCCGAGGTATTTGTCGTTTCCCTCTTCATCCAAAAGGATTCCTACCCCAAAAAGTCCCGAGCCTAACGAGAAGTTCTGAGCCATGTACAGATCGTCCCCTTGCTTATCGACGAGGAATCCCAAGCCGAAAAAACCTGAGCCAAAGACAAACCTGTTCTTGGCCTTATAGAGATCATCTCCGCCAAGATCTATTATTACGGTAGATGCCCTGTTCTTCTTTTTGTCATGTGAAAGGTAGTATTCATCATCCCCGCCTAGATCGATCACCAGAGCTGGCGAACCGTGATACCTGTTGGATCTTGTCCCTCCGACTATCACATCCCCCCAATCACTTTTCAAATAAAGAACCGTATCCTTTTCGAAAATCTGCCTGTTCTTTGGCAGCTCATCCTCGACCAGGCCATAAAGCATCTCTTTAGTTTGATCCAGACTGCGAGCCATATCCGCACCTGCCTGGAAGATGACATCCCTTTTGATCTTTTCCAGAATGGGCGTCATCTCCTCCAGCAGCTCCTCCTCATATTTCTGCTCGCGATCCAGCTCCTCAGCCGACTTGAATTCATCCTCGATATCTTCCTCTAACATCGAGGGCATGTGATTTTTCAGGGAATCGATCTCATCCTGAGTCAAGTCTTCCGCAACCTCGACCATTCTGAGCCTGGATTCAACCATGCCCCGGAGCAGAATCGAAAGGGATTCCCTGAGCTTCCTAGGCAGGGTGACTGCATGGTCGATGATTCTTTTCTCTGATCTGGTTAGCTTCCCCTGGTCCTTATTCAGAAATAGAAGGAGAGATTTCTCCAGGTTCATTTTCTCATTTTCAATTTTCGATTTTTCTTTTTGAATTTGGTATCCCATCTCAGAGCCTGAGCAAAAGATCAAGTCCGTCAGCGATTGAGCAGAAGAAAGAAGTTGAGACGACATTTTCCGGCTGTGGTCAAGACTTTTCATGGGATCTATCATTAATTCATTTATTATCTCCAGTCTAAAGGAGTCGATATCCACATAGTCTTTTCTCAGGGTCAGATCCCTTTGGGTCATCTTGATACATTTCAAAGCTTCATCCAAAGCAAGAGATCGAATGGAATCAGGGGACATTTCTTCCCCTTGTGCCCAAATCGAGCCAAAACATACCAGGAAAACCATCACCGAGATTGGCAATGACTTTCTCATTTTGAATTTTCCATTTTGAATTTTGAACTCACTCTTTCTCAGCTGGTTCCACGCTCGGCCTATCCTTTCTCTTCTGGGTCATCTTGAGCACAATGATGCTGGCTTCATACAGAATGTAGAGCGGAATGGCCAGCATAATCTGGGAGAAAAGGTCGGGAGGCGTAATCACTGCGGCCAGGATAAGGATACCTAAAAACGCATACCTTCTTCCCTTTCTCAAGGTCCTGTCCGTGATGATCCCCAGCTTTCCCAGAAAATAGGCCACGATGGGCAGCTCAAACACAGCACCAAAAGCCAGGGTGGTATAGGCTACAAAGCTGATATAGCTTCCGATTTTTATCATAGGTTCGAGCTTTTCCGTTCCAAAACCCATGAGAAATTTGATGGCCATGGGCAGGACGATGAAGAAGTAAAATGACCCTCCGATAAGGAAAAACAGGGTGGAAAAAGCAACGGCCGGCACCGCCGCTTTGACCTCCCTTTCAAAGAGACCCGGAACAATAAACTGCCATATTTGATAAAATATCAGGGGGATGCTCAGGATTATTCCCACGATTATCGAGACCTTTATCCTTACTGCAAATGCTTCAGTCGGTGAAAGGAAATACAATCTGGCCACTGGCCTGGCCAAAAAATCGATGATTCTATCAGAGAAAAAGTAGGCCACGATGGAGAATACCAGTACCGAGACCAAAGACCAGATGATTCTTCTTCTCAGCTCCTCCAGATGATCCAGAAAACCCATCTCTTTCATGTTCTTTTTTGGCATATTATTTAGAACCTCAAAAGGTCGATTCAGCCTTCAGCTTGCGTACCTAATGCTCGTCCCTGTAGCACGGGGACGGCTACCGTGATTTAGCTCAGGCATCGCTACCATCTTTTAACGTATCGGTCGCCAGTTGGGCAGAGAGGGCACCAGTGCATCTGCGGCGAATGCACGATCCTCATTTCAACAGGCCCTTGAGCTCGTTCATGAATTCGTTGATGTCCTTGAACTTGTGATAGACCGAGGCGAAGCGAACGTAAGCCACCTCATCCAGAGACCTTAGACGCTTCATCACCGCTGCCCCCACCTCCTTGCTGGTGATCTCCTTTTTAGACAGGCTCTGGAGCTCCTCTTCTATCTCCTCCACCAAGGATGCGATCTTTTTGGCTGATACCGGGCGCTTGTTACAGGCCAGCTCGATCCCTCTCAGAAGCTTTTGCCGATCAAATGGCTCCCTTCTTCCGTCGTTTTTCACGACGACCAACGAGACGTTCTCTACATACTCGTAGGTGGTGTATCTCTTCTCGCAGGAGAGACACTCCCGCCTTCGCCTGACTGACCGGCCATCAGATGAGGGCCGGGAATCGACTACCTTGTCCTCCTCATGGCCACAATAAGGGCACTTCATACTGAACTCCCTTTTTTCTTTTTATAATCTCTACTCTTCACTCTCAACTCTTTACTCTGTACTCTCTACTCTCTACTCTTAACTTTCTTCACTACAACTATCCTGACCCCGGCTTGCTTCAGCATCTCCTCTGACATCTGATCCGGGTAGGAATCTTCTATGACGATCTTTTTTATTCCAGCGTTTATAATCAATTTGGTACACAGGATACAGGGATGGGTGGTGGAATACATTACGCTATCCTTGATGCTCACGCCCAGTGTGGCAGCCTGTACAATGGCATTCTGCTCGGCGTGAGTAGCCCGACAAAGCTCGTGTCTTTCGCCTGAAGGTATGTTCAGTTCTTCTCTGAGGCACCCGATGTCCAGACAGTGCGGCAGACCAGCAGGAGCGCCGTTGTAGCCGGTGGTCAGGATTCTTTTGTCCTTGACAATCACAGCGCCTACCTGACGCCGCAGACAGGTAGAGCGGGTAGCTGCCAGCCGGGCAATCCCCATGAAATACTCATCCCAGGAAGGTCTTCTGGTTTTCTGGCTCCGAACCTTCTCAATTTTACTTTTTGAACTCAATTCTGAATTTATCTCCTCTTTTTTTCTTCAAAATCTCCTCGGCACTTCCCTGATTTGCCGATATTTCCAGAAAACCCGAGCTTCCTACCAGAGCCAGAATCTCATCTTCTCTGCCCTCATAGTAGGAAGCGGATATCTTTTTAATGATCTTTTTCCCGATTACGATCTGAAAATCTTTTTCCGATCCCACTTTATTGACCAGGTTGTGATCCAGATTGGTTATCAGATTTCCGAACCTATCCACCCACAAGATCTCGCCTTTGATTATTTTACCCTCAACCTCGGGAGAGGGAATCTTGAGTTTCAGGCATTCTTTAGCTTCAGTTCCGAATTCCTCAGGCTTGACACCCAGGGAGAGATAAGCTGCCACCGGCGCAAAGACGTCCCGGCCGTGAAAGGTGGATGATTTTCCGATGAAATATCTGGGATTGCTTGTATTTATCATCTTCAAAATCTTCTCATCTTCATACACAAAGGAGAAGACCCCGTTGTCCGGGCCGATAAAAGCAAAGTTGTCAGATATGATCAATAAAGCCTGTCTTGCGCTTCCTACTCCTGGATCAACTACTACCATGTGGATTGTCCCTTGGGGAAAAAACCTGTAGGAGTTTCTCAGGACAAACGCTGCCTCCCAGACATCGTACGGTTCGATGCCGTGAGAAATGTCCACCACCCGCGTCTCTGGATTTATCTTCAATATCACACCCTTTACTGCACCTAGATACCCCGCCTGGGTTCCGAAATCGGTGGTCAGAGTTATTATTTTTCGGTTCATCTTATAAATCGAGAATGTTCAATCCTGAGTCAGGATCCTTTCTTCTTTGCAGAGTTTCATCAGTGGTGTGAATAAAGAATTCGCCGGTGGCGCTTATCACCGCCCTGTAAAGATGCCCGCCGATAACCTTGAAATCCGGACCCGAAAGATTCACGTGGGCGTGGACTCCTGGCTTTCCCTCAAGATAATAAATGTCGCCGACCAGCGATGTGACCTCATATTCATCGCTGAAATTCTTTTTTACGTAATCCTTCTTGGCGACGTCAAAATAGCCTAATGTAACATCCTTGACCGCACCCAGACCATAGAGGAACCCGCCCGGAATCTTTTCCCTGTGAGCCAACTTGATTAGCGATTCTATGACTTCCTCTCCCTTTTCCAGTCTGATAAGATACCCGTTGGGGATTTTTTTGAAAAACATGTTTCTCCTCTTCTGTGCAGATCAAGGGTTCACTTTTTAGTCTCCTGTCCGATCCACTCAAGATACTCCTTTGAGCCGGCTTCGATGGGCAAGGCTATTATCTCGGGAAGATCGTAGCTGTGAAGTCTCTTCACCTCTTGTGCCAGGGCACCGAATAATCCCTTCCTGGTTTTGGCTATGAGGAGAACCTCTTTCTCTTTTGAGAGCTTTTTGTCCCAGAAGAAGGTGGATCGGACCTCAGGCATCAGATTGGCGCAGGCAGCAAGCTTCTTTTCGACCAGGGAACTGGCGATCTTGTCTCCCTCCTCCACGGAAGAGCAGGTAACAAAGACAACGCAAAACTCTTTCATCTTTTGATCTTGTACCTCAGGATTTTTTCCACATCGTTCAGTTTACCCTTTATCCTTCCTCTGGCTCCCTTTCTGTCATCGATGGTGATCACGGTGTAGATTCTCTTGCAGTCCTTTCGCAGGGCGTTGTTGCATCTTTTGATCAATCTGAAGATTTTGTCCCAGTCCCCCTCCAGAGTGGTGGACATCGAGCCTGCCTGGTAGGGCAAACCGCTTTGGTCCACGATATTGATTATCCGGGCAACGTACTTGCCAACTCTTTGGCCCTTATCCAAAGGAAACATGCTGAACGAAACAACCATTATCCCTCCTCTGTTTGATTTAAGCTACATTTTTTATTGAGACTGTCAAGAAATAAGTGAGTTTAAAGAGGTCTGTTCATTTTGCGCCTGCCCCTGTAGAGGATTTTGCTCTCCTTTTTTCCGCTTTTTTGATTATTTGGATTAAATCATCTATTCTAAAAGGCTTGATCAGAACGAAATCGATTCCATACTTATTCGTCAACCGTGCGGGCACAGACATTTCCGCTATGAGCGCCACCAGCACTTCTGGTTTTGAGCTCTTCACCTTTCTGGAGAGATCCCAACCCGTAAGTCCCGGCATGTCCAGTTCGGTTATTACCAGATCGAACTTATCCTCTTCAAACATTTGCAACCCCGTCCTTCCGTCCGTCGCGAGTTCTATCTGATACCCCAACTTCTTGGATACATCATCTAAGAGATCCCTCATGGCTTTCTGATCATCGACCGCTAAAATCCTCGGGGTCTTCGGCTGTATGTACTCTTTCTTCTCCTCCGGCGGTTTCTCCTCTATTTCACCCTCCTCCGGCAGAAACCGCCGATGAAGAATTGGTGACGCAAAACCAGCCAAAGACTCCAATAGGTCAATCTCCACCTCAGTGGACTCGGGGCTGTACTCCTTGAACTCAAATACTAATCCGCCTAGGATTTCGTCCCGAACATACAGGGGAAGAGCTAGGGAAGATTTTGTTCCGCCGTCAGTAGACTCAAAAGTCTTGAAAACGATTTCTCCTTTTTCCACCACCTCCCTTATCTCAGGAGACTCCGAAATGACCCTTATTCCCCCTGTGCAGGCCGGATCGGATGATGCTATTACTTGGGCAGTGTTGTTTTCTAAATCGATCCAGAAGATCTTGCAGGAATCCGACTGAGCCAATTGAGTTCCGGTCAGCACGATCTTGTCCAGGATCTCTTTTGTGTCTGCTTCTGGAATAGAATCGACCAGGTCCAGGAGCAGCCTTCTTTGCGACTCCAAAGATGCCGCCATCTCCGATCTACTCTTGATTTCAGCCTGAGAGTTTATGTACTCGATCAACTTGCCCATGCCTTTCCCAATTGAAGACAATAACAGAGCGTCCTCTTCTTTGAACCCAGTTCTGCTGAAAACCGCTAAGACTCCCAACACATCCTTCGTACCCGACAGGGGCGCGCAAATGAGAGACGCAATCTGTTCGTCTCTGATCAAGCTGGCCAATCTCTTCTCCGAATCAGTCACAGATTTCACCACTTTGCACTCGCCGTCTTTGGCGCACCTGGACAATGCATCATCATCTATCTCCAATTTGCTCAGGCCATCAATCTCTTCCTTTGAAAAACCTGTACTAAAAGATAAAATCAATTCCTGTTCTGATATCAAAAAGGCGGCCCCTTTTTGTGCCTTAACAAAACCGATAATTTCAGGGAATGCCGAGCTGAAAAGATCCGATAACGTGGTTTTATCCTTCAGTTCGCCGAGCAAAGATTGCAGAAAATCTTCTCTTTTCTCCTCGTCCTCGTCCCTCATCTTCCTGGCCAAAAGGATCGATAGCCAATTAAGAGGGCTGATAATGATCAATAGAATACCGAGTATGTATAGTCCCACCTTCATAATTGCCGAGAAATCGGTGGTTCCGATGCTCAGGAACCTGCGGAGGTAGGTTAGGTTTTCTGAGACATCCAGGATGCTGCCCAGGAATAGAAAAAACACTCCCCACAGAAGCTCCGACCACCCTGTTATTCTCAAGTGGACAGATCTGACTCTCAGCCTGTCAAGGTAAAACCACAGGAAAAACAAAACCAGGCAGAAGGCGAACTCAACCCAAATTTGCATAACAAATTCCTTCCTGCCTACCGACTCAGGCAGAAATCCCGAAAACCCAGGTTTCCAAGAAAAACTATTTCACTGTAAGTTAAACAAAACTCAGGCATAAATCAATTGAATTTTTCGCGGAAATGTAGTTCAAATAAGCGTGACTTTGGCCATCGTAAACTCAAATCTCTTCGCGAAAAATTCTGCCGGAAGGCCTCAACTACTGTCGATCGGGGTACCGAAAAGGGTCCAGCTATCCGCATGATCTATTTTGACCTCGACTATCGAACCTAAAAGCTCTTCATCTGAGTTAACGATCACGGTTTTGTTGTTCCTGGATTTGCCTTTCCACAACCTCTTGTCCCTTTTACTCTTGCCGTCTATCAGAACCTCCTCTACCTTTCCCATAGTTTTCTCGTTTTTCCTTTTGGATATTTCCTTCTGAAGATCAATGAGAATTTTGAGCCTTTTTAGTTTCTCCTGAATTGGAACGTCGTCTTCAAGTTCTGCGGCTTTGGTCTTCTCCCGGGGAGAGTACCGAAACATGAAGGAGGAGTCAAACTCGATTCTTTCCATCATCTTTAGAGTCATCTCAAAGTCTTGTGGGGTCTCGCCGGGAAAGCCCACAATCAGATCGGTGGTCAGGCTCAAACCGGGGATTTTCTCTTTTGCTTTCTCCACTGAACTCAGATAACTCTCCGCCGAATAGCCTCTATTCATCAGTTTCAGGATCTTGTCTGATCCTGACTGCAAAGGAAGATGCAGGTGCTCACACACTTTAGGCAGGGCTGCCATTTTGTCAATGAGTTTATCGGAAAGATCCTTGGGATGGGAGGTCATAAAGCGAATCCTTTTGATCTGCGTTTCATCATTAACCAGGCTCAGAAGATCGGGAAAGTCGGCGCTGCCATCCTTGTAGGAATTAACGTTCTGGCCGATGAGAGAAACCTCCAGACAGCCAGATTGAGTTAGGTCTTGCACCTCTTTGAGTATCTTTTCCTTTTTTCTATGACGTTCAGGGCCTCGAACGTAAGGGACGACGCAGTATGAGCAGAAGTTGTTACACCCTCTGGATATGGCGACGAAAGAAGTATACTTGTTCTTTCTTTGAGGCAGTAAATCATCGAAGAGCACTTCTGCTTCACCTGTCGCCACTTTTGGAAGCTCGTTTTTATTACCCAGGAATAGGGGCAGGTTAAACAATTGAGACGTCCCCAAGACCAGATCCAAAAACGGAGCTTTTTCCAGAAGTCTGTCCCCCATCTCCTGGGCCATGCAGCCAGCCAGAACCAGCTTGACCTCGGGGTTTTTTAGTTTGAATCCGAACAACTGATTCAATCTTCCCAGAGCTCTGGTCTCCGCTGTTTCTCTTACGCAGCAGGTATTAAGAACAATTACCGACGCTTCTTTTGGCTGATCTGCGAGTCTATAACCATTGTTAATGAGAATTGCCTTGAGCCTCTCAGAATCGTACACATTCATCTGGCAGCCGAAGGTCTGGATAAAGACTTTTTCTTTCATCTCAAAATAAGAATACGCAGGCAAAGAAGATTTGTCAAGCACCGCGGGTTGAACCCGGGCTCCGTCCCCAGGCCACCCCATTGACCTCGGTAGCACAGGTTGTCTAAACCTGTGTTTGAGTCACACCCTGGGGGCAAGGCCGTCGTACCCGGGTGCTCTAAAGGGAAACCCTGGTAAATGCTTGCTTTCCGGGTCAGGATGGGTAAATTATCGGTATGAATGATTCCGAAAAGCCCTCCAAAAGATTCGTTACTGTAATTGCCATTATTCTGATCGTCATCGTCATCTGGGTCGTGGAGAGGCTGTTGGACTGGCTG
>Ga0209636_10007926_pt1 | contig 10828 bp, 7 predicted proteins | sample DeeMarSWOR152_54_FD_187464 | JGI IMG/M metagenome (GOLD analysis project Ga0209636, IMG submission 187464) | Marine sediment microbial communities from White Oak River estuary, North Carolina - WOR-1-52-54 (SPAdes) (version 2) | ecosystem: Environmental > Aquatic > Marine > Intertidal zone >... | reverse complement strand
AGGAATGTACCCGATATTTTGCCTGATTTGCAAGCTATCTTTCTGATAATCTAAGCCATTAATCTTGATTGTCCCTGATTTGATCGTTAGGTATCCGAGAATGGAACGAATGGCGGTTGTCTTACCCGCGCCATTTGGACCGAGAAATCCGAAGATTTCACCCTTTTTAACGGAGAAACTCGCGTCATCTACAGCTACGATACGGCGCCCAACTTTACGAGAACCCAGTTGAAGTTCTCTTCCGTATATTTTTGTTAAGTTCTCAACTTGTAGGACAGTTTCATCAGTTGTAGCCATGATTACCACATCTCTGTCATGGAATCCAAAGATAGTGAAAGAATTTTGTAAATTCTTTATTGCATTATTTGAACAAATTGCGGAAAGTATTTAAGTTTTTGCAATACCAACTTGTAGTGAAATTGAGGCCATAATAAGAAAGGTCAATGAAATTCAATCTACTTTTTTCTATATGTGAAACAATGTTTTAAAACCAACAATTTTTTATATAATTGCTGCTATTGCAATTAAATATCCAGCTAATGATCCTAAGAGTGGAATAATTGCAGAAATACGAATTATTTGAGGGATGGGGTAGGAATGCATTGACACAAGTCGCGTTAAGTTATTTTGATGCCTGATAATTGTCATTTCATCACTTTTCTTAAGAATTAGGAGATGTATTACTTCCTGTTGATTGGATATCATTGAACTAAGGATTAGGTTATATTTTTTCCAGCTTCGATAAATAGCTAGCCCACTCTGTGAAAAACCAAAAAATATCATCACTACAAGAAAACTATTTAGGAGAATTGTGAACAAATCTAATTGTAATAACGCAAAAAATGACGATATTGTCGATGTTACGAGAAAGGGGAGGAGAAAAGAGAGCAATAGAAATTCGAATAGTAATGGAGGAAACTCATCGAAGATAAAGGGGTAAATCCATTCTAGCTCGAAATCAATTGATATTTTTGACAATTGGAATCTTTTTCTTCCATTAACTTCATTGTAATCAATATATTCATCAAGTAAATCAACGCTTTCCAACCTCTTGAAAAGAGACATCATCTGCTCATGGTAACTAGACCAATTAGATTGACTAAAAAACGATTTGTACAGGATAGCCACGATAGAGAAAATGATTCCCAAGAAAGCTGCAATCCCTATAGCGATCAGTAAACCAGCAGATATTTCCGAGGGAATATTCTGTAGTGCTTCTGGACTTACATAATTTCCTAAAAAAATATCAGTAATGTGGCCAATCGCAAATATAGCAGAACCTAGACCAATGAATCCTAATATAAGAGAAATAAGAAGAGCTAGGATTTTCTGATATATAGATCGAGGCTGATCGAACCTCTCTTTTTCTTTCTGTAAATAATCGATAAAATTTTCAGATTTCTTATCATAAGGGATACCTTTCTTAATCTTCCAAATAAGTTCTTCTTCTAAGATAATATTTTTCTCTAACTGGTTCATAGAAATCTCCGTTCTTCTAAGAGCTATAAATCCTTAGAGATAAATTGTAACCAAAGAAAGTTTAAAAAAAATTCTCTGACGGTTCAAATTGAGGACTAGTACAAGTGATTACGGTAATGTATTCGACATGTGGTAGCGCGTTTTGGGTTTGCTTGCATTACTTGATCAAGTTGCGGAAGATTTTTAAGCACACTGGACTTGGAAAATAATTGTTAGGTCGAATTCTAATGTCTGAATCTATTGATGATGAAGAAACCCAAGATATTTTGAAGTTAGAGGAGGAAATCTCGAATTTTTTCGAAGATTTCATGTATGATCGTGGTGGATCCCCGTTATTAGGACGGATTTATGCATTATGTGTATTGACTTCCCCTGACAAACCTTTACTTCAAAGAGACCTTGTCGAGAAATTTAAAGTTAACCCCTCTACAATTAGTCGGAATTTAAAAGAGCTTGAAAGCTGGAATCTAATTGCCCGAAGGCGTGAACCTGGAAGCCGTGAATGGAAGTATCAGGTTGAACCAACCTCTTTTCGTGAACTATTGATTAATACATATGATGACAATGCTAATACTTTACAAGAAAAAGCTGCTGATCTCATCAGAATTCGTGAACACTGGGGTATATCACTTTCTAAGGAATCAAAGATAACAAAAAAAGGAGAACAAGCTCTTAATGTTCTTGATATTCTGATTGAATGGATTGATATTGTAGAGAAAGAACTTGATTCTTTCATTGGGAATTTGCAGGAGCGCTTTTTAGAATTAGAAAAGCGTATCACATAATCTAAATGAGCTGGATTTACTTTCTAGCATGCTGTGTAATGGCTTCTATTATCTTTGGAGCTATTTCAGCTGGGATGCTATGCCCCATATCTTCTATGATCATCAATTCTGCGTTAGGAATGACTTCAGCTGTTTCTTTTCCCCCCTCAACAGGAACCAAGGGATCAGCATCTCCATGAATGACAAGAGTTGGTACTTTCACATTTCTCAGTTCTTCCTTCCTGCTGCCAGACGCCAGAATGGCTGCCAATTGCCTTCCAGATCCCTCTGGATAGTAGTTACGATCATAAGCGCGACCTGAACGCTTTCGGACATATTCTTCATCAAATGAGAGTTCTCCATTTAAAAATTTCCATGTTTTTACCGAATATTCGATATATTCAGCCCTATTTGGTGGAGGCGGTGTTATTAGTATTGATATTGCCTCTGGTTCTGGTTGTGGTAATTCTGGATTATTTGTTGACGACATAATTGAAGTCATTGTTCGAACTCGTTCAGGATAATGTATCGCAATGGTTTGAGCAATCATTCCTCCCATTGAAGCACCAACAATGTGAGCAGTATCGATCTCTAGGACATCAAGTAGTCCTATTGCATCAGCAGCCATATCTAACAATGTGTACGGAGCCTCAACTGTCTCTCCTTGTTGAACTTTCATCATTAACTCCATTAAATCAGGAACACCTGCTTCCCCAAACTTTGTTGAGAGACCCACGTCACGATTATCAAAGCGAATGACCCAATATCCCTGTGTAGCTAATTCTCGGCAAAAAGCCTCATCCCAAAAAATCATCTGGGTACTTAATCCCATGATAAGCAACATGGGAGGATTAACTGGATCCCCAAAGGTATCGTAAGTAATTTCAACCTCACCAACTTTAACAGAAGTTTCTTCACTTTGTACTATATTTCCCATAAACATTCTTCCTTACGTGTTTGGTTCAATACTTCTCTTAACATTAGCCTTTGTATTCCAATAAGAATTTTTTGATATAACAGACTTGATCCCCGTTTAGTGTAACGAAAATGCACAAAGTTTAAGGAAGGGAGATAAATCTATAGAAAAATCCGGTTCAAATGCAATAAGAAGGCTGAAAAATTACAAATGGCTACATCAAAAGACTCCAATAAAGTGATTTGGATAGCTGGGCTTGGAACAGTTCTTGCCGCTTTTCAATTGGTGATTTTGGGGAATTATATTGTCATCTTTTTGAGAGAAGACTTGTTAACAGCCATCATCCTAATAACAATTATTGTTTCACTAAGAAATTTCCTCCAACTTTTTTTCCGTGTACCACTTGGAGATTTATCCCAAATAATTGGTCGAAAACCTTTGATTTTAGCTGGTCATTTTAGTTTGACTATTTCATTATTTTTGATGTCCTTAGCAAATAACTGGATCTGGGTTTTAATAGCGATTGTGTTCGTTGCACTTGGAATGAGTGCTTTCTGGCCATGTATGTTGGCTTATATTTCGGATCTTTCCTCTGATAATAGCTCTGGAGGATCAATTGGTCGGATGTTTCAGATGTCTGATATAGGGTCAATAATAGGATTACTGATATCCAGTCTGATTTTAGATGTATTACTCTGGACATTAACTGATCTTTTTGGTATTGTTGCAGTAATTGCATTCTTTTTTGGGTTAATAAACATCCTTATTTTGCCAGAAAGTTTGGAAAAAACACTTAAAAAACAAGTTACAAGTATTCCGAAAGCAGTTATAAATTCATTTTTCTCAATGCTGTCCTCTTTAAAGCAGATGACTTTAACAAGAGGCCTAACATTGGCATATACCTTTCAATTAATACTTGCTTTTACTGAATTTACCGCAACAACATTCTTACCCTTAATTATAGTTCAAAAAGGATTTAGTCGCGGGGATGTCTCTGAAATTGGATTATGGGCAATTATGGTGAGTTTATGGTTTAAACCATTTCTGGGAAGATTAACAGATAGATTTGATTTCATTTATGTAATAACTACTACCGTAATGGTCTACTCTCTAGCTTTACTTATTTTTACAGTGTTACAGGATTTCTTTCTACTGATAGTACTCTCTATTATTATGAATGCTTCTTTAATCACAGGATATATGGCTGAAAATAATGAGGTGTCTAAAAGAGCTCCTATTGCACTAAGAGGGACAGCTCTCGGCAGTTTAGGCTTCTACGTGGCTCTCGGGCGTACTTCATCAACTGTTGTATCAGGTCCCATTTGGGAAATTTTTGGGTTAACTGGTGTCTTTAACATAATCATTCTCAGTGTTCTTTTTATGACCGTGATTCTCTTTCTCATGAATAGATCCAAAGGGGAACAATTATGAAGTAAAATAGAGCCTTGTTCTTATCCTAGACATGGTTAAGAATCGTAAAAACTAATTTTAATATCATCCACTACTTTCTCTATCTCTTCTTTGATTTGAGTTGGTAAGAGAAGATCCTGGACATGTGGTTCGATCACATCTGATATATCTCGTGCTTTGGCAACTTCATATTCGTAATCTAATTCAAGAGGATCAATAATTAGTTCAAATAATTTTGCTACTTTTCCAGGGCGTGTCGCCCTCCCAATTCGCTGGATTTGTTCTCTCCTGTTTCGTGTTCCAGACGCAATAATAATTGTGTCTGCAGGTGCATCAAATCCTTCGTTAAGCATTTTAACAAGTACTAAAGTTTGTATCTTCCTCTCTCTAAATTTCTCTAAAATTAGATTGAGCTCACGATCATTCATTACAGTATGTCCAGTCAATACTGTCGTACTCATTCCATACTCTTCTAAGTATGAATGAATCTTCATTGCATGTTTAATGCGACTGGTAAATATAAGGGTTTGAGAGGTTACGGGAGCTTCTAGTAACTTACGAATTGCTATTAATTTATTTGTTGCTTGTCTTGAAACTTTCCCATACACTCTCTTTCCTTTACGGTTCAAATAACCCTTCTCATCTGCAGTTAAGGGTATATGAATTCGCTTAAAATAAATAGGAGCAATAAAGCCTTCTCTCGCAAGTAATCCATAGGATATTTTATGGATTATCGGACCCATAGTTGCAATGACTAAACTACTATGGACACTCTTCTCAATTGTAGCAGATAATGCTAGTCGACGAGGGATCTCTAGATCCACAGCAATTTGTCTGAATGTTTCAGCTTGGATATGATGAGATTCATCTGCAATCAAGAGTCCAAATTTATGTGTAAAAAACCCGATTGTATCTTCTACTAAGACTCTCTCACGAAGAGGTTGAGTAGAGTCGCCATTATTTTGAAAAGCATGCAAATCTTGTAAATATTGACTTAAAAGCTGATACGTTGAAACTACAATAGGATATTCACGAAAAGCTTTTTTCTGGCCGTTAAAAATCCCTATTTGTGCTGATGGAATTGTCAGGAATTTTGAAGTTAAATCAACCCACTGGTCTACAAGGGCAAGATTTGGAACCAAAATTAATGTCCTTTCATGGACGTATCGAATAGCATCAATTCCAATGAGAGTTTTTCCAGCACCAGTAGGTAATTGAATAGATCCAAAGTAGTAATTATCCTTCCACTTATCCATGGCTTCTTGTTGATAGGATCGAAGAGTGTAATTTTGTACTGTTGAGAAATCATATTTTTTTTGTGATGGTTGAAAAGCTTGGAATTGAAGGTCAAATAATGGAGGATTATTCGAATTGTTTAGTGTTTGATGGACAACATTCCAGAAGTAATTTGCTCTGAAGGCTGCCCAGTACTCTACTTGAATCTCTTGGGGCCCAATTTGGCTAATACAGGGGATATATTCCGCTTGGGGGTCATCTTCAGATCTAATTGCCATAAACCGAGTAAATACATTAAATAATGAATGAAACCACTTATTAAATTCATTATTCCATCGAATTCGTAAACGATCATCTAAGGTTTCAACTATGATGCTGAATTCTTTGCTAGCTACTTCTTCCAGTTTCTTGAGCTTTTGTTTAGCTCCTTGAGTGAATATAACCTTACATCCAGCTTTTCGTAATATTTCAAGATCTTCTTGAGCTAATTGAGGAAATTGCAACTCAAATTTGGTTGCTCTATGTGTTCTAATCTGCTCCCAATAACCATTATGTGTCTTCCAATTTCGCTGCCAAATACTGAATTGTTCTTGTACCCAAGGAGAATAGAAAAACTTTCTATCATAGTCTACAGAGTCAGATTCTTTTTCTAAGTACAAAAAGAGCTCTTCTACATTGATGGGCCTTGTGCGTTCTGCTTTGTAATGTGGCCGACGGGTAGGAATCCATGCATTTAACTTTGTAAAAGGATACCATGGGAATTCTACTAAAAACGACAGATCTTTTTGGATTTTTACTTGATATTTTCGCTTTTTCTTTAGAAATTTTTCCCAAGCAGCTTTGGAAATATCTGCGCCTTCTCTACGGGGACTCTGTTTACCACGTAGCCCAAGTGTTGGCGAGGAACACACATGAGTACGTATATTATGCCTACACAGGGGTGCAGAGCACTTACTGCATCGATAGATCTGCTCGCCTTTTTCTGCGCAGTCATTGCAAATTTCTAAAGACAGGGTTTATACCCATCCTTGGTAACAGTTCATACAGGCAAATATTCTCTCTTTTCCTTAAGAAAACTGGTTTGAGAGGATCTGGTTCAAAAAAGCCTTTTCTAAGGCAAAAAAATTTTAGATCTGATTAATTATTCATATAAGTGGGAGTTTTCCCTCAATAATAATGCCTCCCTTTTTTTCTAAAAAACCTTTTGTTATGATTTCTTTTAAAGGTCTTTTTCTAAGTGATGTCCACAATTTTCACAGAAATTATCATCTTTGAGAATCAAATCGCCGCAGTTTGAACAAAAACGAACATAATCGTTGATTTCAACTGGTGAAATATCTAGAAAACTTTCCAATGAATGTTGGGGAGTGTCTCCAACCCGTTTTCGGATGTCAATCATCTTTACCTCCTCTGGCTTTTTAAGTGGAATTTTTAAGAGAATAGCTAGCTGTCGGGCGTTTGCAGGAGCATGACCATGTGGATGATTATTAAAATAGGTAAAGACTTCTTTTAATCCTTTATTTCTTGTTAAAGCTTGGATTTTTGATGTCCAAGGAGTTAATTCCTTAATAGAATATTGATAATTGTACCAAGGTTTAAGACCATGACCATGGAACCTTACATAAGAAAAATCTGCAGTCACTGGGGTTATTGGAGGTAGTAATGGTTCATCAACAATGCAATAAGCAGCATTATATTGAGATAAAAGTTCAAGTGTTTGATCTAATCGCTTATGTTCGACCCAAGAAATGTGACGAAATTCTACAGCTAATCTAATGTTGGTTGGCCAGTACTTCAAAAAAATACTAAGCTGTTTGAAGTTATCTGCAGAAAATTTTGGAGGTAATTGGAGCAGCGCTGGTCCTGCTTTTCGATTTAATCCATTTTGGATGGTATCTAGAAATGGGCGTAGTTCTTCCCAGTAACCTTGGTTAAAATCAAGCTTTTTTTTATGAGTTATGTGCCGTGGAATTTTGTAGGAAAAAATGAAGTCATTAGGAACATTTTGCCCCCATTTGTTCACAACAGCAGCTCGTGGAAAATGGTAAAAAGTCGTATTTATTTCTACTGTTGGGAATACTTCCGCATAAAAAGATAATCGATGCGGTGCACTCAAATTTGGGGGATAAAAAGGGAGTCGAGTTTTTTCATGACGAGCCTGCCAGTCAGTATATCCGAATCCACTCGTTCCTATCAAGATTTTTGCAGACATAACTTCTCCTCTAAAGCTGACGAGAATATGATTAGAAAGTCTCAATTTAAATTTTTTGAATTTGGTGATTCAAATCATGCAGAAAATTAGATATTTTTTCTGGTGATTTTCTTGCGGATACCTAGGTTATTAAAACTGATACAAGATATAGCAATTTTATTTACAGGAGGTCATCAACTAGCTCGTAGCCACCACTAGTCTCCATCGTGTGGGCTGTAACCCAACAACCTCTATCCCATCAGCTGTAAAAGCCTTTGGGAGTGCTTTTATTAATATATTCCAATTCAGCTTCGTCTGAAGTAGGATTTGTTAAGCTATTTGAGCAGGTAACTGCTTATAATTGTTTGAATGTTTAACCTGATGATAACACTGGTTGTACCGCAACCCCTTTCCTGTGTTGAACAACTCTTGAAGGATAAGATAGTTAATCTTAGTGTACAGATTTTTTGTACTAAGACAGAGCTGCCTGAGCTACTGAATGGGGTGGATTCAGATCCGTTCTGTCCGCTTGTAAGAGACCACAGCACTTATTTCCTGAATTGACTGATTAATCCCTAATACCATTAATTAAAGCCTTTTCATAGGGGCCCTGTAATCCATTTATTATTAGGCTATTTCCCTCTTCTCTTACTTCCTTACTATTGTTTTCTCTCTTCGACACTTCTCTGCCCTTGTTTTGCCGTCTTCTGCTTTCTTTCCACTTTGAAACTTCTGATTCTTTCATCTGATTATATTTTTTATCAATCTTATTGCTTCAATTCACTATCAAAAATCATTTATTATGGATAATGAACCAAACGTCTCCTCTAGTCAAATAAAATATGTATATATCACTCCTCATACTCACTGGGACATGTGGCCTCACTCGTGAGTTCACACCCAATAGAGAGTGGTATTTACCTTTTCAGAAGTTTCGATACAAATTAGTGAAATTAATTGATGAACTATTAGATATCTTGAACAATCAAACCTTTTATTTCACATTTGATGGTCAAACGATCATACTAGAAGACTATCTTGAAATTCGTCCTGAAAAGAAGGAAGAGTTATTACAATTTATTAGAGAGGGAAAAATAGCAGTAGGGCCATGGTATTTACTACCTGATATATGGTTAGTAGGCCAAGAGAGCCTTATTAGGAATCTAGAATATAGTTATAATTTGGCAAAAGAACTGAATATCCCTCTTATGCAACTAGGCTATCTTCCAGATATGTTTGGTCATTCACGTGTTATCCCTCAACTAATTGGAGATTTAACAAATTTTAGAACAGTAATGGTTTGGCGGGGCGTACCACCTGATATAACTACTGTTCCATTTACTTGGAAAAGTGATATTTCAGCTTCAACTTCAATTTTAGCGATATACCTTCCTTTTGGTTATGGAAACGCTGCGATGCTTCCCGAGGAAACAGATAAATTAACTGATGAAATTATGGAGCTTGTAGAACAACTACAACCCTACTCACCTTTACCAGTATACTTATTACATAATGGAACCGACCATCAATTTCCTAATCCAATAATAGCGACTAATCTTTCTCTAGTTGAATTAAAAAACATGGATATCTCTTTGTCTGTCTTAAATGATTATGTTCTAAAGCTTCAGGAGTTAATAGACCACAATGAATATTCTCCTCCTGAATTTGTTGGAGAATTGAGATCCGCAGCACGAGCTCATTTACTACAGGATACGTACTCCTCACGTATATGGATCAAACAATGGAATCAAAAGATAGAGGACATTTTAGTCAATTATGCAGAACCATTGAATGCTTATACTTGGTATTATCTTAATGATAACTATCCTACTTCTTTTCTGTCTCAAGCGTGGAAATGGCACCTACGCAATCAACCCCATGATTCTATCTGTGGTTGTTCAATAGACCAGACTCATGAAGAGATGCGATTCCGTTATTATTGGGCAGAATCTATTACAGAAATGACCATTGAAAACGCAATTTCTACTCTTAATGATACATCACAACCCTCAATTAAACATTCATGTCTTGGATTTAATCCAACAAACTGTTCAAAACCTATTGGTATTGTATTTAATATTCCAGGGGATATTCAGGTTCAGTCTCTCAAAATACAAGATCAAGAATATGAAGTGCAACCTTTACAATCTTCCACCGATGTTGTTTGGGAGATGACTTTAGGAGGGTTTAAACTTCGAACATTAATGAAAATGCTCCCAGGGAGGCGACTTATGAATTATTATGTTAATAAAGCTTCATTAATGGAGGGAACTGATCCAGAGATCTGTGAGGTTCATATGATAGTTGGTGATAAACCAGAAGGAGAACTTGACATGAGGGAAACGAAGAAAAAACTCTTAAAAGTGATTGATAGTAAAAAATTCAAGAAATTTCACATTCTAGTCACTAAAGAGTACGAACAAAGCTACTTTACATGGGCTCCCATGAAACCTTGGAGTTTCACAAAGTTAGAGATTTTAGATTCATCCCCAGAAAAATCAGCTTCTAAACTTTTAACCGCTTCTAAAGATTACGTGAGTAATGATTTTTATGATTTAACTTTTAATAGAGATGGTACCTTTGATGTTAAAGACAAGTCTAATGATATATCCTATAGTAACTTGCATCAGTTCGAAGATTGGGGAGATCGGGGAGATGAATATACATTTGGTCGTCTTGGTCCAGAGTTCGTTAAAGTAAAGGAATTAAAAAGGACTATTACATTATCTGGGCCTTTAGTATGTGAGATTCAACAGAAAATAATATTGGAAGTCTTCCAACAAGTCGACGAGTCCAGAGAGAAACGTATTGGCAAAAGAAAGATGCAAATAA
>Ga0209636_10007925_pt1 | contig 10828 bp, 7 predicted proteins | sample DeeMarSWOR152_54_FD_187464 | JGI IMG/M metagenome (GOLD analysis project Ga0209636, IMG submission 187464) | Marine sediment microbial communities from White Oak River estuary, North Carolina - WOR-1-52-54 (SPAdes) (version 2) | ecosystem: Environmental > Aquatic > Marine > Intertidal zone >... | reverse complement strand
AACTGACTGTAAGACTATGCTATAAATATTGCTTAATCTTATATTCCAGTGACTGAATTGCAGTTTAGAATAAAATTTCCATAAAATCCATACGGTTATTATCCAGGATATGGAAATATGCCAGTAACGTGATATGTAGTGAGGCAGCAAAGAAATTGTATCTGAACTCTTAACCAGTAGTTTTATTAATTCCGTACCGCTGCGTCGGTCTGTAAATTTAAAATATCCTACATCAATAAAATTTGTCATTAATAAAATTGCATTCACTATAACAAATAAATATTGTAGAATTCTCTGATAAGTGATACTGTCTTTAAATTTTCCCGGTATGAAATGCAGCAATATAAATAGTAAATTAATATAGAATATAACAATAAAATCAAACCTTATACCAAACACGAATGTTTTAAGGATACTATAAAAAGATCCCGGCACAAATGAATTTAAGTTAAACAGAAAGAATATTAGCCGGAGCATGCTAAAAACCAGTATAAGTAAGATTAATCTTTTGAACAAGGCGATTATATGGTTAAAATAACGGCTCATATTATATAACAGTAATCAGGTACGGGTAAAAATAACAAAATATTAAATAATTATTATTTTTGACTATATATGATTTATATTATGCATGATTATGAGATCTCGTATTAAATTTTTTGTTTTTTATATTCTATTCTGGTTATTACTTATTATAACCGGTAAGCTTTTGTTTTTATTTTATCATCATACCCATTCTTTTGAATTAAAGTTTGGTGAATGGCTCGGTGTTATTATTCATGGAGCAAGACTTGATTTTTCTGCTGTTGGCTATATTTTAATATTTCCTGTTATAATCCTTATTATTACATCATTCTTTTCTGGAAAAACCCTCTATTATATTCTAAATGTATATACAATAATATTGATAAGCATTTTTGTCATACTTACTGTTATAGACCTGGAACTCTATAAGCATTGGGGCTACAGGTTAGATAAAACTCCATTTTATTATATCAAAACACCGGGTGAGATGCTGGCCTCTGTTTACTGGTATACAATTGTATTAGGTCTGGTGTCTGTAATTATATTTACTTTGGCTTCTGTATTTTTATATCTTAAATATATAGCAATAATCATAAAAAATCCTCAACCTGCTAAACTTAAATCAGCCGCTCTGTTTACTTTAATTTTAGCTTCCTTGATAGTACCTGTACGTGGAAGTTTTGATACCTCACCAGTAAATCTTAGTGCAGCTTATTTTCATGAAAATCATTTTGCCAATCATGCTGCAGTAAATATATTATGGAATTTTGGCAATTCATTTACAATCAAGGCCTCAAAAACATATCAGTTTGACTACCTTGAAAAGGACCAGTTAGATAATATTACTGCTGATTTATACAGGCAGGACAGTGTAACAAACTATATCCTTAATCCGGGTAAACCAAATATTGTCATTATAATACTGGAAAGTTATACTGCAAAACTAATTGAACCTTTAGGAGGTATTGAAGGTATTACGCCAAACTTTAATAAACTGACCAGGGAAGGAATATTTTTTACAAACTTTTATGCAAATGATTCAAGATCTGATAAGGGAATTGTGTCAATATTAAGCGGATATCCTGCCCTGGGTATCGTCTCAATTATTAAGTTTCCCAAAAAAACACAGAACCTTCCGTATATATCCAGACATCTTTCAGAAATTGGGTATCACACTTCATTTTATTATGGAGGGGACATCAATTTTGCAAATTTAAATTCATATTTATTTAATGGAGGTTTTGATAAAATAATATCCAAATCAGATTTTGGAAAGTCAGAAATATTATCAAAGTGGGGTGTGCCGGATCAGATTATCTTCACCAGACTGTATAATGATGTCAAAAAGGAGAAAGGTCCGTTCTTTAAAGTCCTTTTTACATTAAGTAATCATGAACCCTTCGATATTCCTGTTCCTTCTGTAATCGAAGGAAATGACACCGAATCTAAAATGTATAATTCATCCCTTTATACAGATAGTTGTATTGGAGATTTTGTAAAAAAATTAAAATTAACAGAATTATGGGACAAAACACTTATTGTTTTTCTGGCAGATCATGGTCATATATTACCCGGAATGACACCTGTTTATGGATTCAGGAAATATCATATACCAATGCTCTGGCTGGGAGGAGTAATAAAAAGGGATACAATTATTGATAAATACGGATCTCAAACAGATCTGGCCAGAACACTGCTTAACCAGCTCAGAGTGCATTCAGATGAATTCTCTTACAGTAAAGATTTATTGTCTGAATCATCTAAATCTTTTGCATTTTATGATTATAATAACGGGTTCGGATTTTTAACTGACAGTGTAAGGTATATTTATGATAATGATAGCAGAAAAGTTATTTTCAAAGAAGGTAACCTGGATGATTTGTCTGTAAATCAGGGCAGAGCACTTCAACAGCTATTTTATTTGGATTATTATAATCGCTGATAGTTGATCAATTACTTTTATTATCTGAAATTTTTACCAGATAAGACACGCTACCATTACCATCATTAAACTCATACATCACCTTATGAGGTATGGGAATTTCATAGTTTTTACCTACTATATAATATTCATTACCGATCAAATCATTCTTCCTATACAGTATTTTTTGTCTTTCTTTTTCAAGATAAAAAACAAATGTTCTTGAATAGTATGAATCTTTATATAAGTAAAGCGGTGAATTATCAGTAATCTTATGAATCTGGTATGCAGAATTTTTTAAATTTTGTGCCCTGCTATTATTTGCCCGGTAAGGTAAAACTGTGAAATTGAAGACAAATCTGAGTACTATAACAGCTAATATGAATGTGATTAAACGTAATTGCCTGTGTTTTAAAAATATATACAGGAGAATTCCCACTAATAATACTGATATAATAGCAAGAAGCAGCATTCCTTTCAGTCCATCCAGACTTGGAAGTACAGGAAGGGTAAAACTGGACAATAGCAGCAAAGCCATTGAAATGGCCATACAACTATCAACAAATAAGTCTTTTATTTTATTATGGCTTCTGTATTTGAGAAAAAAATATGTAAAAACCGATAATAAAAGAGGATAAAGCATATAAATATATCTTTGTCTTGTTCCCGGGGATAACCAGTACAAAATAATGTTAGCTGAGAATAATAATGCGCAGACTTCTATAAATCTGTTTTCTTTTACAGTCCTCCAAAAATTTTTTCGAAAAATATAGATTATAAAAATAGAACCCGGCAACAGGTTCTTTAACGTTTCAAAGGGAAAAATCATTAAATGGGTAAGTATTCCCCTGTCCTCTGTTATACCGGAAACCCTTCCACTTGCCTGCGCAAATAATTCATATAAGAATAGCCTGTGGTTGTTATATCGGGAATATATGTAAAAATATCCTGCAGTTAAACCAATAAATATTATTATACCTGTCAAATGCTGCCAGGATATTAATCTTTTAAATTCTCTGTGATAGACAAAAAAAACTATAAGAGATATACCTGCAAATGAAATGGAAGGGAGTCCTTTTGTTAGGAAACCTATAGTGCACAGAATGTAAAAGCTTAAAAACAGGAGTAAATAATTCTTCTTTTCATAGAAAATAAAAAGTACAATAAAACATGAAAAAGTAATTAATGAGTAAAACATGTCTATTTCCCCGAGATTGGAATAGTAGAAATACAAATCGAAAGAAATCAGTAAGAAAAGTGAAGTATAAATTCCGAATCTTGTGTTCACAGATCTTTTACCGATAAGAAAAAGTATTAATCCTATAAGTAAAAAGGAAAGAACAGAGAAAAACCTTACTGAGTATTCAGAAAAATTGCCAAATAATTTAAAAGACAGAATAATTATCCAGTTCCATAAAGGCGGCTTGTTATAATAAAATTCACCAAGTTCTGTCGGGACCACAAAATTATTGTTTAATATCATCTCAAGTGCAATAATTGCTCTGCGGGGTTCTTCAAGATATAATGGCTGAAGGCCGAGATTTATAAAAAAGGATATTATGAGAAGTATAAAAGCTAGTATTATAAAGAATTTTTCTTGCTTTTCCGGATCCGGGAAGAAACTATTTAAGTAACTTAACGAGAGGGGCCCCTTATAATTTTGTATATTCTTTTTCAAAAGCAAATCTTTTTGTATAAAAGTTATATATAAATATTATACCGGTTACTGCAAGTTTGTTTAAATACTTATGGTTACTGAAAAATTCTATTTTTGCGAAATTATGTACCAGGAATGTACCTGCCATTAATCCGATAATAGAGAATAATATCGACATAATAAAGGCTATATATACTCTCCTTCTCAACATGAAAACAAAGTTTTTTTGAAGCAGAAAATTTATTATCATACCTATTCCGTAAGAGATAAAGTGAGCCCTGGATTCTATCAGATATTTTATTAAAATGAGATATATGATATGATCGATAGCTGTAGTAATTATTGAGGTAAGGCCAAATTTAAGTTTAGGAAACAGAAAATCTTTAAATAGCCTTTGCAGATTCATTATTTATAAATTGTGGAATTAAAATGGACAAATATCAAGAAAAATTTTGCAATTCAAAGAATTTTTTATATTCTCCTCTGGTTGTAATAAGTTCTTCGTGTTTGCCATGTTCTACAACCCGACCGTTACTTATAACATATATTTCATCGGCGTGTACGATAGTTGAAAGCCGGTGTGCAATAACAACTGAAGTTCTGTTTTTCATTAATTTTATTAAAGCATCCTGTACAAGTCTTTCTGACTCAGTATCAAGTGAGGAAGTTGCTTCGTCAAGTATTAATATAGGAGGATTTTTTAGTATGGCCCGGGCAATGCTGATTCTTTGCCTCTGTCCTCCCGAGAGCTTACTCCCTCTATCCCCGATATTTGTATGATATCCGTTTTTTGTATTTATTATAAATTCATGTGCATTTGCTATTTTTGCAGCTTTCACAACCTGTTCTTCACTTGCATTTTCTGCGCCAAATGCTATATTATTGAGAAAACTATCATTGAAAAGTATGGGTTCCTGATTAACGATGCCCATTAAGTGCCTGAGGCTGCTGATTTTCAAATTTCGTACACTAATACCATCTATTAATATTTCACCCTCAGTAACATCGTAAAAGCGTGGCAGAAGATCAACCAGAGTTGATTTTCCTGCACCGGATTGCCCGACAAAAGCAATTGTTTTTCCTTTCTTGATCTTTAAATTAATGTCCCTGAGCACATATTTCTTTTCATATTTGAAGTGAACATTTCTATATTCAATCTGATCCTTGAAAGTCTTTATGTTAACAGGATTTTTCACTTCTGTTATGTTTGATGTAGTGTTCAATATCCTGTCGACTCTTTCCATTGATGCCAGCCCTTTCTGTATGCTATAGAAAGCAGTTGAAAATGCTTTTGTAGGATTGATAATATTATAAAAAACAACCAGGTATACGAGGAAATTCTCAGGAGGCAGTTTACTCATATCATTCAAAATTAAATTTCCTCCATACCACATGAGTATAACTATAACAATAGTCCCGAGAAATTCACTTACCGGATGGGCCAGGTATCTTCTTCTCATCAGTCTGTTCATAATTCCCTTATATTGCTCATTTTCCCTTGTAAATTTATCGGACATACTTTTTTCGGCATTAAATGCTTTCACTATTCTTAACCCGGACAAAGTTTCTTCTATTATGGAAAGGATCTGTCCCATTTTATTCTGGCCGGCCATTGAACTTTTTTTAAGACTTTTTCCTATCCGTCCGATTATTGTACCTGCAACAGGAAATAAAAGAAATACAAACAGGGTTAATTTCCAGCTCATAATAATCATAGCTGTAACAGAGACCAGAATAATAATCGGGTTTTTAAATAACATTTCAAGGGAATTCATTATTGAAGCTTCGATCTCCTGTATATCTCCTGTCATCCTGGCAATAATATCTCCTTTCCTCTCTTCAGAGAAAAAAGACATGGGTAAGGAAATTGTCTTCCTGTAAATTTGATTTCTTATATCCCGAACAACCCCGTTTCTGATGTAAACTATAAAGAAACTTGCCATATATGTAAAGCCGACTTTTAAAAATACCATAAAAATGAAGAACAAACCTATATAAATCAAAGCCATTGTTGCACTCTGTGTTTCCGAGATTTTTGTTATAAGGCTGTATATATTGTATTCAAATGCTTCTTTAAATTCTTTTAAAGAAGATAATGAAAAACTGATTTCTTTTAAACCATATACCTTTTCTTCCAGTCCGAATAATATCCTGAGAACAGGTATCATAGTGAAGAAAGAAAATATACCAAAAAGTGCACCAAAGAAATTTAAAATGAAATTAAATATTAAATGAATTTTATATGGTGGAATATATCTTCTTAGTATTTTAAAAAAGTCTTTCATTGTAAAACATTTTTTATTTTATAAGGCTTTTTCTGTTGTGACTCATAGTATGTCCTCATCATCAGTTCTGCCAGGATACCTATGGTTATTATCTGAATGCCTCCCAAAGTAAGCATAATACCCAGTAAAAGTAAAGGTTTGCCCCAGATATCCTGACCCATGATCTTCAGAATTACAAGATATATATTTATAACAATGCCGACAAACAGTATTATTATGCCAAGAGTTCCAAACAGATGCATAGGTTTTTGCAGATACTTCTTAAAGAATAACATGAGTAACAAATCGCTTATTACCTTGAAAAAACGGCTAATCCCGTATTTTGACTTACCATGAATACGTGACCGGTGATTAACATTCATCTGGGTAATTCTTGCTCCCTGCAAGCGTGCCAGTACAGGAATAAACCGGTGCAGTTCACCATATAAACCGAGGTTTTTTGCCAGGTCACTTTTAAATACTTTAAGGGTGCATCCGTAATCTTTAAATTTGACTCCTGTAATTGTCCTTATAACAAAGTTGGCAAGCATGCTTGGAATCTTACGTGATATTAAACCATCCCTTCTGTTGGTTCTTATACCGGCAATTAAATCCCAATCGTTATTTTCCAGTTCATCTACCATAGCAGGGATATCATTCGGATCATTCTGCAAATCACCGTCCATTGTAACGATGTAATCCCCTGAAGCATGGTCAATACCTGCAGCAAGAGCTGAACTTTGTCCGTAATTACCTGCCAGATCAATTCCAACTAGGTTTGAGTTATTTTTTCTTAATTCTTTGATTACCTTCCAGGTCGAATCTATGCTGCCATCATTTATAAAAATAACTTCATAAGTATATTTATAGTTACTTAATGACTGGTTAATCTGCTTGTAAAGCTCTTTAATATTCTCTTCCTCGTTATATACGGGAATGATTACAGATATTTTTGCAGGCATTATATTGAGTAGTTCCTTATTAGTTTTTAATATACAGAAATTAATAAAAAAACATATTAATTACGGCAAATATAGAAATAATTGTATTTAGCATAAAAATCCGGTCGCTTATAAAACAAGTTTTGAGCATAAATATTGTAATATCTTGATATTTAGGCATATTTTTTACAGAACTTTAATCTGTTTATTGATTATCTAAAATAGAATCTCTTAAGTGGGATTTTTTATGTACAATTGCATTAAATTGAATAGTATTACGGATGCCAAACAAAATTATATTGAGATTTAACAGAGATTACCTACCTCTGGTTTTTTTTTGTATTATTTCGATTGTGATTCGTTTTCAGTCTTTTTTTCCAAGTGTAATAAACCATGATGAATCAACATATGTTGTCATAGCCAAAGAAATATTAGAAGGTGAAGTATTATATGTCGATACAATAGACGTAAAACCAATAGGCATATTTCTTATTATGGCTGTTATACGGTTAATATTCGGGAATTCAATATTTTTTGTCCGTTTATGCACCTCGCTGGTTATCGCACTCACTTCTTTTGTTATTTACAGGGCTAAGCTAAGGATTGGGGCTGAAAAAAGGACAGCTTTGGCTGCAGGATTTATTTACATTTTCATGCTGTCAGTTTATACTTTTTATGGTGTTTCTGTTAATACAGAAATATATTTTAATTTGTTTACTGTAATTGGACTGCTGTTTTTTCTGAACAGAAAGAACCGTATTAATCTGTTTATTGCGGGCATATTTCTTGGCTTTGGTTTTATCATAAAGTATGTAGTCCTTTTCGATTTATTAGCCTTTTTAACATTCTTTTTTATATTAAATCTAAGGGAAAGTAAACCAGCAATTTTTAAAATCATTTTAAAACTGTGTATTCCTGTTATTGGCTTTATCATACCTTTTGGCGCTGTAAATTTATACTACTTGTTAATCGGGCATTACAAAGAGTTTTTTTCCCATGCAATTGAATTGAGCAGGAACTATCCGGTACAAAGAGATCTGGTGAGTATAATCAGGTTCATAATAGACTTTCATGTCAGATTTTTGCCGGTGACCTTATTCTTCTATTATTGTTTGTTTGACAGGTCAGTGAAAAAAACAAATATAAGGTTTGAAAGACTGCTGGTAATAATCTGGGTATTATTTGATTTATTTGCAATATTGTATCCAGGAAAATCATTCGGACATTACTTTATTCAATTAATATTACCCTTCAGTTTCTTTGCCGGAAATTTCTTTGATTCAGAAAGAAAGTTGCCTTTTATTTTAAGAAAGTCCATATCAAAGCCTGCAGGTTTGATACTGATAATAATTCTGATAATAATAATATTATTTACTCAAAAGAAAGATTATATTGATAAACCTGACTACCCGAGGGATATTGCAGAATTTCTATCACCAAGACTTAAAAAAAGTGATGTTATATATACGGGAAATTATCATCACGTAATTTATTTTTTATTGGATAAGAACAGTCCGGCAAAATATGTCCACAGAACATTAATCAGGGCAGAGCACCATATTAAAGCCTTACAAATTGATACTGATGCTGAAATAGAAAGAATAATTAAAGCTGAGCCAAGATTTGTAATAAATAAAGGCGCTGTGGGGTATGAGAAATTACGGGATCATATTAATGAGAACTATATTTTACTTAAAACTTTTAATAAGGATATATATATTTATGAAAAAGCAGGTACTGGTAATCCAAATTAATAGACTATATGTTCTGCTTATAAACCTGTATAATTAAAAGGACTAATATTTTTTAGTTCATTTTTGACAGTTTCATCAACATCAAGACTATCAATAAAATTATGTATACTTTCTTTAGTTATCTTCTCATGTGTTCTGGTTAGTTCCTTTAATGCCTCGTATGGTTTAGGATAACCTTCTCTTCTGAGAATAGTCTGTATTGCTTCAGCAACAACACTCCAGTTATTATCCAGGTCATTTTTGATGACTTCCTCATTAAGAAGTAATTTCCCTAATCCCTTATTTAACGATTTCAGTGCAATTATGGTATGTGATAAAGGAATACCGATGTTTCTTAAGACTGTTGAATCGGTCAGATCTCTCTGTAATCTAGATATGGGCAGCTTGGCTGATAAATGTTCAAATACTGCGTTTGCAATTCCCAGATTTCCCTCAGAATTTTCAAAATCAATAGGATTAACTTTGTGTGGCATTGTTGATGAACTTACTTCTCCCTTCTTAATTTTTTGTTTGAAATAATCCATTGAGATATAAATCCATATATCACGGTTCAGATCTATAATTATGGTATTTATCCTTTTCAGGCAGTCAAATATTGCACCAAGATTATCGTAATGTTCAATCTGAGTAGTGATTTGAGTTCGTGACAAACCTAAAATATCATTTACAAAATGATTACCAAATTTTTTCCAGTTAATTTCAGGATAGGCAACATGATGAGCATTAAAATTCCCAACAGTACCCCCAAACTTAGCTGAGAAGGGTATAGATCTCAGTTGGTTTAACTGAATATTCAGCCTTTCGGTGAACACTCTTATTTCTTTACCAAGCAAAGTAGGAGTAGCAGGCTGGCCATGAGTTTTAGATAACATAGCAACTGATTTCCATTGTTCGGCCAGATTATCAAGAGTATTAACTGTTTCAGTTATTAACGGATAATAGACTTCATTAAGAGAGTCTTTTAGGGATAACGGCACAGCAGTATTATTTATATCCTGAGATGTGAGAGCAAAATGTATGAACTCTTTATATTCTGATATTTCGAGTTCATCGAATTTCTCTTTGATAAAATATTCTACTGCCTTTATATCATGATTTGTGGTTTTTTCAATATTTTTTATTTGCCCGGCATCCTGAACAGTAAATTCAGTGTATATTTTTCGTAAATCCGGAAAGAATTTGTTGTCAAATTGTGCAAGTTGAGGTAGAGGTAATAAGCAAAGCTCAATGAAGTATTCTATTTCGACCTGAATTCTGTATTTAATCAATGCGTATTCTGAGAAGTAACCGGATAATTCCTCAGTTTTGTTCCTGTATCTGCCATCAACGGGTGATATTGATGTTAATGTATTTATATTCATTTAATCAGAATTTTTAAAAGATACAAAGTTAGGAAAAATTAAAAACCTTATTATTAATGTTTGTAAAAACAGTTTTATTTAGTTTCCGGCTTTAATTAAATTAGATTATATTTGATTTAATATATTGTTTAAAGACTTTTATAATTGTGTGTATGACTTTGTCTGAATAAACCAGAAAAATATTTCAAAGCATGAGAAAGAAAGTCAAAATCCTCATAAATATATCCCTGATATTCGCTTTTATTGTATTTACATCAGCAGATTCTGTTGTCATCAATAATTCAGACCATGTTAAAAGCAAATATCTTGTTTATAAATTTGATATCAAGGATAATATAATGAAGCCTGTCTGGAGGATCACGCAAAAGGCGTTTGATGAAGCCGTTTTACTTAAGGCTGATTATA
>Ga0209636_10007924_pt1 | contig 10830 bp, 7 predicted proteins | sample DeeMarSWOR152_54_FD_187464 | JGI IMG/M metagenome (GOLD analysis project Ga0209636, IMG submission 187464) | Marine sediment microbial communities from White Oak River estuary, North Carolina - WOR-1-52-54 (SPAdes) (version 2) | ecosystem: Environmental > Aquatic > Marine > Intertidal zone >... | reverse complement strand
CAAGAAGAATTGGAAACTTAGTGCGGAGCTCTGCCTCCGCCCGAAAATTCTCGGAAAGGAGCAAAAAATGCCAATCAAAGCAGGAGAAAAAGCACCCGATTTCACCCTGAAGGGACACGATGACAAAGAGTATAAGTTAAGCGATTTCAAGGGCAAGACCGTTCTTTTGGCTTTTTATCCCGCCGATTTCAGCACAACCTGCAGCGAGGAACATGCCTGTTTTGTCAACGACTTAAAAAGATTTGAAGTTGTAAAGGCTCAGGTACTGGGCATATCAGTCGACAACATCTGGTCGCACAAAGCCTTTGCAGAAAAGCTCAATATAACTTATCCTCTATTGTCAGATTTTCATCCCAAAGGAAAAGTTGCATCTTCGTACGGCTTGTACCTCGAAGACAAGGGAATAACCAACCGGGCAACGGTCATCATTGATAAAGACGGAATAGTCAGGTATGTGAAAGTCTACGACATTCCCACAGTGAGAGATAACGAAGAGCTCCTGAAGACATTAGAGGAACTGAAATAGACTCATTTATTTTCTTGACTTTCAAATCCCCGTAAGTATTTTGCTTAGGTGAGGAATATGTGATTAAAAAGGGATAAGGCTTAGACCGATGATGTAAGTAAAGAGTCTAAATGAAAGCAACCACAGATGAGTGAATTATATAAGAATGCCCCTTTGATAGAATCTGTTTTCGAAATCACATTCCCACCAGAATTGTCTATTGAAACAAAAAGGGATGAATTCTACAAAAGGATAAGAAAAGAATTCCCTGAAATAAACCTGCCATTGCAGACTGACCAAGAACCGTATCCTCTGAAAAATTATCTATTTAGAGATGCTAAACGTGAGAAAGGGGTGGCTTACTCCATCAACAAGTTTTCCTTTCATTGTTACAAGTATCTTGGTTTCGCAAGGTTCAAAGAGGAAAGTCTAAGATACCTGAAGATGTTCGCAGAGAATTTTGGAATAGAAAACCTTGAAAGAACTGGATTGAGATATGTAAATCATATCCCGATTATAACTGAAGAGGGGGTAATCCCTATTGAAAGATATTTGCATTTTGGATATAAGCTGCCTCATTCTATACCAGAAAAATTCAGTCTTCTACACTCTGTTATATTTGTGAAACTGGGTGAGGGAAACTTGAGAATTCTTGTCCAATATTTGAGACGCTCAGATGCTTTACAAACTGAAATCATATTGCTTGATTTTGACTATTTCTTGGAGGGTAAACTATCATTTTCAAATATCGAAACGTATTTAGATGATTCACACCAACATACAAAGAAGATTTTCGAGGACCTGACAACTGAAGAATACAAAATCATTATGAGGCAGGAACCATAATGCAAGTAGAACATAGAGATATAAGTAAAGCACAGTCAGAAAGATTCTCGTCTGCTTCTGAAGCAAAGTCGAGCAGAACTGTGTCTTACGAAGCCCTTGTCGAGGTTGTTAGACGTGCTTTGGACGATGCCATAAGCGTAACGGAGCTAACTAGTGTTACTGGCGCCTTGGCGGCTTTCATTAGGTTCAACCGGAATATTTCCCCTACAAGCGAAAAACTGATTAGCCATGTGGCTGGTAGAAAGCACTATATACTGCACCTTTGGAATGATTTCGCTCAAATAGAATTAAAGAGAGAAAAACCATTGGAGATTATTTTTGACAAAGGGGAAGAATTAATAACTGCTTATAATGAGAAGTTTAATCTGTCAGGCGTAGGTTCCACAAGGGAGGAAGCTCTGAAGGATTTAATTGAGTTTTTTATTCACGATTACTTATCCTACAAAAATACCCCACCTGAAAAGCTCTCTCCAGAAGCAAAGCTGCTTCTTGAACAGTATGAAGATGTGATAGAGACTTGTACTTGTTATGAAAGTCCCCAGGCGAATAATTGAAAAGTCTCTACAACAGAAAGGCTTTGAGAAACATCAGGGCAGAGACCATAGATATTATTACTTTCTTTACAAAGGAAAGAAGACCATAGCCAGAACAAAAGTTTCAACCGGCACAAGATACAAGGACTACGGAATAGATCTTCTAAACATGATGAAAAGGGATTTGTTTTTAGAGCTAAAAGACCTCAAAGACCTCGTAATTTGTCCTATGAATGAACATCAATATGCTACAATTCTCTTAAACAAGGGAAAGATCTCCTCATAGACCAACGCTTCTGGCGTTTACGTTTAACCTCATACAATCTTGTTTCCAACGATTGTGATCTTTTCACACTGAAAAGCTACAAAAACCTTGTGTGGTTTACTTGTACTTGGAAAAAACTTTGAGTGCAGGAAAATTCTTCAGTTCAAAAATAAAAGAGGGTGCTACCTGAGTGGGTAGAGGGGGGCTAGTAACTACCCGGGGCTACAGGGCACACCCTCTTTATTTTCTTCTCTCAAATCTTCTTACGATGAAACCTGTCTTTTCTTTGCCTCTCCTGGTTTTTTTTTGATTCTCTATTTCAACAAGTCCGCTTGCGCCCCTTAATCGAATTCTCTATCTCTTTTCGGCTTCTCCGGTCATGGGAACGAATCTTACCGGGATAACCGCTCTTTTCTCAATGCCTTTTTCTGTTTTATTCACCACCACAAGTTCCTGAAAAAGCTCCCCGACCGGAATAACCAATGGGGCGCCGGTCTTTAGCTGATCCACCAGAGGCTGGGGAATATGGTCGGGCGCCGCGGTTACAATGATTCCATCAAAGGGGGCGTGCTCTTCCCAGCCTTGATAGCCATCCCCGCACCGAACCGTTATATTCTCATAGCCCAGGGAAGTCAGGGTACTCTCTGCCCGATCGGCCAGGGTCTTTATGATTTCGATACTATAGACCTCAGAGGCGATCTCGGCCAGAATGGCCGCCTGGTAACCCGATCCCGTTCCGATCTCCAGAACCTTTTCCCCTCCTTCAAGCTCCATAAGTTCGGTCATCAAAGCCACGATATAGGGCTGGGAGATCGTCTGCCCTTCGCCTATAGGCAAGGGTCCGTCAGCGTAGGCCACGTCCCGTAGGCTTTCGAAGACAAAAAGCTGCCTGGGAACCTTGCGCATGGCGTTTAAGACCAGGGAGTCTTTGATGCCTCTGGATTCGATCTGAGTGGCAACCATCACCTCCCTTTGCTTTCTGAACATTTCCTCCTCGGATTTTTCTTTTTCCATCGATCCTTCTTTACAGGAGCCAAAGATCAGCGCCAGAATGCACAAAGTCAAAAGCCATGATCTTAGCATACAAAGCTCAGTGTTCCAATAATCCTTTTTCAAAAATAACCCACACGACCGGCTGTTGTCAACAATTTATTTATTCACTTCCTGGCCTCGGGGTTTTTTCCGGCTCACACATAGGCGGGTAGGACACGGTCTCCTGACCTTGTCGACGTGCTCCTGGGTCAGGAGAGTGGAAGGTAAGGAGTGAGAAGGCCCGTAGTGGCAAAGCTTGCTTTGCCTTTTTTTGCTGATCATTTTTCAGTATTCCTATGGATTTAGAGACGTAGCGTAGTGGCAAAGTTTGGTTTGCCTTTTTCTTGTTGATTATTTTTCTGTCAGGTCTTGGCCGCCCTGGCAGGTGTGACCTGACAGCCTCGTTTCGTATGTGTCAGGTCACACTCGCGGCAAATCATGAGCAAGACCTGACACAAGAGGAAAAACCCTTCAGTGTCATCGCGAGGAGTCCATATGGACGACGAAGCAATCTTTTCCGCCAGAGGCTGATCTGGGCACGACAGAAAGTCTTTCCCTGGCAAGAGTAAAAAGAGACTGCTTCGCTCCGCTCGCAATGACATCCCACAATTTTCTTCGTCCCGCATGAAGCCGGGTCCAAATATCACGCCGAGTCTGAACGATTACGCAACCTGAAGGTTGCGGCTACCGCAAATTTTCTGGGTCAGGAGACCCGGAACTACCCACGCCTCTGTTTGATAGGCTGGCCTTGCCCCTAAGGCGGGACTGTTGTACGCTGGTTGAAGATTTGTCGTCGAGACCCGTTTGAGGAATTCTTCAACGCGAGATATATTTGGTGGCGGAAATCCAATTCCACCACCAACAAGAAGGTCGGGACAACCTGTGATACTAAATTGTTGTTTTGTCTAACTACTAAGAACCAATTGGCCAATAACCGAATTAGAACTCTGCCCCTAATGAGAAATAAGAGATAGGCTTGGCTGATGTCCGGTTGAAATCCGTGCTCCAGGCCAAATCGAACCTCAACACCATGATTCCCAGGTTAGCCCTGGCCCCGAAGCCAAAGCCCGCTTTCAGGTCCTTCAACCTGGACGCTCCCTGGGTGGTCCCGCCTTTCCATCTTTTGGTATCGTACCAGGCAGATCCCAAGTCAAAAAAGATGTTACCGTTGACCCGGGTAAGAGTCAGAGGCAGAGGAAACCTCATTGCCAGCTGGTCAACAAAGGGATACCTTAACTCTAAATTGACTAAGGCGAATCTGGTTCCGGTTACTTCATAATACCGGTAGCCGCGCAAAGGGGTGACTATGGTGGCAAAATATAGGTCATCTACCATGTAGATGTCGGTCGAGGCCAATCTGGGGGAGATCCAGTTGGAAATGCCTCCCATGAAGAACTGTTCCGGATCCCTGCCGTCGCTTCTGCCGGCGGTGAATCTGAAGACGAAGTTGTATCCCTTTCTTAGGTGCCAGTATTTCCGGTGGTCCAGCCACAGCGAACGATAGGAGACGCTCTTGGATGAAACATCGGGCGAGTAGGTAAAGCTTACTGCACTTCTGCTTCCATTAACCGGCCCGGTCAAACCCCACAGGACCGTGTCCTTGATCCAGGACAAACCTACCAGCGCCACCTTGGCTGCTCTATCCTGGAAAGGGGGATCGTAATATTTCCTGTCAATTGAGAGGTGAGTGAGATCCAGCTCAAATCGAGTGAATTTGCTCAAGGGAAAAGCCACTACTCCCAAAAGACCATAGAGCCTGTCGGACAGCAGCCGATCCCAGTCGTCTATATAGTAATATTTCGTGTGGAAGACCCCGATCCCCAGATCTGCTCTCTTTGCAGTATACTGGTATATCAGCTGAAAGTTGCTCTGGTCAATAGTATTGATGAGGTCGGTGGCCAGAAAGAAAGTGTGATCTCCAAAAAGATCCGAAATCATGATGAATGACTGGCCCCTGAATCCGAAAAAGGTGTCATAGGAGAGGGCACCCGACACCAGATCCGGGGTGAATCTCAATTTGTACCTGCTCTTCTTGTATTCGCCGCTGGGAAGTTTGTAAGCTAATGTATCCTGCTTTTCCTCCTCACTTTTGATGTCCTGTCTGATCAATGAATCGAGCTCACTTTCACCGGTCGTGAAAACATATGAGCTCAAATCGAATTCCCGTGCAGGGACTTCCTTCTTGACCTCCTTTAGGGTATCAATCTCTCTGGCCGCGAAAAACGGGGTCAGGGGGAGTTCTTTGTTTGTGGAGTCCACGGGCCTGATATCGCTCAGCAAGAATATATCCCAACCGCCCTTGAGAAATGCCGAGAAGGCGATCTTATCCCCATCCGGAGACCAGGTGGGTGAGAAACAGCCAGATAAAACGTTGGTTATGGGATACGCCTCCAGACTATCCAGGTCTTTTACATAAAGATTCCTTGTTCCGTTTCGATCCGAGACAAAGCAGATCTTCTTGCCGTCAGGAGACCAGGTTGGTGAGCCATTATTCCCCTCGTTCTGGGTTAGGTTGGTGATCCTCCCGTTTTCCAGATTGAAAAGGAACAGATTATAGCGCCCGTAGACAAACGAGGAATCCGACTCCGCATGTCCTGAGATTGGCCGGTCGGAAGAAAAGGCAATATATCTGCCGTCCGGAGAATAGGCTGGTTCTCTTTGATCATACCGGTCATTAGTAAGCTGACTCAAGACCGAATCTTTCAGGTCATAATAAAAGATATCACTCTGGCCGCTCCTCACTCCCACGAATGCGATTTTGTCTGCGGACGGGTCCCAGGAAGGTGAAAAAATGGCATCGAATCTCAGTTTGATTCTCTGGTAGATTTTTCTATTCTCCACCCGGACCAGACTTAAGATGTCGACCCCGCTGGATTTGGAGACGAAAGCCAGACTCTTACCGTCCGGCGACCAGCTCAACCCGCTCACGTAGGAATGCAGGGATTCCAGGTCCCCGGACCTTTCACCTTTAACTACCTGGTCGATTACTTTCCCATCTATGGCTGATATCACATATATCTCCGTATAGTCGCTCCTGTCCGAGAAGATGGCCAACCTGTCACCCTGGGGCGAGAACTGGGGCTTTTCATTCATGAAGGAGCCATCCTTCTCGTGAAAGGTCAGCTGTTTGGCAAAATCCTTGGGCTCTTTCCTCAGGGCTATCTCGGGCCAGTATTCTTTTTTAAGGCTCTTCATCCATTCCTCGGAAAGAGTCTCAGCATCCATTCCAATGGAACTTTTCAGGGCTCTATCCATACTCAAATAGGTTCTCCCCTTGGAAAGAATCTCAGCAATCTTCTCCTCTCCGTACTTTTCGGCGATGTAGACCATCACCGATTGCCCCTCCTTGTAAGCCAGATAACCCCCAACATAGTCTAAGGGCCAGAGGTAGCCGTTAATGGTTGCATCCCTCAGGATCATGTCCCCTTCGGCATCCCAACCATGCCTGGAGGAGTATTCAGCAAAACCCTCAGCAAACCACAAAGGTAGCCGAAACAGATATTGCCGGTTCAGAATCGAGCCGACGATGCTGCCGTAAAGCATGTCGAAGGTAACAGCGTGGGTCAGCTCGTGATGCAAGACGTGCCGGAAATCCTCGTAGGACCCGTTGAAAGGAACAACTATCCTGGTCTTGAAGGATTCGGTGAATCCTCCCACGCTCTCCTCAATCAGCTCCGGAACGACGTTGGTCTGCTGAAATTGATTTGGCGAGTTATATAATATGACCGGGATCCGCTTCTTGACGTCATAATCCAGCTGCTCTTTGACCTGAAGATAAGCGTCCTCCAGCACATCGGCTGCGAAACTGGCCAGGGCGTAACCCCTCTGATAATAGTAGATGTCGAAATGGCGGGTCTGAATATAATACCAGTCGAAATCCTGATACTGAATTTTGTTCTTGCCGAAATATCGATCTTGGGCCTGGGGACAGGACGAGAAGAAGAAGAGAAAAACAAAAAAGCCCAGAATTAGCAGGGTTAAGTCAATTCCCCATTTGCGTTTTTTTGATTTTGGCATCTATTCTTTCACCCTCTTTATTTTGGCTCCCAGCGTAGCCAGTTTAGTTTCAAAGTTTTCATATCCCCTATCGATATGATAGACCCGCATAATCTCGGTGACCCCCTCAGCCACAAGACCTGCCAGGGTTAATCCCGCGCCTGCCCGGATATCGGATGCCATTATAGTGGCACCTTTAATTCTTGGCACTCCTGAGATAGTCGCTTTGTCTCCTTCGACCTTAATGTTGGCTCCTAGGCGATTTAGCTCCATGACGTGAGTGAATCTCTCCTCAAACACAGTCTCTCTTATCTCCGATCCTCCGTCAGCCACGGCGGCCAACGCCATTACGGAAGCTTGCAGATCTGTGGGAAAACCCGGGTGAGGGTATGTCGTCACCGAGATACCTTTCAATCTCCTGGGGCCCTTCACCTTTACGCTCCCCTTATTCTCCTGTATGTCTAAGCCCATCTCCTGAAACTTCTGGATGGCTATCGTGAGGTGGGCCAAATCGGCGTTCTTGATCTCCAGATATCCGCCGGTTATCCCGGCTGCCATCATGAAAGTACCTGCTTCCAGCCTGTCGGGGATAGGGGTGTATTCCACAGCCCTGAGCCTTTTTACCCCTTTAACGGTCACGATTGAGGTTCCTGCACCCTCTACTTTTGCGCCCATCAAGTTCAAGAAATTAGCCAGGTCCACCACCTCCGGGTCGCAGGCGGCATTTATCAAGGTTGTCCTGCCGGTCCCCAGGGCCGCGGCCATGATCAGATTCTCAGTTCCTGTGTGGCTGGGACGATCAAAGCAGACGCAGGCCCCTTTCAGGTTATCACACGATGCAACTATGTATCCGTGTTCCTCCTTGAGCTTGGCACCCAGCTTTTCCAGGCCCAGAAGATGAAGATTGACCGGCCGCTGACCGATCACGCACCCCCCGGGCAATGAGACCTTCGCCTTTCCGGTTCGGGCCAGGATAGGTCCCAAAACCAAAAAGGATGCTCTCATTCGCCTCACCAGGTCATAGGGGGCTTCAGAACTTTTCAAGCTGTCCGCCTTTATGCCCACCTTTTTCTGTTTGTGATCCCTTTTGACCTCAGCTCCCAGATACTTGAGTACCTCGATCATGGTGTTGATGTCGGTCAAGTCGGGCACCTGATTGATAACTGTCTCGCCCCTCTCCGCCAGAAGAGAGGCGGCCAGAATGGGCAAAACTGCGTTCTTTGCCGCCCCCACCCTGACCGTACCGGAAAGCCTGGCTTTGCCTTCAATCACGAACTTGTCCATGACTCCTCTCAAATAAATACGATAATTCTCCGTGCAAATTTCCCATTTCTGTTTTAAATTACCATGTTTCCACAAAAAGTCAAGGAGACAAAAAGACAAAACTGCCGCCTGTCCGGAATTTGTCACCGGATGAGAGTTCGGTCTTCTGACTGGCTCCATATAATTTGACACGAAATCTAGGAGAACGATTAAAAAAACTGCAGGACAAAGAAGAAATGCCGTGTAGAATCTGTTTGCCTGGAACGGAGTTTTCTGTTAGCTTATTGTGATATGGGTGAACTTGTCTATTTCTTCTCGGATGCTCACCTGGGAGCGGCAGCGCCACAGGAAGAGAAAACAAAGCAAGAAGCTCTTCTGGCTTTCCTGGATCAGGTCAAACAGGAGGCGAATTATCTTTATATCCTGGGTGATCTGTTTGAGTTCTGGTTTGAATACAGAAACGTAATGCCCAGAGAGCACTTCGATGTCCTGATTAAGCTGAAAGAGCTTGTGCAACATGAGGTCAAAATCACTTACATTGCCGGCAATCACGATTTCTGGCTGGGTGATTTTCTCCCGGAGCAGATTGGAATAAAGGTGAAGAAGGAACCCATCTCCGTTGAACATCACGGCAAAAGAATCCTGGTGGTTCACGGAGATGGTCTATGTAGCAAGGACAGAGGCTACCGAATCTTAAAAAGAATCTTCAGAAACAAAACTAACATCTGGCTTTATCGGCAGTTGCCTCCTGATCTGGGAATCCCGCTGGCAAAAAAGATTGCCGGCCTGAGCCGATCTCACACCTCAAAGAAGGAATGTCAGCTCGACGACTATATCAGCTTCGCCAAAGACAAGATCGATCAGGGATACCACGCCGTAGTCATGGGCCATACCCACTACCCCTTAATGAGGAATCTGGGGCGCGGGATATTCTTGAACGTTGGAGACTGGGTAGAAAACTTCACTTACGGCAAACTAAAAGAGAGCAGATTCTATCTGGAGAAGTTCTCCAGATAGAAACCTCATTAAAAAGTTTAAAGCGGACTGACGGGGGTACCCAAAGTGTTGTTGTGGAATTGATCCATGTTCCCAGACCGGCTAATTGTCCTTAATCTACATCGTTGTTTTCGGATTGCCGAAACCACTTGACAATGTCCAGGCCACCCGGTAATATTTGGCACAGAGAAGGAGCATGGCTTGGTCAATCAACTTTGGCCAACAACTTTCGTATAATTATTGGAAGATTGTGAAATAATTCACTAACAAGAGGATAGCCTATGTGGCCCAAAAAGATCGGCGCCAAGTTAATTCTGGTGGTGGGCTTCATTTTGACATTATCCCTGGGAATCTTCGCTTACGTCAACATCACCTCTCAAAAAAAACAACTCACGGGCGAGGTGATGCGGGGCGCGTTTAGAATAAGCGAGACCATAAGAAGAAGCACCAGGTACGATATGCTTAGAAATCTGAGGGAAGATTTACATCAGATGATAGAGACCATAGGGCAGCAGGAGGGCCTGGAGAAAATCAGGATTTTCAACAAAGAGGGACAGATAATGTTCTCCTCTGAGAAGGATGACATGGGCCAGATGGTGGACAAAAGAGCCGAGGCCTGCTATGCCTGCCACTCTGCCGAGAAACCTCTGGAGAGACTGGATATCCCGGATCGTTCAAGAATCTTCACATCCAAAGCAGACCACAGAGTTTTGGGAGTAATCTCTGCCATATACAATGAGCCGGATTGCTATACTCCTGACTGTCATGCCCATCCTCCTGAACAGAAGGTGCTGGGTGTTCTGGACATCGGAATGTCTTTGGAGGAAGTGGATCAAGAAATAGAGGAAGCTCAAAACAAGATGATCATATTTGCCTTGATAGCTTTCCTGGTGATCGCGGTGACCATAAGCATCTCCATCAACAGATATGTGACCAGACCGGTCCGGGTCTTAGTCGAGGGGACAAAAAAAATCGCTGAAGGAGACTTAAGTTATTCCATCCTTCTAAAATCTGCCGACGAGATCGGAGAGCTGGCTTCCTCATTCAATCAGATGACGTCAGATTTGAAAAAGGCAGATGAGAAACTCGTAGACTGGGGAAAGACTTTGGAGCACAAGGTCCAGCTGAGGACAAAAGAGTTAAGAGACGCCGAGAATCAACTATTTCAGTCCGAGAAACTGGCTTCTCTGGGTAAACTGGCCGCCGGTGTGGCTCACGAGATCAACAGCCCGCTGACCGGAGTCCTGACCTACTCCTCTCTTCTGCTCAAAGAGAAAAAAGACGGAGACCCGGAAAGGGAGGATCTCGAGGTCATAGTGAATGAAACCAACCGCTGCAAAAAAATCGTCAAAGGTCTTCTGGACTTTGCCCGGCAGACAGAGCCGGATAAGGCA
>Ga0209636_10007921_pt1 | contig 10831 bp, 9 predicted proteins | sample DeeMarSWOR152_54_FD_187464 | JGI IMG/M metagenome (GOLD analysis project Ga0209636, IMG submission 187464) | Marine sediment microbial communities from White Oak River estuary, North Carolina - WOR-1-52-54 (SPAdes) (version 2) | ecosystem: Environmental > Aquatic > Marine > Intertidal zone >... | reverse complement strand
AAAAATAAAGGAAATAAAGCTCAGGGCCTTTTATTCTTCCGGTAATAATTAATATTGTACAAAATACAATAATGGAGGTAAAGATATCCGGAATAACCTGACAAACAGTCCAGGATACACTGGTAAAGAGCGAGAGAAATAGAATTAATAAGAATTTCTGAATAAATGAATATTTAACCTGTCCTGCTATAAATCCAAGAATTCTCAGAATCAAATAGCAGAGGATCAGTGACTGAATTAAAATTACACTCCACAGGGAACCTCCCTTCATGCTGGCCAGCCATAAAAAAATGCCATAAGTCATTGGCCGGTCAAATGGAGCTTCCAGTTCAAAGGCGGATGCCAGGAAAGTTGAGGTATCAGAATAAACCATTGGATATCTGTTATAAAATGCATCTGATATCAACAGTAATGTACCTGAAAGAACCAGTATTATATTTATAAATCGGTTTTTCATCTTTTTATATACATAAAAATACAGGAGTTGTAATTTTTTACAGAAGGCAATGAATTATAGTTTTAAACAATTTGTTGTTTGAAGAGTAGTTTTCGCAATGGAGTTTCTGTTGAAACCATAAAAACGTTTATTAGCTTTTTATCTATAAAGGGAGATATTAAACAAAAGGAGATATTAAATTATTGGTATTAAAATAAATTAGTTTACCTGAAATGCAACAAACAAAATAAAATAAAGTCTTTAAATATAGGAAATTTATTGAATAAACACATTGTGCAATTTGGTCTAAAAAAATGAAATACAGTTATTTGTAGAACGATACAATGACACTGTTCTGCAAAAAAATCTATCATTCAATTAACCGGAGGAAGCAATCGCATAATGGATTTTTAATCTCTAAAATTAATTAATATGAAAAAGAAATCATTGACAATTCTGGTAGCTTCAATTTTTCTTTTAGCGGCAATTTCAGTTTCTGCACAGAAAAAGGAAGAAAGAACTGTGGATAAATTCTCTTCTATTGGCATGGGTATTCACGGCGATGTCTATTTAACACAGGGCAGTCCGCAAAAACTGGTTCTGGAAGGTGATGAAGATATCCTTGAAAAGGTGGTGACTGAGGTAAGGGATGATATGCTGAAAATAAAATTTTCAGTACCTAATGTAAGAACAAAATCACCTGTAAAAATATGGATTACTGTTTCTGAGATCAACGGGCTTTATTTATCAGGATCAGGAAGTATTAATGCAGAAACAGCTATTAAATCAGATGAAATGGAGTTGAAAGTTAGCGGAAGCGGGAAAATTAATATTGAAAATTTATCCTGCGATGAGGTTGATGCAGCCATTTCAGGTTCCGGAGATATAAAACTTGGTGGATCAGCTGATGAATTTGAATTAGCAATCAGTGGATCTGGTAGCTGTATGGCAGATAAATTCCGTGTCGAGGAAGCAGGTATAAGAATTAGCGGTTCAGGCAGCTGTAAAATTGATGCTGTAAAAGACCTCGAAGCTGCCATATCCGGAAGTGGTTCAGTCTATTATGCTGGCAATCCAACAATTGATGCTTCTGTTTCAGGATCGGGGAAAGTGCGGAAAATGGAATAAGGATTGATAAAAATCCGGGTTCAATCACGGATTATTATTTTCTGATTATCTCAACTTCACCATGTATTCCAAGCTTGATAATGGCAGAAGGCATACCTTTTGCTTTATCATCCTGTCTCCATCTGACGATATAATCCATACTGGCTTTTATACTATCAGGTATTTCTTTAAAATTTACAGGGGGATTTTCGCCGGATATGTTCGCAGAGGTAGAAACTATTGGTCTTCCCAGTCTTGTGATGAGATTTTTACAAAAATTATCCGATGTGATCCTTATTCCCACTGAACCATCACCATGTAGCAGATCACGAGCAAGATTCTTTCCTTGAGGGTAAATAATTGTCAATGGCCGGTCAGCAATATTGATTAATTCCCATGCTATATCAGGAATAATTTTTACATAATGATGCAATTTACCAGGATCATCAAGAAGGACAAGAAGGCTTTTTACATCTGCCCGTTTCTTAATTTGTGAAATCCTTTTAACAGCTCCTTCACTTGTTGCATCGCAACCTATGCCCCATATTGTTTCTGTCGGATAAAGGATAATACCACCACTTTTTAATATTTTCAATGAATTCCGGATATCTTCTTCCATGATTGATTCCTGGTTTTTATTTTTCAGTGTATAATTATTTTATCCTTTGTGTAACTTGTTGATTTACTTTATATTTCTTTATGGTTTAACCATATTATCCAAACCACAAAGGAACACAAAGAATTGCACCAAGGATCACAAAGAACTTATAAACATTCTCTTTTCTTGTTCATACAATGTTACTATAACTAATGGTTTGCAACTCTGTTTCCCGGCAGGGATCAGAACTTCACACCCTTAACGCACAAACTAATATGCCAATTCACTCTCGAGTACTCGGAAGGATTAGTTTGATTTTAGAATTTTGCATCGCTTTGCAAAATCCCAGTCTCACTGAACAATTCACCAACACCCACAAATCCCTATACCCACACACACCTATATACCAATTAACCAATTAACCAATTAACCAATTAACAAATTATACACCCTTATCATATTATCTGCAATAATCTTATCGTTAAATTTCAGTGCATGTTCATAACCTTTATCGATCATTTTTTTTCTGAGCTTATCATCACTTAGGATTTTTTTTATTGAATCTGATATTTGTTCAATTTTTTCAGGATCAATATAGATTGAATAGTCTCCTCCTGCTTCAGGGAAACAGCCACCTGCCGTGGTAATCACGGGAGTTCGGGAATAGAGTGCCTCGAGTATAGGTATCCCGAATCCTTCATATGTGGAAGGATAAATGAACAAAGATGACATTTGATAAAGAGATGGCAAATCTTCATTCGGTACATTCTCAAGGAAAGTTACATTTTCAAGATGATGTTTATGTATATATTTTTTAACGAGTGAGGCATATGGTGTTTGTCTGCCGATTATAACAAGAGGTGTATCAATCCTGCCATGATGGATTGCCCGGACTACATTTAAAAGATTTTTACGTTTTTCAATAGTACCAACATAAAGAATATAACCTGGTATCAGGTTATACCTTGTTAAAGTCTCCTGCTTTTTTTCAGGGCTGGCAGCAGCATAAAAGACAGGATCGCAACCCTGGTAAATGACATCAATCTTTGAAGGATCGATTTTAAGAAGCCTGACAATATCAGAGCTGGTTTGTTTAGATATGGCTATGATGCGACTGGCAAAACGGCAGCTGTACCAGGTCTTGCGCATATAGATATTCCGGTCAATTCTGCTATACCATTGTGGATACTTCAGGAATATCAGGTCATGAATTGTTACTACCGACTTTAACTTGTATTTATGGATACCAAAAGGGATTTCATTGCTTAAGCCATGAAATATATCAATGTTATCAGATTCAAGTCTTTTGGAAAGCAAGAGACTTCTCCAGATTGAAGGGAGCCTTTTTGATATCCATGATTCTGGAAAAGCCAGTTGCTGGCCGGAGAGAACCAGGAGCTTGGGATCAACCGGCCGGCGGGGAACATAAAGTATATATTCATTTTCAGGATAATAGTAACTGAGGTAATGGATAATATTCCGGCTATAGTTTCCAAGGCCGCTAAAATTGAAAAAAGCTCTTTTTGCATCAAAACCAATTCGCATAATAGTTCTCGGTTTTAAGTTATTCTTGGGTGTGAGTTGGGATTAGGAAATGATGTAATTACTCTTTCGTTACTGATGCTGGTTTAAACCGAAACATTAAAATCTCTCAGAGCATGGTTCAGTGATATTTTTTTATCAGTTGATTCTTTTCGTTTTCCAATGATCAGGGCACAGGAAACGCCATACTCGCCTGCAAGGAATTTTTTATGATACATACCAGGAATTACAACAGATCTGGAAGGGATCAATCCCTTATATTCCACCGGACTTTCCGCGGTAACATCAATAATCTTTGTGGATTGGGTAATGACAACGTTGGCTCCAAGGACTGCTTCTTTTTCGACTCTTACCCCTTCGACCAAAATACAGCGGGAACCAATGAAGCAATTATCTTCTATTATAACAGGAGCTGCTTGCACAGGTTCAAGCACACCGCCAATACCAACTCCGCCGCTCAGGTGAACATTTTTGCCAATCTGTGCACAGGATCCGACTGTTGCCCAGGTATCAACCATTGTACCTTCATCAACATATGCTCCAATGTTTACATAGGACGGCATCATTACAACATTTCTTGCAAGATAGGAACCGTAACGTGCTATTGCATGTGGAACAACTCTGACCCCCAATTCCTTATAGCCTGTTTTTAAGGGTATCTTATCATAGAACTCGAAAGGTTTAAGCTCGAAAGTCTGGATTTCTTTGATGATGAAATACAGAATGATAGCTTCTTTTACCCATTCATTAACTTTCCACTCATTTTCTGCGGGTTCCGCAATTCTTAAATGTCCTTTGTCAAGCTCATCAATGATATAAAGAATTGAGTCCCTGACGTCCTGATCGTTTAGCATGGTCCTGTTTTCCCAGGCTTCCTGAATAACTGTCTGATGGATTGTATACATAATTGATCTTTCCTTTTCACACTTTGTATTGAAATCAAAGATATTGATATTTCAATAATTGCTTAGCTGCTGTACGGTTTTATGAATATTATTTAATTCATATATAATATAATACATTCGTGCAATGCGATATTTTCTTTAAATCAGAAAAACGAAAAATTCTTTGAGCCACCCGTCATTTAGTTTCAGAAACCAGCCAGAATACCGGCAAGTCCTGCTAAAAGTCCAACCAACAGATTAATCCCTTTCATATAAATAAAACTTCTTCTTGATTCTGCAAGGAGTGGTATCGCGCCGTGTCCATCCTGAACAATGGAATTTGCAAGTAAGATGCTGAACGGAATGGAACCACTAACGAATAAGGTGACGAATATCAGATGTGGACCTGATTCAGGAATAATTCCAATAGCCAATGCAATTAAAAGGATAATAAAAATGTTGTTTTTTAACCATGCTTCGAGATGAAGAAATTCCAATCCGATATGTATAACTAGAAAAGCACCAAAAGTCCATAGCAATACTTTCATGAAATGCCTCCTGATCACATGTCCCCAGAGATGTTTGGTCATGAAATGATCAGGTACGGTAGCTATGATATAGATACCGGTAATGGCCACTATTAGAAAAATAAATTTGCTCCAGGTCCATTTTTCAGGTCCAAGATCTCCGCTGAGAAGAAGTATTGTAAAAATGATACCTGCACCAAGCAGTATTGCCCGTTCGAAAGAGATTTTCTTCAGCTGGGGAATGATCAAAGAGGGTTCAAAACAGGTACAATCGGGATCATGTTGGTGTAGTTTCATATGATTAACCGGAAGATATAACAGGGACCTTCCTGTGGAAGTGAGGTTCAGGACTACTCCGGATACAACAGAGATGCAAAACATAATTAAAAACAATAGAATAGCTTTTGAAGGAACCATTACGAAAATAATGAATGCCTCATCTCCTGAAGTAGCAATCATAGCTGTGATAAGAGCTGCGAAATTAATCATTCTGTGCACATACAAAGTAACAATGATATAAACACCAAGGCATCCGGGAATAATGCCCATCAATGCAGCAAACAGAATCTGAAGAAGAGGATTTTTTTCAAATGGTTTGCTCCATGAACCCTTTGTCTGGACTGTCAGGTATTCGATCAGCAACATCATGATCATAACAAATACCGTAATAACCACAGCATGTTTGAAAATATCTGCGAGGAACTGTAAGGTATTTTCAAAATGGATCTCTTCTCCAATCAAACCTGTAATCTTTCCATGTTCATTCATTGATGGGATTCTATAATATTAGAATAAGCAAAAATATAAACATATTTTATCCTCCTTAATTCATCACCCACTTCAATTAATTATCACTCTATCATTGAGTGTGCTCCAAGGTGTAATTTTTAAGGGCTATGGCCCCATAAGTTGTTGGTTTTCAGCAACCACAGCCTAAAGGCTGGAATTAAATCAATACGTTGATTTATTGTACTTTAATCCATCAATGTAATTTTAATGTCATTTTTCGGAGTGGGCTCATTATTCCATCATTCCATTTCTAAATCGAACGTTAGTTATCTTTTAGTATATTATTATCTTTAATTGGTTTCTTTTTGAATTTAAATATTTTATAGGGTTTGGGCGGCACAGGATCATATCCATGTGTTCCCCATGGATGGCACCGAAGGATTCTTTTAATGGCTAAAAAGGTGCCAATAAAAATTCCATGAATTTTCAGTGCTTCAATAGTATATTGGGAACAGGATGGAACATGACGACATGAAGCTGGCATTATGGGAGATATTGTCCACTGATATAAACGGATTGGTAAAATAACAATCCAGATGAATATATTTCTGATCTTATTCCACATGATTCACAATTTTCCGACAGGTGCGAGATAGATTACAAATTCTTCTTCTGTATTCAGTTCCAGCAACTGATCCATTGCTTCCTGGTCATATGCAGCCACAGCACATGTGCCACAACCGATATCTTCTACAGCAAGGTATAAATTCTGGCAAACATGGCCTGCATCGAGCAGGATGGCTTTATATGCAGCCATCCCATACCGCCATTCCATCCTGTACGGGATTGTGGTCCAGATAAAAGCAACAGCAGCATTCCCAACAAATTCTTGTCCGAATGCTGCATAAGTAAGTCTGGAACTTAGATTGTTGAGTGAGCGGTGCAGAATAAGCTTATGTTCAACAGGAAGATATCTGTAAATACCCTGTTTAAGATCCTTTATTTTATTAACACATATGTATGTTTCAAGAGAGTGTCTTGCACCTGCAGATGGAACTGTCCGCAAAGCTTCGAAATCACTTAATTTTATACGTATCCCCTGTGTTACATAAAGAAGATAGGATAACTCTTCAAGATTGAGATATTCTGCTGTATATGACCGACGACTTCTCCTGTTATTGATCGCCTGATTAAGTGAGATTTTTTGAATACAGCTGATTTTGTTATAAGAGGTCAGAGAGATCAACTGTGCACCTGGATCATATGGTTTCTGAATGAGTGGTGCAGGTTCACCACGCGATTGTGCCGTATTCTTGAAATCAATAGTCTTGCGTATCGTATCTTTCAGGAAGTACCTCAATTGGTTAATGGTTGGTCTTTGCATCGTACAATTTTTAAAAGCCGGAAATATAATGTATAAAGAAAATAATTCCTAATTTAATTACTATACTATAAAAAACCGGGAAATAATTTTAAAAATCCAACCGGAAACATCTTGATAGTGATCTAAAATAATTTATATATTTACTATGATTTAAAACAAATTAAATCATGGAACCGTTCTGTAGAGTATTAATAAAACATTAAGACAACGGTATATCAACACAAACTAAAAATACATAGTTGGGGATAAACATTTTCTAAGTCTCAGTTTTACAATGACCTGATAACATTTTTTACTTTGTGAAGTAAGCACAATCATTTAATCAATTAATTATGGTTTATGTAAAAAAGAAAAAAGGAACCATTGCCATTCTTACCGGAGGCGGTGATGTGCCCGGATTGAATCCCGCAATCAGGGCAATAACGATCCGTGCCTTGAGAGAAGGATACCAGGTCCTTGGATTAAGACGTGGTTGGGCTGGGTTAATGGAACTTAGACGCGATAAAAACGCTGTTAATAGTGACAAATTCAGTATCCTTAGCGAAGACATCGTAAACAAGGCGGGAAGGACAGGCGGGACTTTCCTGCATACTTCCAGGACACGACCAAGTCATGTTCCACAGTCTATTGTACCCTCTCATCTTAAAGATAAATATACCAAAGAAGTAAACGATCTTACACCTGAGATTGTCAAAAATCTGGATTTTCTGGGAGTAGATTATCTCATCCCCATCGGTGGAGACGATACCCTCAGTTATGGTGTGAGAATGTACCAGGAAGGGGTTAAGGTTATTGCCATTCCAAAAACAATGGATAATGATGTTCCAGGAACAGATTATTGTATTGGTTTCAGCACCTGTGTTACGAGGACCATTCATTTATGCAATACGCTGAGGACTTCTGCAGGTTCACATGAAAGGATACTGGTGATTGAAGTATTTGGCCGTTATGCCGGATTTACAGCTATGTTACCCACCATGGCCGGGGCGGCAAACCGTTGTGTAATACCTGAATATAAGTTTAAAATAGAAAAATTGACTAAACTTTTAGTTGATGACCGTAACAAAAATCCCAGTAAGTATTCCATTGTGCTCGTTTCAGAAGGTGCCATGATGGAGGAGTATGATAAAATGGTTTTCGAAAGCCAGGAAAAAGACATGTTCGGTCACGCTAAACTGGGAGGAATTGGTGACATTATTTCTACCAGGATTAAAGAATTGTCGGTAAAATATAATAAAGGCCAGCGGATTAATATTATCAACCAGCGTCTGGGTTATCTGGTCAGAGGTGGTGATCCTGATGCTATTGATTCCATTGTACCAATGGCTTATGGAAATCTGGCTCTTGACCTAATCCTGAAAGGTATTCATGGTCGGCTGGTTGTCTTAAGAAATGGCCGTTACGATAATGCTCCGCTTGATGTGGTCACAAGCACTAAAAAACTGGTGGATGTTAGGAAGCATTACAATACCGACTGGTTAAGACCTCATTATAAGAGCTTTGAATTCCAGCCTTTATTCATTATGACCGGAAGTGCTTAACAGGGATCAGATCTATCTGACAACGTATATCCAGGAATTTACAGATACATTTGTTCTCACCAGGTCAAGCCCTTTTACAGCTTCTCTCCAGGAAGAGTAGGTTTCAGCAGAAACGAAGTTCCAGCTGCCTGCCTGTATGATTTGTGTATGATAACCCATATCCTTCACCTTGGAAGAATAGTCTTCTGCATATTTGGGAGTTTTGAAACTGCCAACAATCAGGTAATAGGTGCCGGCAGCTGCACCAGTATATCTCCTTCCCTTAGATGCAAGCTCATTCTCATAATATTGAATAATCGAGTCAATTTTAGCCTGAGACTCCATCTTCAGCTTTTCGAGCTCATAAAAATGTTCAGTTTCGATATCCGCTAATTCTCTTTCAAGATTAGCAGCATAAACCTCCAGTGTATCACCTTCCTTTTTAAGTATCTTCTTATTGATGAATTTACAACCCGGAAGCATGAATATGATCATTATTAACAGGAAAAGGATTTGTCTCATTTTTAGCAATTTAGTTGAACAATACGAAAAAATTTTATGCAAAGCTAATGAATTGTGAGCTAGTTCCCTAATTTTCAAACAATAATGAATTAACATCATGTTTATTTCTTTTTTCTGTTATTAGATTTTTTATAACACTTCTTTTGGGAATCAATCAGGTTATTAAAAAATGAATTTTGATCCATCACCAATATTCAGATTAGATTGTCTAAGGCTGATTTGTATTATTAAAGATGTATTTTATGAAGAAGATTGATGTAGCCATGATGAAACATTTGTTGTACACCTGCTGACAGGGAGGATTTTATATCGGGATACCTTTATCAACCAAAAATAAGTTAACTTTGTATAAACCTGTAGTTTAATAACAATTATGGCTCTTGTTGTATAATAAAATGATTTAACAATAGTTTATTTACTTGTCAGGAGAAACTACCATATAAAAAGTCTGATGAATAAACATACATAACGAACTGAAATAACTGAAATAATGAAATGTCTTTCCACTACTATTCTATTTATTTGAGTTATGAATGAAGTGATCACCGAAGATTTCAGCCATGCCGTTAAGGACTTTTCATACCTTATTGAAAATCAATATCCCCGAAAAGCTATTCTAAAGATTATTGGTGATCGTTACCTGCTTAACAAAACACAGAGAGTATTGCTAAACCGGGGTATATTCAGGAGGGATGAGGTACAGGCAAGGACACAGAAAAGAACAGGGTCAATCAGGAATATCTTTCTCTATGTGGATACTTATAATGTTTTATTTATTCTTTCCAATTATCTCCTTGGGCGGATTGTCTTTATTTCCAATGATGGATTTATCAGGGATGCCGGAGAGGTATATGGCAAGCTTCACAGGGAGAAAGTATTTTTTGAAGCTATTGGATATCTTTTAAATTATATTATTCATTCAACTCCAGCAGAAGTAAATTTTCTCATTGACAGGTCCGTTTCTTTCAGTGGTGAACTGGCCGAACAATTGAGAATATTTCTTGATGAAAAACATTTGAAAGGAGATGCCAGAACAGTTAACAATCCTGATACAGATTTGATCATGCTAACTGATGGAGTGATTGCAACATCGGATTCAGAAATCATTGACGAAACGAATTGCAAAATTTGCGATCTGCCCAACCTTGTTCTCAGCTCCAGGTTTAATCCCAGATTGCCTGATTTGAGAGAGCTACTATATTGAGAATGTTTTAACAAAGGCTGGATCCCTGGATTGATTTTCTCCTTCTATCTCCTCCATCTCTCTTTCTCTTTATACCTCCATATCACATGCTCTATACACTGTGCGTCGTGTATTCTTGTGTCGTCCTGATTTTGGTTGACACTTTTTGTTAATTAATATTGATTATTCAACCCCTGCCTGCCGGCAGGCATTAAGAATTGAGATTATTACTATCATCCATGCCCGGCACTTCGTACCGGGTTATTTATAGTTCGGCCCATTCAGGGCCTTTTTCTTAACTGCATTTATCTCTTAACCATCACTTTCTCAGGTCTCTATCTTTACCTCTGTTCCCTGCTCCCTTCGCTCTGCCTCCCTTCACCCATCACCCTTCACCCT
>Ga0209636_10007920_pt1 | contig 10831 bp, 12 predicted proteins | sample DeeMarSWOR152_54_FD_187464 | JGI IMG/M metagenome (GOLD analysis project Ga0209636, IMG submission 187464) | Marine sediment microbial communities from White Oak River estuary, North Carolina - WOR-1-52-54 (SPAdes) (version 2) | ecosystem: Environmental > Aquatic > Marine > Intertidal zone >... | reverse complement strand
GGTTTTGGATGGATATTATCAATATTTTAAGAAAGAGATGATGGGAGAACCTGTTAAAATCTTTCCATCTGCAACAAATGAATGGCTTGTGATTTATGATGGAACTACTACTAATTTTGAACCTTCTCCATTGTTTAGGGTAATAAGAGTAAAACCTGTTAAGGATATTATGGTAATACCTAAAATTGTTAAACCAATTGGCAGCTTTTTACAGACTGTTGGTATTGCTATTCCTAATAATCGCTTGATTCCATTTGCTGATGCAATAGGTGATGTGGGAGCCACAAATATTCGCACGATTAGCAGTATGACTTTACAGAAAGCATGGGAACCATGGGATGGAAGATTCCCACTTCATGAACTATTTGAACATGATAATGTTAGATGGGTTAGCATTAGTACTAGGGATATTGATAAAGAATTAAAAGCAGCATTAAAAATAAAAAGAGCAATTGTTAATCAGAAATTAAATACCATAAAAAAATAAAAAAAGTAAATTATTTTATTTTTTGGAACCTTGAACCAAGCTTTTTCATTACTTTAGGTAGCGTAGTATATTCCATATCAGCCATTGGTAGTCGATGAGGTTCAAAAGGCCCATGTCGTCTCATATAATCTGTTACACGTTGAACCCGCTGTCTTGTATAATCATAGGCAGGGTCATCAAATAAATCCACTGGTTCAGTAAGTTTACCATCCTTAAGTTGAAAACCCAAAGCAACTACTCTTGGAGGACCATCAAATCTTGTGCATTGTGCATCCTTTACTGAAACAGGCATTAAAGGGCCATTATGAGAACCCCTCATCCAACCTGAAACCAAATGACCAAGTGAAAAAGGTTCTATTGCTTCACCAAGAGCGGGTAAACCAGATTGACAACGAACAGCACCAGCCGGATCATCCTTTCCAACATACTCTCCAGCAATTTGATAAAGTTTTTCAGTTGAAATAACAGCAACTGCCTCATCTGATGGTAACTTAGATTCTTTTTTTGGGAAAACACGTTTAATAACAAAACGTGACTTAGCACCAACAAGGGCTAAAAGATCATACATTTCTTCAGGGGATTTTAAAAAAACATTGTTATGTTCATGTATATCCCATACCTCAAAAACAAAACCATCGTGGATTGAAGGATCGATAATTAGTCCAGCTGTGTTAAACGGATCTGCAAAGATTTTAAAAATAGGGAAATTAAAAGCACCAGGCTCTGTCTTATCCATCATAAAAGCAATAATTGGTTCAGCTTTTCTTTCAGTGAATTCCATCTCAGCAACACCAGGACCCATACCTTTTATATTACCAGAGAAAGCATCACACAATAAATCCTGACCAGCACCGTAAAGACCTAGGTCACGAGATTTTTCTGTTGCATCACAAAAAGTATTCCAAGCAAGACTATGAATTTCTTTGTTATCAATACCATGTTTATGAGTCATGATAAGTTCAAGATCATCGCCACAATGGGTAACATAAAAATCAGTTATCAACTTACTGCGTTTTGCTTCAGTTAATTTTTTCCTTGCAATCTCCTCAAGGTCCTTATGCACTTTAGCATGACCTGGCCATCCACCTACATCTGCTTTAATAATGCTAAAGGTTGTTTTCATAATAATTCTCCCGTTCACACGGTATACAAATTATATTTATAAATGATTTGGAGATATTCAGCAAAGTATATATTTTTCTCGATATTTTGGAAACAAAGATTTGAGGACAGAAAATGACTTTAAAAATATATAATACTCTTTCAAGAAAAGTTGAAAATTTTAAACCTATTGAAGAAAGAAAAGTGAAAATGTATGTGTGTGGCATGACTGTATATAGTGATGCACATATTGGCCATGCTCGTACTTATTTTGCTTTTGATCTGATAAGACGATATCTTGAATATAAAAATTACAAGGTTTACTATGTACAAAATATTACAGACGTTGATGACAAAATAATAAACGCGGCTAATAAAGAAGGAATTGATGCACTTGAATATTCAAAGCGTTTTACAGACAGATGTTTAAATGATTTAGATAAGCTAGGGATAAGAAGAGCAGATTTATACCCAAAAGCCTCAGAAACCATACCTGATATGATAAAAATGATTCAGATTATAATTAATAGAGGATTTGCGTATGTTTCGGATGGTGATGTTTATTTCTCTGTTGAAAAATTCAAGGATTATGGAAAACTTTCAGGTCAAAAAATTGATGATATGAAAGCTGGAGCAAGAATAGAGCTGGATGAACAAAAACATAATCCTTTGGATTTTGCTTTATGGAAAAAAGCAAAACCCAGTGAGCCCTCTTGGGATAGCCCTTGGGGCAAAGGTAGACCAGGTTGGCATATTGAATGCTCTACAATGAGCGGAAAATTTCTTGGAATTCCTTTTGATATCCATGGTGGTGGAATGGATCTTCGTTTTCCTCATCATGAAAATGAAATTGCTCAGGCAGAAGCAGCAACAGGTAAAGATTTTGCTAAATATTGGATGCATATTGGTCTTCTAACAGTCAATGGAGAAAAGATGTCAAAATCTCTTGGTAACATTGTCAATGTTAAAGATCTATTGAATTCTTGGAACCCAGAAGTCATCAGATTCTTCTTTACACAAACCCAATATAGAAGTCCACCAGATTTTAATGAAAAAGCATTAAAAAATGCTGAAAAAGGACTAATTAGAATTCGTAGATTAAAAGAAAATTTAGAGAAAATATCCGGTGATGTTAGAGTTGAAAAAATAAATGAAAAAGATTTGACTAAAGATGATAAAAAATTTTTAAAAATTATAAATGATTTTATAGATAAATTCGAAAAATCTATGGATGAAGATTTTAACACGCCAATGGCTATATCCGTTATTTTTGATTTTATAAATAAAAGTAATAAGTATATCAAAGAGCAACCTAATCCGAATAATATTTTATGTAGCTATGCGCTGTTTAAACTAGTACAGCTTGGGAAGATTTTAACCTTATTCCAACCAAGTTTTGTTGAAAAAAAAGAAATTGTTGATAAAGTACTTTTTAAAAAACTGATAAACATTATTATGAAGTATGATAAAGATGCTAAGGGAGAAAATGTTGATGATTTATTAGATTTAATTTTAGAACTTAGAGAAAAAGCGCGTAAAAATAAAGACTATAAAACCTCAGATAATATAAGAAAAGAATTGGAGGATATCGGATTTGAAATTCAGGATACATTGCATGGTCCTGTTTGGAGAAAAAGATGGAAAAAATCCTAATTGGTTTTGACGGTTCAGACGGTTCAGAACAAGCTCTTAATAGAGCCGTGATGCTTATTGAAGAAAATGGAGAGTTGATTCTTTTAGCGGTAATTCCTAGTCGTTCAGACAAAATATTTGTTGATGAAGAAATTTATCAAAAACTAAAACAAAAAGCCCAGCATATGATTGCTGATGCAATAAGTGATATTGGAAAACATGAGTTTACTGTAACAGGCATGATTGAGGAAGGAGATCCTGCTGTAATAATTATTGATGTTGCAAACAAGTTAAACGTTGATTTAATTGTTCTAGGTAGTAAGGGTATAAGTGCTCTTGGTCGTTATCTTCTGGGCAGTGTTGCAAATAAGGTTGTACAGTATGCTCATAAACCAGTTATGGTTGTTAGATAAAAAAATTAAATCTTTTTTCTTCTTATAAGATTGGCCCGTCTGCTTGGCCTTAGTTTTTCTGCACCTTTACCTTTATATCTAAGGCCTCTTCCTTTTTGACCAGCACTTGTTTTTCCTCTTAAAACCCTTCTTTTACTGGAGACATTGGTAACCCAATTTATTTTTGGATCTTTCATAACAGAAGGGTGAAAAGGATCAACAAGAATAATTTCGTAGTAATGGTGTTTTCCATCTTCTCCAACCCAATATGAGTTTAAAACCTCCATATTTGGAAAACGTTTTGCTGTACGCTCTTCAGCTATTCTTTGGGTATTTTTTTTAGCAGTAATTTTGTTTATACCTCTGGATTTTGGTTTTCTACCACCTCTTATGTCATGTTTTCTAAGTCCGCCTCTTCTTACTCTTGCTCTTACTATTACATATCCTTGTTTTGCTTTATATCCAAGTGATCTAGCTCTGTCAATTCGCAGTGGTTTATCTACTTTTAAAAAGTTTTCTTCTTTTCTCCATTGGATAAGACGTTGTTGTTGAGGTGATTTAAATGAAATATCATGTTTTTTCCATTGATCACCAACGTAATCATATATACTTTTTACCATAATTATCACATCAATTCAAGCAGGTTGGTAGGAGCATAGGAAGTAAATTCTTTATTTAAAACTTTTGTTGAGTAATACTTTCTATTTTTATCCAGTGTATCTTTTATTGATTCAATTTTCACATGAATTCAGAATCATTTATTTTTAAGGAGAAAGTAATTTTGGATTAAGATAATTTTAAAAGATATTAGATATATTTTTATATCACATTTTATTATTAGTTATTTGAATGATAAGGGGGTTTTAAAAAATGAATATGAAAGAGATTAAACATAAAAGTTTATCCTTAAATGAATCACTAGATATTAGAAATGCACTTGGAAAAAAAGTATTAACAAAAGATGGGAAAAACATAGGAAAAATAAGAACAATAAGAATTGATCCAAATGATTTAACAATCGAAGGAATAGAGGTTGATACAGGGTTGTTTAAAATAGATCAATATTTTGGAAAAAATTATATCAAAACAATAACAGAACAAGGTGCAATTCTAAAAATCACCCCAGTCGATGATATTATAGGTCATACAGTATATGATTCAACAGGAAAAAGTGTTGGTGAAATAAAAAGTATTAAACGGTCAAAGAAAACAAATAAACTTTTATCAATTACAATGTATTCCGATTTGTATAAAGAAGACATAACAATTGATGCTGATTATATAGCAAGTTGTGGAGTAAGTTGTATTTTAAAAGAACCAATAAAAGATATAAAGGACTAGATCCAAAAAATATTGATTTTACAAACTATTGATTCTTAATTTTGATTTAAATTCTCCAAACAATTATAAAAGATATTTGTATTTCCTAGCGCTGGGGAAATTTTATGGATAACATGTTCAACCCTAAAATTGAAAAGATGCCAAAGGCTAAAATAAAAGAACTGCAACTTAAACAATTGAAAAAAATAGTCCACGTTGTTTATGAAAATGTTCCCTTTTATAATAAAAAATTTAAAGAGTTAAAAATAAAACCAGAGGATATTAAAACTCTTGATGATGTTTGTAAACTACCACTTACTACAAAGGATGATTTGAGAACCAATGCACCATTTGGTTTTATGGCTACTTCAATAGATAATTGTATAGAGCTTCATGCTTCATCTGGTACAACAGGTGTACCTGTAACGGTTTGTTACACGCGAAATGACATCGAGGTCTGGAGTGAGGTTATGGCTAGAGGGCTATCTATGTCTGGTTTAACAAAAAAAGATGTTTTTCAAAATCCCATTCCATATGGAACCTTTACTGGTGCTTTTGGTTTTCATTATGGTGCCCAAAAAGTAGGAGCACTGGTTATCCCTTCTAGCGTGGGTCAATCTGAAAGACAGATTAAATTAATGGATTATTACGGTACCACTTTTATCTCAGGCGTTGCTTCTTATATTTTGCGTCTTAGTATTGTTGCCCAAGGAATGGGAATAGATCCAAAGAAATTGAAAGTACGTAACGGATTGTTTGGAGCGGAGATGTTCACAAAAGGTTTGAAACAACGTATAATGGAAACATGGGATATGGACGTTCATGATATATATGGTCTAACTGAGATGTGCGGTCCTGGTGTTTCAACCGATTGCGATCAACATGATGGCCTTCATTTATGGGAGGATCACTTTTTACTTGAATGTTTAGATCCTGTAACACTCGAACAAGTTGGTCCTGAAGAAGAAGGCGAAATTGTTTTAACAACATTAACCAAAGAGGGTATGCCACTTCTTAGGTATAGAACTAGAGATATTGCAAAACTTTATGACCAAAAAAAATGCGATTGCGGAAGAACTCATGTAAAACATAGCCCAATAAAAGGCCGCAGTGATGATATGATAATCATCCGTGGAACAAACATCTATCCTGGACAAATCGAATCTGTTTTAATGAAACACAATGATGTTGGTAATAACTGGAGAATGGTCTTAAGCACCGAAGGTGACAATGATATGCTAACCGTGGAAGTAGAAAGTAAAGTACAATTAAGTCAGGTTGAATCAATGAATTTGGAAGATAAATTAAAAAATGAAATTCGCTCGGTTATTGTATTTACCCCAAAAATAGCTGTTTTACCGCCTAATTCTATTATTCAACAAGGATTAAAAGCAAAACGTGTTTTTGATGAAAGAAAAAAGGATTAAATTATGAAAGAAGAAATAAAAAAATTGCTAAATGTGAAAGGGGCACTTGCTGAAAATGAGGTTAAAGATTTATTGAAAACTTTTAATATAAAAACAACTAAATATGAAGTAGTTAGAAATCTAAATGACCTGGAAAAATTAAGATTAAAATTTCCAGTTGCTTTGAAGGTCTGCTCAAGAGAAATCCTACATAAATCAGATGTTGGTGGTGTTAAATTAGGAATAAATGATTTTTATGAGCTTAAAAAAGAATTTAATGCATTTAAGAAAAAATTCTCAAAAGAAAATCTTTTAGTTGAGCAGATGGAAGATAAAAGCATTGAGATTATAATTGGCCTGGTTAATGATCCAACTTTTGGTTTGTCAATAATGTGTGGTATTGGTGGTATTTTTACTGAATTGTACAAGGATGTTGTATTTCGTGTTGTTCCAATAGATAGGTATGATGCAGAGCAAATGGTTAAAGAAATTAAAGGAAAAAGACTTTTGGAAGGTTTTAGAGGAATCAAATCAAACAAGCATTTGGTTATAGATCTGATTCTTAAGGTTTCAAAAATTGGTGAAGAGTTAATTGAGAAAATCGACCAGATGGATTTAAATCCAGTTTTTATATATGCAACTAAATATTGTGTCGTTGATGCTAAACTTATTTTAAAATAATTGGAGAAAAAATTATGGTTGAAAAAACAAAAATTTATGCTGTTAAGAATACGGGTCTTTCAAACGAGGGAAAGAATCTGATTCACTGGGCTGAGGATCATATGCCTGTTTTGATGAAAATTAGAACAGATTTTGAAAAAAGAAAGCCTTTAAAAGGATTAACTCTCGGCTGTTGTCTTCATGTAACAAAGGAAACAGCAGTTTTAGTAAGAACTTTAAAAGCTGGTGGTGCATGTGTTGCTTTGTGTGGTTCAAATCCTTTGAGTACTAATGATGCAGTTGCTGCCGCACTTGCAAAAGAAGGTGTTTTTGTTTATGCTTGGAGGGGGGTTACAAATGATGAATATTACTGGTGCGTTAATCAGGTTTTAAATCACAAACCAAATATTACAATGGATGATGGAAGTGATTTAGTAACGCAGTTGCATACAAATAGAAAGCAAGAGCTTGAACATGTAATTGCTGGAACTGAGGAAACAACTACAGGTGTTAATCGTCAGCGTATCATGGCTGAAAAAAAAGAGCTTAGGTATCCTATTATTGCAGTTAATGATGCCTTGACTAAACATTTTTTTGATAACCGTTATGGTACAGGTCAGTCTACTATTGATGGTATACTTAGGGCAACTTCTGTCTTGATTTCTGGTAAGACTTTTGTTGTTTGTGGTTATGGATGGTGTGGTAAAGGTGTGTCTATGCGTGCTAAAGGAATGGGTGCTAATGTTATTGTTACTGAGGTAAATCCTGTTTCAGCATTGGAGGCTGTTATGGATGGATTTAGTGTTATGCCAATTAAAAAGGCAGCAAAAATTGGTGATATTTTTGTTACTGTAACCGGAAATAAACACGTTATTGATGCACAAGTTATTGATTTAATAAAAAATAGTGCAATTATTGCCAATTCTGGTCATTTTGATAATGAAATTGATGTGAAATATCTTGATAAAATTGCTAAGGAATTCCTTGAAATCAGACCGAATGTGCGAGAGTATCATTTAAAGGATGGACGGACAGTTTATTTGCTTGCTGAAGGACGTTTGGTGAATCTTTCTGCTGCAGAGGGTCATCCTAGTGAAGTAATGGATATGAGTTTTGCAAATCAGGCTTTATCTGCTCAGTGGTTATCTAAAAAAGAGAATGTAAAAAAATTAGAGAAGCAGGTTTATCCAGTTCCTAAGGAAATTGATGATGAAATCGCTCTTCTAAAGCTGAAGACGATGAACATCGATATAGATAGACTATCCGAGACTCAGATTGAATATATGGACAACTGGAAGGAAGGAACCTAATGGCTTGTTTTTGACTTGTATTTTTTTAATCTACCTGCTTCCCCTTCGATTTTTAACCATATATCGGATAGCTCACTTATTTTATAATCATCTATTACATTACTCATAATTATTATTGTATAATTAATATTATATAATTCTGCCGATTTAATTTACGACTATTAACGATAATTATCGAAAAAACAATAAAATAGATAAAAATGATGACCTTTTAAAAAAATTGGATAAAAAATCATGATAACGCTTATAGGAACGGGACATGTTTTCAATCTTACACAACAACTTTTGGATATATTTGATGAAATAAGACCTGAGATTATTTGTGTAGAATTGGATAAACAAAGATATGATGCATTAATACTTAAACAAACAAATCCACAAGAGTATAAAAACCAATCAAAAAATATTCCTTTAATATATAAGCTTTTATCTAGATTTCAAGAAGGTATGGCAAAGCAGTATGGTGTTACTGCTGGATCAGAGATGATAACAGCATTAAATTATGCACAGACCAACCAATTACCCATTGCATTTATTGATATGAATGCACAACATATGTTTACAAATATGCTAAAAAAAATGACTTTAAAAGAGAAATCCAAGCTGATGTTTTCAGGTTTTGGAGGTTTTTTTGTAAGTAAAAAAAGTGTGGAAGAAGAACTTAAAAAATTTGAACAAAATTTTGATTCTTATATAGAACAGATAGGAAAAAAGTTACCGACTATAAAAAAAGTTTTAATTGATGAGCGTAATAATTATATGGTTCAAGAGCTGGTTAAGATAAGTGAAAATTATTCAAGAATTATTGCAGTAGTTGGTGATGGACATATACCTGGTTTATCTAAATTGTTAACTGAAAAAAAAATTGATTTTAAAGAAATAAGGTTAAGTCAAATAAAAGATAAAAAAATACTTGATAGGGATTCTTCAACAGCTTCTTTTAGCATACAATATAAAGAGCCTTAGTTGAACCTAATGATTCAATTGAAAAAATTATAAAAATTAGTAAATGCTGTAAAGCTTTAGAATTATAAGCTACCTGAGCGATATTAAGATGAAATTAATATAAATAATAAAGAAAGTAGTTATTAAATACCACCTCTTTTATTAAAATATAGGTGAAGTTTTAATCTATGGATAATGTAAAATTAACTAAAAAACAAATAATAAATGATTATTTTAGTAAAATAGTATTTTGGTCAAACTTGAAACTATTAAATTTTAGAATGATTGCAAGTGGAGAACTAAAAGATACTATTCCAATGTGGAATCGTTTAGCAATCGAATTGCATTCTGATTGCAACAGAAACTGTTTTTTTTGTGCTAGATATGCAGATACTTCTGGAATTAGAAAATATAAAAATGGTAGTCATGTTAAAAGAAAAATGCCTACTTGGAAAGTTAAAGATATTATCAACCAAGTAAATGAATTAGGATATTCTGGCAGCACAGGTTTTCACAGACTTTCCGAGCCTTTATTAGACGATAGATATGTCGAATTGGCATCCTATGCAAAAATAAAAGGTTTGAAAGTTATGGAGGATACAAACGCTGACGTACTAGAAAAGAATCCAGACTTAATTAAAAAAATTGATGGATTGGTTAGTAGACTCCAAATTGGATTATATGATTATAAAAATAATGCAGAAAAAAAACAACAGATGAGTTATTGGAAAAAAAAATTTAAGAAAACAGGTATTGTGTTTAGTTTGGCAGCAGAGTATCCTATAATTAGGATTAATTCTAAATTCGATTTAGATGGTAAACTTTATATTAATGATATTGTAAAACACTATCCTTGTTTTTGGCCTATGTATGGTCTTTGGATTAGATACGACGGAGAGATTTCTCTTTGTTGCGAGGATGACCAATGTAACTTTGGTTTAGGAAATGTTTTTGATACTTCAATTAAGGATATATGGTTATCAAAAAAACATATTGAAATTGCTAAAAATTTAAAAAAATTTAATGGAAGATTAAATTATGAATTATGCAGAAAATGTAATTTTGATGGTTTTATACCAGTTACGGGATTAAATAAAAAAATTGTTAAGTAAAAAAGTTTCAAATCTTCTAAATAAATTTTCTCTTAGATTTTAAAAACTGTTCTTTATTTTATCTTTTAAAAATTTAGTTCTTCAACCTAAATAGATATGGTTATAATTCCTTAATATGTAATTGAGTTTTTTAATTCTTTATTTATAAAATTACTTATTATCTATGATTTTAGAAAAAATATTATTGAAAATAATATTAATTTTGTATATTAGTTTAAATAATTTACAATCCAACTTATTATTTTTAAAAATATTTGCTGTTAAAAAATTAGAATTTTAAATGGAAAGCATAATATTTTAACTTATTATAACAAAGGTGTTTTTGGGCCTGTAGCCTAGCCTGGACAGGGCGGCAGTCTCCTAAGCTGCAAATCGCGGGTTCGAATCCCGCCAGGTCCGCTAGATTTTCGAGGTTATGCTCCATAATTTTATATATTAATAACTCTTTAGAATAATAAAAAGGGGG
>Ga0209636_10007919_pt1 | contig 10832 bp, 8 predicted proteins | sample DeeMarSWOR152_54_FD_187464 | JGI IMG/M metagenome (GOLD analysis project Ga0209636, IMG submission 187464) | Marine sediment microbial communities from White Oak River estuary, North Carolina - WOR-1-52-54 (SPAdes) (version 2) | ecosystem: Environmental > Aquatic > Marine > Intertidal zone >... | reverse complement strand
AATGTGCATATGTTGAATGTGCTGGAAGAAACATGTTCAGCGGCAAATTCAATAATAAGAAAAAGACAACCAAAAATTTCAGGTATTTGTGGTCCCATAACAAGTAAAGGATGCTTGCACTAAAGCTTGTGAAGAAAATAGAGCCTATTACATATATTCTGTCAGGATAGGCTCCTGCTGCAGACTGCTGCGGGGTCAACCATATACCTACAAATATCAGCATTATTAGACAGGCAACTATCCAATTAACCAGTTTCTCATTCTTCTTTTTCCGAAATGCAACATATAAAAAGCCAATAGGAATTAATACCGCTCCTAAATTGATCCATGTAGTGACCACGGGTCCCAAAGGACTTCCTCCAATGTAACTTACTTGATAATGAGTACCAAGAGTCTTTCTTCCTAAAATGACGTCCAATTCGTGGATGACATCCCACTGGAAACTTGTTATATGAGCCGTTGACCACCAAAGAAACGACAAGACAAGAAAAAGCGCAAGAATTTGCTTATTCAATGATTTAATTGAACGTTTATTCAAGTACGACATGCGAAGCAAAGAGGACAATTTTTTCGGCAATAAGGGCAAAATTAAACTCGCCAAAAATATTCCTACAAATACTGGAAGCATGAAATAATTGATGGTGTAGTGAGACGATATAAAACTAAACATGAAAACGAAGATTAAAGCAATGTAAGCACGATAATTCTTTTTCTTTCCATAACTCATCTTAAAAATGACCAAAAACGTTAAAACCAAAAACACTTCAGCTACCTGCTGCCGTGTGAGGTTCATAAGCTTAGTCAAGTTGAAGTAAAGCTGCGAAAATAGAACCGCCGAAATGGCACTCAACTTTGCATTCTTGAAAACTTGATTAACCGTATAGTAAAGTACTACAGGCAAAATCGCCGCAATAAAACGATAACCATACAAAAACAACGATAACAAATCAATTCCCGATATCTGCGAAACAATAGTTGGAGTTAACGATACGCTTATTGACGAAAAATACCGCTCCCAACCAGCACGTTTAATGTTCCAGAAACCCTCTTCCAAAGTGGTTCTAGCCGATCTATATTCCATTAGAGCATCTGATGGGGAAAGACTGTTGAATCGAATTCGATACATCGAAAAAATAAGGAGAGCCGTAAAGTACAGAACGAATATGAAATGAAGGTTTCTTGAATTATCTTCAACCGTTATTACGGCAAGCACTGTGCTTACTGATAAGCACGACACTCCAACTAGAAGCACAAGTAGTGGCGTTCCACTATCCACGGTCGCAAAGAAATACAAGAAAGGTATAGACCCTAAAGCGCACAAAAATACCGCTAGGAGTCTTAACAGCTTCGTGACGCGCTTACTTTTAATCAATATATTCCCTCCACAGGAATTATGTTAATGTATTTAGTAGACTTAACCCTGAATTATGTTAACTCTTTTTATGGATTCAACAAGATACCCAGAAACCCAAGAAATACTTGCTAACAGAACATAAGGAACAAAGTTAATTAACCGCCTTTTGGGAGTTACATACCTCATTTTATGAAAATTTCTAATAACACGCATCCCAACTATACCCGGAAATAGAATAAAAATTAACAAAGAAGACATTGGCAGTCTGTAACTAACGGACTTATTCACAAGCTGCAGACGATAATGAATTTTTCCTCCATCAAAGTACTTATCCATAAACAGTCGCATTCCAACGCCACTAGGAAGACTTCTCGCCTTTATGTATTCTTTAAACCGGTAGTCATCATGATGTATTACTCTAGCTTCTGGATCGAATAAAATCTTATAACCGTTTTTTAGTGTTCTGTAACATAATTCCGTATCTTCAGTAACATGCAACCCATCCTCAAAAAATCCCACTTCATTAAAGATTTGTTTTTTGAAACTGGCATTACACGTTGGTATCTGCGAAACATACCGCTTAGGTGCTGAAGGAAGATACTCCCCCGCCTCCATTGCAATTAAAGGACGCGAAAAATCTATTCCAACATCCGAATCATCATAAGACGAATGTTGTATGGCTCCTCCCACAGCTCCAACATGAGTATTATTAACATGATCATTAACATGAGCCATAAGCCAGTTTCTGCCCGCAGAACAATCAGCATCAATATACACAATTATCTCACCTCTAGCCTGCTTTGTTCCCAAATTCCGAGCATAACCTCTTACCTTTCTCTTCTCAACAAGCATTCTTACTTTATATTTGCCCATATACTCACGAACTATTTTCTGAGTGCCATCCGTAGAACTGCCATCCACGACAATAATTTCATAACAGTTCTTAGGATAATCCAAGCCTACAAGCGAATCCAAACATTTTTTGATAGTTTTCTCCATATTATAAACTATAACAATCACAGAAGCAAACGGATACCCCGCATTTAACTTACCACTTTCCATAAAAAATCACACCCAACATACAAATTCCAAACAGCCACAGGAAAACATTCCCAAATCTCAGGAAAATACAAATCAACCAACAACATTATCCTCATAAAAATTAACTAACTTCCCACCATAAACATCAGCAACACACTTAACCACATTCATCCAAGAAAACTTTTTAGCCCACTCCTCCGCGTTTCTAGACAACCTCCTTCGAAGTTTCTCATTCCGAATCAAAGCCTCAACCCTAGAAGCAAACAACTTAGTATCACCATAAGGCACCAAAAACCCGGTTTTCCCCTCCAAAACCACCTCTCTAAGCGGCAATACATCCGTTGCAATACAAGGCACACCGAAACGCTGAGCCTCCAGCAGAGCTAACCCAAAACCTTCAGTTCTCGTTGGCAGAACAAACAGATCCATATTATTCAACAAAACCTGCTTCTTATCCTCCGAAACATATCCCAAATATCTTATCTTTTCCCTTACTCCTTCCTTCTCCGCCAGTTTTAGTAGGTCATAAAGACAGCCCTCATCTTTCCCTGCAAGCAATAGAACCCAATCCTCATCTTTAATATGCGCCAAAGATTTTATCAGAAAATCTAAACCCTTCAAATAATGAATTCGCGAAATATACCCTATCACAAACTTATCTTGCAAACCCGGCAACCCAATCTCTTTTGTTTTCTCCACCACATTAATAGGGATAATAGGGGGAATTACAGAAATGGCATCTTCATTAGCTCCCCTCTTAACAAGCATTCCTTTTTCATAATTCGTTAGAGCTATTACCCCATCAATCTTCTTTAAAACGGTAAAACGAGCACACACATCGTATAAACGGTAGTACACCGCATAATCTAGTGGCAAAATCGCCGCTTCTTGATAAGTTCCGTGCGGAGTAAGAATAATTTTCTTATCATACTTTTTTGCAAATCTAGTAGCTATTTCTGTATGCGGATGCCGATATGCATGAATGTGTATCAAATCATGGTTAGTTTTTTTCAAGGTGTGCCATAAGCTTGGAAATATCGTGAAAAAGCCTCTCTGAAAAATTGTTTTCTCACGCTTTACAGGAATTCCGTCAAAGTTTTCGGTACTACGCTTTATTCTTTGACCCTCATGCGTTCTATCGCTGGTGACTATCTGGACGGAATGACCAAGATTCACTAATCCCTCTGAGAGATGAAACACATACCTTTCCATCCCCCCCTTTACTGGATAGAAAAAGGGGCAGACCTGAACAACTTTCATTTGCTATTCTCTCTTGCACACCGATTTTTTGTATTTCACCATTACAACAAGCTAGCTATTTCTCAGTCTTCACGCAGACAAGCTTAGTGCTAGTGACTTTTACATACTTTTTCCAGTATCCTATCGCCCTGCCCACAGTTGTGTCCAGTAATTTTAGAAGGGTTGAGGAAATGTCTGACCTGCCAAGAAATCGAGGATATATGTAGGTTATTACCTTTACATTAAATCCTAGTTCCTTTAGCTTAGAAATCCAAACTTTTCGTTCCCATACATTCACGTGATTTGGAAAATTTGCGCCCCATGGCGAGTTAGGTGTTGGAGTGGTGATGAAAAACATTCCCTTTGTTTTAAGCGTGCGTGTTGCTTCTTCAAGAAATTTGGTGGGCGAATTTAAGTGCTCAACTAGCTCAAAACAGATAATCACATCCACCGATTCAGTCTTGAATGGCAGATGATGCGCATCAGCTTTGATAAAGTATTTTTTTAAGTTTTTATCCTTTAATCCTTCTTCAGTTATATCTAGGCCATAAACAATCCTGTTTTTTTGAACAAGATGTTTTAGGCCATAACCAGGCCCACAGCCTACATCTAAAATAATTTTAGTAGATCCCGAAGGGATTTTACTGTAGATTGAACTGTACCATCTTACAAAATTTTCTTGTGAAGTGAGGTATATTGGATTGGTCAGTTCTTCGTCCGAATTAATTGAAGTCTTGGCCATTATCTGGTCCTCCTTCTTGTGCGCTGGGTACTCAAAAATAACAGTGACCGATGTTTTCTAATGTTAAACTAGAGTTTTGAGTAAATATCCATGATTTTTGAGACATGAAGCTTTTCAGTGAACTCTTTAGTAAAGTTGAATCCATTGGTAGATATTTTTGCTGCGTACTCAGCGTCTGAAAGACATTTTTTGATAGCGAACGTCAATTGGGACACATTGTTAGGTTCAACGTATATTCCTCGCTGATTGTTAGCTATCCATTCTGGTCCCCCTGCACCTGAGGCAATGACGGGTTTCCTGAACTTGAGAGCCTCTAACAATGTTGATCCAACCATTTCATACCAGCGTGATGGATGAACAAATATGTCACAAGTCTTGTATGCTGAATGAAGTGAATGGGCAGGCAAAAAGCCAGTGAAGTGAACTCTATCTTGCAGCTTCAACTGGTATGTCAGCTTTTGCAAGTCTTCGAAATATTTTCCGTCTTTTTTTCCAAGTATAACGAGGTGTACAGAATCTTCCAGATTCGCTATAGAGTTTATTAGCATATCTAAACCTTTTTCGTATCTGATTCGACCGCTGAATAGGATCAGTTTATCATCATTCGTTAAACCAAGTTCTTTTCTAAACTTCTTCGCCTCTTCCTTTTTGACGTTTTTTACATGTATCGGATTCGGCACAAGGTGAAGTTTATCCTTATTGACACCAGTTTCCAATAATCTGTTTCTAGCTTCAGGAGTGAGGCAAATAATTGCATCTGCTTTTCTGATCATAACTTGATCAATAATATAGGAGGCTAGACTCCAAAGAACCACAAGAGGGTTAGTTCGCCTTGAACAAGATTTGAGGCAATACACGATATTTCTAACATGATTAGTATTACAGCGAAACTTGCATGGGGCGCCATCAAGAAGTAAGGTGCCTTTATAGCAGAATGGCCATGCAAAATGAATGGTCAAAACAAATTTACTGTTTAGAAATCTGGATGCAAGAAACGCTGGGAAACCTGACCGGTTACTGTGTGCATGAATGATTTGAAAGCGGTCTTTTCGATGAACTTCCAAAATTTTGAAGAAAAACCTTACATAGGTAACTAATTTAGATAAGATGTTTGCTCCAAAATTTTGGTAAACTAAATGAAATTTTACATTGCATGCATGTGATTTTTCTGCCGGATTTCCCGTCGTTACTATATTGATTTTACACTTTTTTGACAATCGAGGTAAACTTTCATTTATTGTTTTTTCTATTCCACCGATTAAAGATTGAGGAGATGAATCGCACACTAAGCATAATCCGGGTTTATCTTTTCTCGAAGTCTTCATATATGACATGGAATTGAGATTTCCTGATGTTTTTTTGGATCTTTTCTCATCATTATTTTGTTTCATCGAACAAACCCAGCTTAGCGGGCGAATTGCTACAGAAATGTTTTACGGACTAAAAATATCCTAATGATTTAAGCCTTTTCTTGATAGCTTCTTCATCTTCTTTGTCTAGTTTAATATCCTTGCTCTTACGACTGACAGGCTTCTTCCGTTTTATCTCTCTATTTGCAAAGTTTGAGCCTTCCCTGAAAATGTCTTTTAACACTTTGCCGTCCACATCCTCAGGAATAGGAACATCCAACATGTGAAGAATCGTGGGTGCCACATCAACTATTTCAGCCTCAGTAATTAACATTTTTTTCTTAAAATCATCACCATAAGCTATAAATGTACCATACTTCTGATGAGCAAAATGCTTAGTTTTACAGAAAGTAAATGGACCTAACTCAGAGGTTGCTAGGTATTCTTCGTCAAGCTCGACGACCAATTCTGGAAGCAGATTTAACATTGGACCATTGTATATTTCTTCTTTACTGAAGATGTTTTTAACTATCCTCTTTTCACTCTCTGGATCCTTCAGTTCCAATAATTGCTTCTTTATATCCACATCCTTCTTCAATAACCAGAAACCCACAAAATTAGATGTCGTCAACGTATAAGCAAATACTTCCGACAGATCCCAATCGATTGAGCCAAAGAGTTCCTCTAAACTAGGCCTCAAATTTTCCCCAGTGACTTGAGTGAAAAAGTCTGACAATTTGCCAAAGAACTTTTCTAAGCCGGGAAAAGTGTTAACTACGCTGTAGGATAAGGATCTGATAAGGCTTTTACTGTGATTAGAATTTTTGAGCTGTAAGTAACCTGTTTCGTTCAAGTATGAATTCACGTAAAATTTTTTGTGATACTCTTTGCCGCCATGATCGCTCACAATGAGTATGTTCGTCTTTTTGTCTGACTCTAAATAGTCACCAAGTTGCTTGTCCATCTTGATGTAAACTTCTTTTAACTGCTGTTCATTGGTGGCATGGTGCATTGCAACATCTAGAATGCGAAAGACATGTATAAACAGATCAACATTGTAAGTTTTCCTCAAATATTTGTCTATCTTCCATTCCACGGAGGTGCTCTTCTCAAAATTTTTGGTACTCTCAAACGGATACTTAATATATGATTCAGAATTCGGAACAGCCGCTTCCAGTTCACCAGCCAATTCCTCGGGATAAGTAGAAAATTCGTGGAGACTATTAACCATGAAACCGTTCACTTCATAACTCTTAAAGAGTTCAGGAAAGTTTATTATGCCCGATTTTTTGCCAAAGGAACCCAAGATATCCCACACATAGCTGCCACGGCAACTTGCTGGAGAAAAAGGCTTCAGCGTGTATCCGTTTTCCACCTTTTTAACATCAAAGAAGTCAAAGACTCCGAGTTTGCCAGGATTCTTTCCAGTGAACATCGCTGGCCACGCTGGGATAGTCACAGGTGGAATTGTTGATTCCAGTTTGCCAAAAACACCGTTTTCGATTAATTTTTTGAAGGTTGGAAGGAATCCACTGTCAACCCATTTTTGAAGGAAAAAAGGATCAAGCGCATCCAAGCCAACAACTACAAGTTCAGGCATTCCATCAATTCTCCATTTCATCTATAGATCAGAAACTTGAACTGAAACAAATATTAAACGACTGTAGAAAAGGAAACGATCTCCAAATTATCTTAAAAACAGAAAATCCTTCAAGAACCGCATAAACTCCCATCCTTTTCTTCGAATCTTGCAGGTCATACTTTGAGTTCGCCGTTCTTTTCGTCCTTCAAGGATCAATTCCACAGTCCACTCGGCTGCTTTCCCAACAACTTTTGGGCAGTGCAATCCCTCTGAACTAGCCTTACTGAATTTAATTCTCTCCATTGGATTCAACAAATCATATGATTGTCCAAGAACCTTCTTTTGGATATCTCGACAGCAAATACTGCCGTATTCAGCCATAAATTTTGAATAGAGTTTCTGAACAAGCAGATTAGCAAACTCTAAATTTTCGTATCCGTACCAGCTGTGGCGTTCACGCCCAAACTCGTAGCTTATAGCCAAGACCCCAGCAGAAAAAGCACCGCAAGGACCGATTCCAAGATTGGCAATTCCGCCTGAAAAAGATGTGCCCGCTTTGAATATGTCATCATTTTGCAACCCAAGAGAATCCAGTACAGCAGCTAAGGGAGTTTGTCCACAACCTCCATACTTTCTATCGTAATCAAAAGCTAAGTCATATGCACATGTCTGACCTCTACGAGGAGGCTCCTCTCTTGAAGGTCTTTCAAGATCTTTCTCATCTTTTTCCGCAGCCTTTTTGTTGACCTTCATGCCAACCATGGTCCCCTTTGAAATTGAAAATTATTATTCAGAATAACTATAAAAAGTTATCAGCCAATTCGGTAATGGTTAGACTTGAGTAATTATTCTCCGACAACTGCTTAAGAATAACTTTGAAGGTTTCGTAGTTGTCAAGAAGCTTTTGGCATATCGGATGCAATTGAATTACCAAATCTCGTTTCTTCTTTACGCCATCCGATATTGATTCTCTAATTTTTTCCCCTACTTTTTTGATTTTTTGGGGATTTTTTTTGAGGTAAAAATCCCAAATTTTGTCGTCAGGCAGCGTATTAATGGGTATATGCTTCAAATCACCTGTTCCATTGACCTTGTTCACTTGAAGGTCGCCAATATTAACGAAGTCAGAAACGACTTTGAAACCGTATTTCCCCAAAATCTTGTAAGTTGTTTCGTTACCCCAATATCCATGAGTTCGCCAAGATTTCGGTCTTACCCCAATCCTGTTAAATGCTTGCAAACTTTTCTTTATGTCCATTTCTTGATAAAAATATGGACCATAATGAGAATTAAAAAATTTCTTGAAGAGCATGTGAAAATGTATTGGCATAACGGCATAGATGTGACCGCCTAATTCAACATGTTGCTTACAAGAAAGAGATTCCCAGAATGATTCATGTTTCTCAAGGCATTTTCCGGTAACAAATAGCGTTATCTTAGTTGCGTAGTCTTCTGCAATTTCAGAATATTCACTGGCACATAGATACTCTGAATTTCGCAATTCGCTTCGCATGTGCCCAACTTTTAACATCTGAATCGTGTCTTCGAATATTCCGAGGTCATGATGAACATCCCCTGTTACGCAAACTAGCGGCAATCTTTTCCCCTCAAAAATTAGGAGTGATTTTCATTCTGCTTTTTGAATCGCGGTTAGGCGTTACAATCCACATTTTTTGCAAATGTCCGGTACATTTGCACTCATTAGCTTACGCCGAAATTCTTTGTACTTCGTGTTGTTCCATATTTCAGAAAAAGGAGTTTCGAGCAAGTTTCCGAAGTTAATGAATGATGGGTCTGGGCATCTGCAGCAGGGGGTCACAAAACCGTCACGTGATATGAAACATCCCCACCATGGGAAGGTACATGTTGATGCAATAGGCGTTGAAGGTTCGAGCCAAAACTTGATTCCGTATTTTTTGCTTAGCTGACGTGCTTCCTCCAAAAGGTAAGATATCTGATTATCCTTTAACAATAGCCCATTCATTTTTTTATCATAGGAAGGCATGGCTTCTACTGCAAAGTTTTTCTTGACAATAGAGATTCTAACATTCTTTAGTCTTAGTTTGTGGGCAAGAGAAACTAAGTCAACAACTTCACGATAATTCCCCGACATAGCCACAAAATTGATCCATGTGTCAACTCTAGAACTAAGGTTTCTTGCAATATTACTAAATAGAGAAATGTTGTCTAACACGTTATAAAAGTCCGCGCCTTTTCTGATAGCTTCATATGTTTCTTTTTGGCAGCCGTCAACGGAAAAGTGTACAGAATCAAGACTGGTTACTAGGTCTTCCACGTTGTGCTTATCTATCAATGTAGCGTTAGTAAATAATTCAGTTTTGAACCCGCTCTTTTTTGCATACTTCAACATTTCTATTAGATCAGGGTTAAGTAACGCTTCGCCCCTACCAGGTATGATAATATGCCTTGTTCGGTGAGGTTGAAACTGTCCAATTATTTTTTTGAACCTTTCGAAAGACATTAGAGAACTTGGCTCTCTAGGCAGAAGACGAATACGGCACATTTCGCAACGAAGATTGCACAGAGCTGAAACATCGATGTAAACTGCTCGAGGCATAAAAGGCATATGGTCTCTTTTTCTCTCAAAAAATACCTTCCCAGAAAGGACTCCAAAGTAGGCTACTGGATGGAAAACGCGTTCTTGGCCCGCGTGCATAACGTCTAAAAATTTTTGGATACCCAACTATTTTTCACTCTTTTATGGTGAACGACTACAGCTATGCAAAGTGGAGAAGGTTACGTCCTCAAAAACAACTAAAAAGTTCTGTTCTACAAATCTTTTGACTGTTTTTTGGCACTCGAACTAGGCAACAGTTTTAAGATTTTTTATAAACGCACCTGCTTTTCTTGTGCTTTCGACAGCGGTAGTTTTGGCTCTTTCGATCAGCACCCAATCATGTTCAACTATTACCCAACCGTTGTAGCCGATGCTCTTCAAGCTCTTGTAAATATTTTTTAAATCTATGATTCCTTCGCCTAGTTGAACTAGAATTCCATCTTTACTGATGTCTCTGAAATGAATGTGATCTATCCAATCCTTATATGACTGAATGAGCTCTATGGGATCACAACCGCAGCGTGTACAATGTCCAATATCAAGAGTTAAACGAACTAGACCAGGATCAAGCAACTTACACAGCTTAGCAAGTTCCTCTTTGTTTGAAATAAGTTGATTAAAATAAAACGGGTGATAAGAAGCCTCGACATTTATGTCTTTACAAATTTTTCCCCATTTGTTCAGTATTTTAGCAGTATTCACAAAATCAGCTTTTTTCGGTCCTTCCGCTCTACGAAACCCTCCAACGATCACTACGCGTACTGGAAGCTCGCTTCCAACTGAAGAAGCAAACTTCAAGATTTTTGGAATCCAGCGGGTGCGCCATAATTTACTGTTGAACCAATTAAGGGGATGAAAACCCTCGGTTGCTGGTGTCACTCCTGAAAGATGAACTGATGCCAGTTGTAAACCTTTTTCAGAGAGCAACTCAAGAAACTTGTCTTCGT
>Ga0209636_10007918_pt1 | contig 10832 bp, 7 predicted proteins | sample DeeMarSWOR152_54_FD_187464 | JGI IMG/M metagenome (GOLD analysis project Ga0209636, IMG submission 187464) | Marine sediment microbial communities from White Oak River estuary, North Carolina - WOR-1-52-54 (SPAdes) (version 2) | ecosystem: Environmental > Aquatic > Marine > Intertidal zone >... | reverse complement strand
GATCTTTTCCTAAACAGGCTGACAGACCATAAAACGGGTGTGGTGCTATGACCAGGACATCATCGTTTTTGTATCTTTTCAAATCCTGGTAGGTAAGAATATGTTTCATTGTTGAGAAATTGATTAGTAAAACATGTTTCCTCTGAATATATGTCTCAATTCCAGGAATTAACAGTATTCCTTTTTGATTCGCGTATTCGGTTAATTCAGCATTTTTATACTGAACGCAGTGGTGACTAATCGCAATTGCATCAAATTTTTGCTCTACTGCCATGTCGATCAATTCTTTGGGCGGAATCAAATTTTTTCGTCCAGCAACAATCTCTTGAAGATCATGAGATGTATGAAGATGAAGATCAACCTTAAGTTTCAATGACATAATGTCCCCCTGTTCTGTTCCAGAATTTTCGATTCAGTTTAATACTCCTTAAATTTATTCAACAATTTAATCTTGACAGTTTATTTTTCTGATGGCAAAACATCATGCATCAATCTCTGCCACTGGTACGATTTATGTAAAGGTGTTACAAACGGCGCAGCAGTTCGATTGGGGAAATGCTGTTTCAAAACCATCATATTTATATCAGTGGTTGTAAAAGTATCCAAAACAGCCTGATTCACTTCGATTTCATATTTATCGGCTAATTGGACTAAAAAATTATCAATTGTTCGAATGCGTTTGTCAGCAAAAGCATCTCGTTTCACGCTATTCCAGACTTCTTCTAATGGCAAAGGTCCCGCCTCCTTTTTATCCAATATTTTAAAAATTGAAAATTGATTTTTTTCTGTTTTCACCGGCCCCCCGATTTCACCAATTTTTAAACTTCTTGCAGCTTCACCAATTTTACCCAGCGAAGAAGTGGTGAAATAACCCATGACTCCATTACTTCTTTGGCTAATTGCACGCTTATTATAGTTCTGAGCTAATTTGGCGATATCCTCTCCATTTTTAATTCGTTGATAAATTTGATGGGCTAACGATTCATCGTCAACCAAAATCTCCTGAAGATTAACCATTTCTGGTCCGATATAGTTATTTTTACGCTGATTATAATAATACTTCACTTCTTCATCGGAAACCGTAACAGTATCGATGATCGCCTGCAGCAATTGTTGTGCCAGATATGCATCATCCCACATCTTCTTCTGATAGCGTACGTAATATGTATTTTGAAGACCGAGCGCACGTCCTTTTATCGCTAAAGACTCGAATTCAACCATTCTCCTGATAACACGACGAAGGCTTCTACGAAACGCTTGGCCGGATTTGTAATTGAGGGGAAACGGACCAACACTTAGTTTCTTTATAAATTCGCCAATTGTCCAGGTTGAACCATCATTGAATCGCGCGAATGTATCGCTTAAACGATCTGCCAGGTCTTTATTCTGCATGGAATCCAGCGGTGATTCCCTAATAATCTGTTTTTTATCTGGCTTGGACAATGTATCTTGAATTGGATAAATTTTTTCCAGTTCCCCGGCAACAAAATCAAATATCTGATGTGACACTTTAACTTCTTTATCCGCCATGATGGAGCGCATAAATTCATCAAACATTTCAGCACGCTTTCGCTGTTTGATTTTTTTTCGGATTGAAGGTGCTTGTTTTAAATAATCAGCTTCGGTAATGAATACATTGGTTCTCTTCTGAATAAGTTTAATAATAAAACTCATTCCATCGGCTTCCACTGGATCAGAAACTTCATCATGTTTCAACCGAAAAGCGACTTCTTCAAGCCGGGGATGGGATTCTCCCCACTTCATCGTTAATGTTAGGACTGAATCGGCAGAAATAAAAGTATCGGTTTGGAATTCTCGCTTCACCTGGTGGAGACTTTTGCCGGCATCAATCTGTTTTTTTGCCTCGATGGCCTGGTTCATGTTATCAAAACTCAACACCTGTACGTCAAGCTCAGATTGCGAGAGCATAAATGCCTGTTTGACCTCTTCATCACTGATTTGAATGTTGGAAGCGACCTCCTTTTCAAATAGCGCCTCTATAATGGCTTCTTTCTCCATCTGCTCCGAATAGGTCTGAAATTTTTCATTTTCAGTTAGATTTCTATGATAAGCTTCTTCAGCCAACATTTTTTCCCCCAACAAGGAGGTCAAAACCTGCCGCTTATTACGCTGCTTATTTTTAGTTAGCAAAATGTGAGGGGTGAATTCATACCGATCACGGAACTCTGATAATGGAATGGTCGTTTTGCCTGCACGAGCAATTATTGGCTCAGGTTCCTGCTTGGCACATGAATTGATGATTAGAAATACAAAAAGAATTAACAGATTTTTTAAAGGTTTACTTTTTTCGTTCATAATTACTTGAATGATTCTATGACTATTAAAAATTTTATCTGTTTAGCCAGGTGTTGTTGGAATCAATTGGTGGAATTAATCCGCCAATCGGCCGATTTTAATTAGTGGAGGGGCTAAAAGGCTAACGCCTCAACTCCAATTAATATTTTTCACCAATTACGAATTCTCTGATTACCTAATTACCCAGTTAGCCAATTCCCTACTCACCACTCATCTTTTCCAATATCTTTTCCGCTTCTGCCACATCGCTGAAATGAATTGTTCTATCTTTCAACGTCTGAGTTGTCTCATGACCTTTCCCGAGCAACATCACAATATCCCCCGGTTGAGCCTGTCGAATGGCAAATTCAATCGCTTCGCGTCGATCTAAAATACGATAGTAAGGTGTATGATCCATTCCTTTAACTATCTGATCGATGATCTGTTCAGGATCTTCATTGCGGGGATTATCTGTTGTGAGCACGATTATATCGCTGAATTGGGCAGCAATTTTTCCCATCAATGGTCGTTTTTCCTTATCACGATCCCCCCCACAGCCAAATACCGTGATTAATCGAGTGGGTCTCAAATTGTTCGCCAGGTTGAGCACCTTTTCCATACCATCGGGTGTATGGGCATAGTCGACAACGACTGAAAACGGCTGACCTTTATCGACCAGTTCAAACCTGCCGGAAACTTTGATCTTTCGCTCTAAACCTGACTTTATCGTTTCCAGATCAATATTTTGGGAGACAGCCACGGCAACGGCTGACAGGCTGTTATAAACATTGAACAATCCGACCAATTGTTGATTAATATCAATTTCGCCGATTGGTGTAACTAAACGGTAGTGGATCCCTTTGATCGTGAAATTAATATCCTGTGCCATCACATCAGCTTTATTATTAATCCCGAAGGTGATTTTATGGGCGACCGTTGCATCCAGAAAATCTTTAGCATGAGCATCGTCGATATTGGCAATGGCAAAATCATTGGGATCAAGCCATTTAAACAATTTTATTTTGGTCTGAAGATAATGTTCCATTGTTTTATGATAATCGAGATGATCCTGGGAGAGATTGGTGAATAATCCGACATTATAATCGACACCCTGGACTCTGAAAAAGTCAATTCCATGAGAAGAAACCTCCATAATGCAATACTCTATATTTCTTTCCACCATTTGTCTGAAAATTTCCTGCAAATCTGGTGGTTCAGGAGTGGTGTCCTTTGATTTATGAATTTCTCCGTTCAATTTATAGTAAAGGGTACCGATCAATCCGACTCGATATTTTTGGATCAAAATACTTTCAATGATATGTGTGGTTGTTGTTTTACCATTGGTACCTGTTACACCGATCATTTTCAATTTTCGAGATGGGGAACCATAGAATTTATTCGCCAGTAATGCCAGCGCATATCGAGAGTTTGGAACGATAATTTTTTCAACATTCTCAGGCAAATTCATGTCGTGCTGCAAAACAACCGCAACAGCTCCATGCTTAATCGCTTCCTGAACTCTATCATGACCATCAGGAATTTCAATCTTGTTTAGTTGGGTATAAATATTTATTGCGACATACAGATATCCTGGTAATACCCGCAAAGGATCGTAAACGATTCCTTTTATATCAATACCATCAACATTGCCATACACTTGCTTTTCTTTTAATTCATCCAATAATGTCATCAGTTGCATAATGTCCTCTTATTTCTTTGTTTTTATTTTCTATTTATACGTTAGTAAACTTTGCTTTGCGTAACTTTTGTAAACGTTGATTAAAATATTTTGATCAATGTTAATTTTTGCCAGAAACTCGTTCAATAATTCCTCACCAAAGTTCCAGGCTTCTCGTTCAAATTGGATCTTTTGATCGCCTTTGTCCAGATGAATATAACGCCAGAACTCATCTTCTCGGTTTTGAGTTGAAAGATTCTGCCATTGCATTACATGACCAGCTTCATGGAATAATAGACAGAGCGCATAGGAAAAATCCTGAGTATGTTTTTCATAAAAAAGATTAATTGTCAAAATATCCTTTGCCGGCGGATAAAAAAAAGCAGTGGCTTCATCAATTAGGATTAATTTGATCGAAATTTTCGGAAATTTATCCCAACAAAGAAACGCCTTTGCTTCAAACAATATGGATTGATTAATCATTTGTTAATCGCTCCAATTCAAAAATAGTTGTAAGGTTCAAAGACTAAATAAAATCCTGAAGGATTAATTCCTTGCTCTCTGTTTATTTTAAAGAAAAGGGATTAAGGCGTGAGCCTTTTATTAGCCCAACAAGAATTTATGAAATGCAATAATAATAAGTCAAAACAATTCTAAAACCAATTGGAACTTTAATTAAACGCCAGAGTTACGATTTTTATCCAGCTAATGTAATTTTTTTTACTGGCAAATAACATAGACTTTAATTGTAATATTATCCCACGAGGAAATTTTATGCCTGAACTCCCAGAAGTTGAAACCATTGTTCGACAACTTCAAATACAAATTGTCTGGAAAAAGATAAAAACGGTCGAAATATTACGTCCTGACCAGTGGAAAATCAATCAATCTGATGAAGTCCAGAAAGCCTTGAAAAATGAACGCATCACCCAGGTTAGCAGACGGGCTAAATTTATTTTGATCGATTTTCAGAGTGGCTGCCAATTGATCATTCATCTTCGCATGACAGGAAAGCTGATCTGGTCACCAAATAAGCCGGTTATCGATAAATTTACAAGAACAATTTTTTACTTCACCGATGGTAGTAGCTTGCAATTTAACGACACCCGAGCACTGGGATCACTGATTTTTCTCAACTGTGGGGAAGAATATCCTTCACTGAATAAGCTTGGCGTTGAACCATTGAGTGACGATTGGAATCTTGAAGATTTGAAATTAATTTGTCAGAAATCAACACTCACGATAAAAGACTTCTTAATGAATCAAAATAAAATTGCTGGAATTGGGAATATCTACGCCAATGAGATTTTATTCCGATCTGGCATTCATCCGCAGCGGCGAGCAAACACGTTATCAGATGTCGAGATCGAAAAACTTTATTTCATTATACCAAAAATTCTCGAATTAGCAATACAGAAAATGGGAACGACCCTGGGTAATAAAGTTTCAGACTACCGATCGGTTTATAACATCGAGGGGGAGTTTCAAAATATTTTAACTGTGTACGGCAGAGAAGGGGAATCCTGCCTCAAATGTGGATCGCCGATAATTAGAATTAAACAGAAAGATCGAAGTAGTTTTGCTTGTGAAAATTGCCAGAAGTAACAATTTACGAAACAATCAAATGGATAAATTGGTTAAATATTTAAAAAGAATTTTAAACGATATAAAAGGAGTAATCAAGAAGAACGTTTAGCTACAGTTTTTTCTGGTCTAATTGGATTCATAATAAAAAAAATATGCGGTAATTCATATTGACTCAGGAATCAAGAACATAACTATGCAAAGAACATAGGCTATCAAATCAATTAATGAAAAGCAACCGCAGATTTCACAGATTATTCTTTCGGTAATTCCCCCACAAGGAGAAACGGTGGAAGCACAGTTTAAACGGAGTTTTAGAACCGCAAAATAATTCCTTAAAAAATTCTCTGTGAATCCCTGTGCTCGAAGAGTATCCGTTAACTCCGTTGCTCCTTGTAAGACTTTTTTATAAATATGGTAGTGTGTGATATTGTCCTAAAAAGAAAATGTATTTTTTTAAAATAAGATAATAAATTTAAGAGATAATTAACTATAATTAATGAAATTATTCCTTATAGCAATTTACAAACAATTGCAGAGGCTCTAGAGAAAAGCGAATATTTAGAGTATTCTTGAATGTTAAGAATAAATCCGATAGTCCATTATGTTGAATCCTGCGATAGCTGAAACCAAGATCGTTATGTGGGGAAATATTTCGTAATTTTACAGTACACTAAATTGAAAGAGGAAAGAATTATAAAAACCTTAGCTATTTATTTTGTCACTATGATGCTATTAGCAGCATCTATTTATGGCCAGAATTCATTATGTCGAGATGGAAATCTTATGAAGCGTAGCGCTATTTTAAGACCAGGCTTCGAAGAACGACTCCGCCAACGATGCTCTAAAAAAGCACATTTCCAAAACAACCAGTATTTATACTGGCGGTTCAATCCAATCAAGCCCTTCGATGAATTGCAAGAACAAAAGTTGGAAACGCCAGAGTTTTACTTTTCGGAATTGTCGTTAAAAAATGGAAAGGAAATTTTTATTCCAACCTATTTATCTCGGTTGGTGGCAGATCACAATCTTTCCAGAGATGTAGACACTGCCTGGGTAAAACACTATGCCTCAGTCCTTGAATCAAGCCGTGATATAGTAACCGCCATTACCACTGATGCTTCAGGAAATGTATATGTGACAGGATATAGTGAGGTTTCAGGGAGAGGATCTGATTATGCCACAATAAAATACGATGCAGTTGGCGTTGAACAATGGATTGTCCTTTACAACGGTCCGGGCTATTCCGAGGACTGGTCATGGGCGATCGCAGTGGATAATTCAGAAAATGTATATGTGACTGGATTTAGTGAGGATTCAGGTACAGGATTTGATTATGCCACAATAAAATACGATGCGGCCGGTAATGAACAGTGGGTTGCTCGTTATACCAGTTCGGGGAATTTTGACGATTTTGCACTGGCAATTTCTGTTGATGGTTCAGGAAATGTCTATGTGACAGGATATAGTGGAAAACCATATACAGGAGATGATTATACCACAATAAAATACGATGCGGCTGGTGTCGAGCAGTGGATTTCCCATTACAGCGGTCCCGGGTATTCCGAAGATTGGGCAGAGGCTATTGCTGTGGACGATTCGGGAAATGTTTATGTGACAGGTGGTAGTTCTGGTTCTGGCACAAGATTTGATTATGCTACAATCAAATACAATGCGGTTGGAGCCGAACAGTGGATTGCCCGCTACAACGGTCCAAAGAATTCCATCGACAGGGCATGTGCTATTGCTTTGGATGATCCAGGCAATGTTTATGTGACGGGATATAGTGAAGGAATAGGGTACAGAAATTGATTACGCAACGATCAAATACGATGCGGCTTGCGCTGAGCTGTGGATTTCCTGCTACAATGGTTCTGGGAATTCTACCGACTGGGCGGAGGGTATTGTCGTTGATGGTTCAGGAAATGTTTATGTGACAGGATATAGTGAAGGTACAGACACAAGCGATGATTATGCCACGATCAAATACGATGCGGTTGGCACCGAACAGTGGGTTGCCCGCTACAACGGTCCGGGGAATTCCGACGACAGGGCAAGGGCTATTGCCGTAGATGGTTCAGGAAATGTTTATGTGACGGGATATAGTGAGGCTTCTAACAGATGGTATGATTATGCCACAATAAAATACGATTCGGCTGGTGCCGAACAATGGATTGCTAGTTACAACGGTCCAGTGGGTTCTGGCGATATGGCAAGGGCTATTGCCGTAGATGGTTCAGGAAATATTTATGTGACGGGTTATAGTAACGGTTCAAGCACTGAATTTGATTATGCCACGATCAAATACAATGCGGGTGGGTTCGAGCAGTGGGTCGCCCGCTATAACGGTCAGGGGAATTCCTACAACCTTGCAGAGGCTATTGCTGTCGATGGTTCGGGGAACGTTTATGTGACAGGATCCAGTGAAGGTTCAGGTACAGGATTTGACTATGCCACGATCAAGTATATTGCGACTGGTGCTGAGCAATGGATTGCTCGCTACAATGGTCAGGAGAATTCTACCGATTGGGTAGAGGCTATTACCGTCAATGGTTCAGGCAATGTTTATGTGACAGGATCTAGTGAAGGTACTAACACAAGTGATGATTATGTCACGATCAAATATGATGAGGCTGGCGCTGAACAGTGGATTACTCGCTACAATGGTCAGGCGAATTCTACCGATTGGGCAGAAGCTATTGCAGTGGATGGTTTTGGAAATGTTTTTGTGACAGGATATAGTGAAGGTATTAATACAAGTGATGATTATGTCACGATCAAATATGATGAGGCTGGCGCTGAACAGTGGATTGCCCGTTATAATGGTCCTGGGAATTCTGATGATAAAGCAGTGGCAATTGCAGTGGATGGTTTAGAAAATGTTTACGTGACAGGATATAGTGAAGGTACAGGTACAAGTGATGATTATGCCACGATCAAATACGATGCGGCTGGTGTTGAACTTTGGGTTGCTCGTTATAACGGTCCGTGGAATTCCACAGATAGAGTGGTGGCAATTGCTGTGGATGGTTCAGGGGATGTTTATGTAACAGGGAGGATTTCTGGTTCAGGCATAGGGTCTGATTATGTTACAATTAAATATGATACGGCAGGAGTTGAGCAGTGGGTTGCCCGCTACTACAACGGATATACCGGTCCGGGAAATTACCTAAACAGAGCCTATGCATGTGATATTGCTGTGGACGGTTCAGGAAATGTTTATGTAACGGGATCTAGTGAAGGTTCAGATACAGGATTTGATTATACCACGATCAAATACAATTCGGCTGGTGTTGAAGAGTGGATTGCCCGCTACAACGGCTTGGGAAATTCCGACGACTGGGCAGAGGCTATTGCTATAGATGGTTCAGGAAATGTTTATGTGACAGGCTCTAGTGAAGGTTCGGACACAGGATTTGATTATGCTACGATCAAACACAATACGGCGGGAGAGGAACAATGGATTGCACGCTACAATGGTCCTGGAAATTCGGATGACTGGGCAAAAGATATTGCTATAGACGGTTCAGGAAATGTTTATGTCATTGGATACAGTGAGACTTTTGATTGGAGCATTTACACCACGATCAAGTATCTTCAAACCCAGGTTTCGGTTGAGGTGCAACAGATAAGTCAACCAAAGTCCTTTCAACTCGCACAGAATTATCCTAACCCATTTAATTTATACACTACAATTCGCTTTCAACTTCCAGTAAAATCGGAGGTTACAATTACTATTTTCAACGTCCTCGGACATAAAGTACGAACGTTACTAGATAGATGTTTTGAAAAAGGACATCATTATGCTGTATGGGATGGACGAGATGATTTTTTGAACAATGTAGCCAATGGTGTTTATCTCTATCAATTCAAGGCAGGTAGCTTTGTTGCAATGAAGAAGATACTATTACTCAAATAAGTTGAAATTGGTTAATTTTTACTTTTTTGGATAGTATTTTTTACTCAAAATTTGAAATTTCGACACAAAAATAATCATGAACCGTAACATATTTTTTTCGTTACTCACTCTTTCTACTTTTCTACTGACCTGCCAAAAAGATTCGCCTTACATCCCGGAGAGTTACAAACTTCTTCCGAAATCTGATATTCCAATTAACTTGTATGAATGGCACTATTACTCTATTCCTGAATAACCGGGAAAACTCTTCAGTCCCGCTCACAATTGACCTGGTGGAATCCGTATGAACAAGTAGCAATAAAAGAGATATGGTCAACTATAGAGGTAAGCCCTGATGTACCGAATCGGATTCATGTATTAGATTATTATTTTACGTCAAACGAAGAAATAGCATCGCCAGAAAACTGCTGGAATGGTATTATGTTATATTCTTCGGATGAATTCAGAAATCAAGTCGATTCATTTCAATATCTTGAAATTACAATAAAGGGAGATCATGGAATTTTACATTTTGACATTGGTGAACTCTCCGAAGATATTATCCCTAACCTAACACTTGATAGTGAAGATAAACCAATTCATGGGATTCGAAATGCACTTTTAGATCCTGGTGAAGATATTGGACTTGATGGTATGGCTGGAGAGGATCCAGAGGACTGGTGGGACCTGAATCATAATGGTGTTAAAAATGAAAACGAACCTATTAGTTACGATGATTGGCAATATTCAGCAGGCTCACACAATTATGATAAAATCAATGGAACCGAAGGTAACCGTCGATTAGATACTGAGGATTTAAATTATAGTGGTTTACTCGATACGCTAAATAATTATTGCGAATACCGAATCAATCTGGATAAGTCGAGTTCGGATACTATTTTGATCAATCCCTCTTTACCGACCAATGAGCCCTATGGTTGGCGCACCTATAGAATAGATTTAAGTAATCCCACGGCAATAATCGGTAATCCGGATCCATTGAAACCAGAGTTTTTTAGAATTTGGATCGATGGTGTAACTAAGCGAACATATATCAGAATAGCGACTATTGACTTTAAATAGATTGAAAATCATAACCTTTGTATATCAATTTCAGAGCAGTTCTATGTGTAGAAATAGTCACAATCTTTTGTCTAACATATTAAATTAAAAAGCCGAGCTACCTGTCCCCCAACTCAGGTAACCCGGCTTTTGAAATGATATCTTACTATTCCAGCCAGAATCATTTTGTCATCATTAAATTTATCGAATCTTAATCATCTTCCTGATCATTCGATAATCTCCAGCGACAATTCTGATGAAATAAACACCTGAAGGCAATTCCTGCCCCAGATTATCTTTGCCATGCCAGGTCAC
>Ga0209636_10007917_pt1 | contig 10833 bp, 11 predicted proteins | sample DeeMarSWOR152_54_FD_187464 | JGI IMG/M metagenome (GOLD analysis project Ga0209636, IMG submission 187464) | Marine sediment microbial communities from White Oak River estuary, North Carolina - WOR-1-52-54 (SPAdes) (version 2) | ecosystem: Environmental > Aquatic > Marine > Intertidal zone >... | reverse complement strand
GTTCTTCCTGATCAAAGTCTTTGTGGTGATGTTCGTTTGTATAATGCTGATACGCGCTGCCATGGCGCGTTTCAAGATTGACCAGGCAAGTAAAGTCTATGTCGTCGCGATGTCACTCATAAGTCTTGTCGGTCTGATACTGATATGGGCAGATATGATAGTGTGAGGCGAAAATAATGGAAATAGTCAAGGTATTGCTAAGGCAGCTTGTTCACACTCCAGCGACAAACAAGTTCCCGGCAAAATACGCTCCCGAATCCACCATCAAATTCCTGAACATGGTTACCAAAGGCAAATTAGAGATGATTCCTCCAGTGCCCGTGCCGCCCAAGTTTCGTGGCAAAGTTGCCTATGACCGGGAGAACTGCATTGGTTGCCAGCTGTGCTACAAGATATGCCCCACCCGGGCTATCGAGTGGTTGCCTGAGGAAAAAAAGATCAAGATTTTCATCTCGCGTTGTTGTTTCTGCGCCCAGTGTGTTGACATTTGCCCGGTGAATACACTGGCTATGACGGAAGAATTTCTGCTCTCCAGTTATGATAAGTACGCCGACGAGCTGGTAATTACTGACAGCGGCGAGCTACCGGGCTCGGTGAAGAATCGGTGAAGAAAAAGAAAACGGCCGAGCAAGGCTAGCTTCCTAACTCCAGCGGCGGAATTTCCGCTATCCGTCCTTCCAGAATAGCCTCAGCCAGTTTCTTCACGCTTTTGCGCACCGCTTTTGAAATGCGGTCGCCTATCTCTGTCCGCTCAGGCTGCACGCCGATAAGCAAGACCGTTCCGCAAAATTCCTTTACATAAGATACAAGCATGGAGAGGGGCATGTGGTGTGTGGAAAAGGACAAAGCGCTGATTTTCTCCGGCGCGATTGTGCGCAGAGCACCGGGGGGCAAACCCATATTGGCGGCATCTACCAGTATCAATAAGTTAGGCCGGTGCTGGCGGATAACCGAGGTATAGCTTTCCGGAGCAGTGCCGGCGTCTATGGCCATAATCTCAGTGGGGAGGGGAGCCTTGGCTCTGCGCCGCCCAGCACTCAGCGCCCTGAGTGCTGGGTTGAGCATATCCACAACACAGGTGCCGGCGGCATCATCGCCACCCAGCCGATTGCCAATGCCCAAGACTATCGTACCGCTCATCTGTTGTCCATAGCTGATTACTTTCAACCATGCTTACTTTTATGAGCATTCTATTCCTATTTCACGCCCTTTAGCAACAAGACAACAACTGAGGCCTACCAATTCTTAACATGACGGAAGCCGCCATCCTGCTTGGACAAAATGACCACCGCTTGATAGAAAAGGCGATGCTAGCTAATATCCAGACCCTTGTTGATATTGCCGAGTCTGTTAAGGACGCTGATTTTGTTATGAGACAGTTACCGAGATTATGGACCTCAAGAAGCAGGTTTCAGGCGTTGGATGCCGCCGCCCCCAAACATGCCATATTGGCTTCCAATACCTCCAATATGAGCTTCACATAGATTGCCTCTGCTACAAAGAGGCCGAAGCAGGTCGGCAGCATGCGTCTCTTCAGCCTGTCTTCATGAAGCTCATCGAGGTCATAAGGGAAAAAGACAAGCGAGGCGACAATACAGCTGACATATAACCTGGCGCTGAGGATGAACAAGGTGCCGGTCAGGGTTGCGAAAGACTTTGTCGGGTTTATCTATAGTCAGGTCAGCATGCCAATTCAAATCTGGATTAAATTCTGGGAAGAATTCCGAAAAAATTGACAGTCTGGGCGATGATATACTATAAGCGGTTTTGAACAATGTTGGAGATGAAGAGAGAGAAAAAGCTTCTATGGTTCTTAGCAGTGGTTCTTGTTGGTACGCTGCTTTTTAGCTCTGTCTCGGCTTCGGCGGGTCAAAATTTTGGTCGTAGGCAGTCACTGGCGGAAGCCAGAAAAGCCCTGGAACAAGAACTGTTGCCTCTAGCTGGAGCCGGTTTTGTTGGCATCGCCCATTCGGAAGCCGAGGGCAAAGTCGTTGTCTTTGTTGAGGATGAACAGACAAAGCAAAGAGTGCCCAGCTCCTTTAAGGGTTATGCGGTGCGGACGGAAGTTACCGCCAGAATACAAACACTTTCTACCCAGGTGGCGGAGCCTCTAACCGATGTCAGCGAGGATAGGCAAGGCTCGGTCAGACCTCTGGTCGGCGGGACAAGCCTATCAGCTTATGTCACGAAAGGGGCACGAATATACCTGTACTCTGGAACCTTGGGCATGGTCACCTATGACGACAAGATTCTCTCTAATGCCCACGTTATCGCTATGGAGCCGGGCACGAGCGAGTTTCTCGACATAGGAACACCCATCATTCAGCCCGGAAGTTACGATGGAGGAAGGTTAGGCAATCGGGTGGGGGGACTCGAGGAATACATACCTATTGACTTTACGCCTTATGCGGAAAATTACGCTGATGCTGCCATAGGCAGTATTGATGTGGGTGTTGAGGCATCTCCTGGCGAGCAGTTCCATGAAGGAAGCAATTACGGGGTTGACGGGTGGATCGAGGTCTCTAAGGGGGACATGGTACGGAAATCCGGGTGCATCACTGGCATAACCACCGGCGAGGTGATTCACACTGATGCCTCTGTCGTGGTTTGGTACGGCGACCAATCAGCTTATTTCCTGGATCAAATTGTAGTAACCCAAGAGAATTGGTCTTTCGCAGCGCCAGGTGATTCAGGCTCTGCAGTGGATAAGAATGGAAAGTTTGTGGGGCTGGTTTTCGCTGGCTCCGAAGACTGCGTGGTCATCAACAAGGCAGAGCACATTATTGAGGGGCTTGGTATCGCCGTTGAGCCTCTGGGGGGTCAGTACAGCCTCACCATCTCCAGCACCTCTGGTGGTTCGGTAGCCATCCCCGCTGAAGGGATGTATATCTACGATGCCGAGACGGTGGTCAACCTTGTTGCTGTGCCTGACGAACACTACCGATTTGTGAAGTGGACTGGCGATGTAAGTACCATTGCCCATATTTATACCGCCTCGACCACCATCACTATGTACGACTCCTACTCCATCACCGCCAACTTCAAACTAGAACCAAATTGGTATAGCCTCACCGTCTCCAGCGCCGAAGGAGGCAGAGTAACCGAACCCGGTGAGGAGACTTCCACCTACATTGTTAGCACGAGGGTCAACCTTGTTGCTGTGCCTGACGAACACTACCGATTTTTGAAGTGGACTGGCGATGTGAGTACCATTGCTGATATCTATGCTGCCTCAACCACGGTCACCATGTTCGACTCCTACTCAATCACCGCCACCTTCGAATTAGAACCAGGTTTGTATAGCCTCACCATCTCCAGCACCGAAGGCGGCAGCGTAACCGAACCCGGTGAAGAAACTTTTATCTATAACGCTGGCGCGGTAATCGACCTTGTCGCCCAACCTGACGAAGGCTGCCGGTTTGTTAAGTGGACTGGCGATATAAACACCATCGCCGATGTTTATGCTGCCGAGACTGCCATCACCATGAATAGCTCCTACTCCATCACCGCCAATTTTGAGACGTGGCATCCCGGACCCGTGGCGCTATTGATTATATCCAGCACCGGAGGCGGCTCGGTAACCACCCCGGGTGAAGGGACATTCTTGTGTCCTCTCGGTGCCGAGATCAGCCTTGTGGCTGAGGCAGACAGTGGCTACCGGTTTACCAACTGGTCAGGCGATGTGGACACCATTGCTGATATCGACGCTGCTTCGACCATCATCACCATGGACAGCTCCTACTCCATCAGAGCCAGTTTTGAGGAGTCTGGCTCACGGTGCTGCATTGCTACCGCAGCCTACAGCAGCCCAATGGCCGAGGAAATAGAAATTCTCCGTAAGTTCAGGGATGAATATCTACTCACTAACCCGCTGGGACAAGTCTTCGTGGATTTCTACTACGGGATCAGCCCACCAATAGCTGAGTTCATAACTGAGCATCCCAGCCTGAAGCCGATAGTGAGGACTGGGCTCTTGCCTGCTGTGGCCATGAGCGCCGCATTCGTCAACGTTTCTCCGCCCTAGAAGACGACTATAGCAAGCTTACTGGTGCTGGTTTCAGTGACACCGGTTATATGGGCGGGGCAGAGGTCCAGACTACACCCGAAGGTGAAATTGCATATTAGCCTGCTGTAATACCTCCACGACCGTGACAATGCTTCTCTGGCATGAAAACCTTCTTTTTCCCCTGAGACCCTCTGATTATCGTCACCCTAGAATGGAGGTTTGAAGGCGAGAATACTCGATACTATGCTAAAATCTCAATTGATGCTAGGCGCATATTATGTCATCCGCCCTATGAAGTATGAGGATATCCCCCAGGTAGCCCAAATTGATAGAGAGGCCTTCCCTGGTGAGTGGGTGTTTCGCTCTCAATCAGCATATAAGCAAGATCTTGATAATCCATCCATCCGCTATATAGTGGCTTGTAAGAAGAAGGAGGTGTCAGAATATGGGGGACAAGCGATGCAGAAACCACCTTGGTTCAAACGGCTCTTCAGCTATGAGCGTCGTCTTAGCACACCAGAAGACATAGTAGGCTTTTCGGGCTTCTGGATGATGATGCAGGAGGCACATATCATTGCCATTGGTGTAAGCGATAGTTATCGTCGACTCGGTATAGGTGAAGGCCTGCTCATCACAACCATTGAACTAGCACAAATGTTGAATGCTAATGTAGTCACTTTGGAAGTGCGTGCCTCTAATGAAATAGCTCAGGAACTTTATAAAAAACATGGCTTCCAAGTGGTGGGGAGGCGCCTGAGGTATTATTCAAGCGATGGAGAGGACGCTATAATCATGAGCACGGATAATATTACCTCTATGCCGTTTCAAGCATCTTTTCAGCAGTTGAAAAAAGACCATGCCCAAAGGCACCACGAGATTTTTGCCCACGTCCGCTAACTATATTTATTCAGGATGGCCTTAAAGGAATCTATAACAAAGCCTAGCTGCTGCCTATCAGCAGCAAAGGTGGAGAGTTTGAAAGACCTGGCCATGCCTGGCTGTGGTCCCCAAATGCCTCTTTCCTTTAATTCTTTATAGAGGAAATATCCCCTCTCTCGAACCCGCTTGGAGATTTCGTACAGCATAGGGGCGTCAAAGTGTAGTAAGTCATGCCTATGTGGTTTTTCCCCTAGCTGCTTAAAACCCAGTTTTTCAAGTTCAGCGGAAAACCACTGTGCTTTAGATACCTGCTCATCCCAATGCTGAACTCTTTCTTTCACATAGGGAAAGGAAGCCATGAGTGTTATCAGAGGAACCCCTCTTGTGCTACAGCCGAGAAGCTCAATATCTTTATTGCTATATTTGCCAGATTTTCTCAACACTGTTTCTTCCCATTTCTTCTTCATTCCCAACACCCCAGCAGGTCCAGCAGAGGCCATACTTTTATGCCCACTGCCAACAATGAAATCAGCCCCCATCTCCTCCATACTTATAGGCATTCTGCCCACAGCGTATGCCCCGTTAACGATATAAGGAATGCTGTATTCCTGGGCGATTTTTCCTAACCTTCTGGCATCAGGGAGATTTCCATAATTACCGTCGGGATAAGTTAATAGAATTAACTTAGGAGTGTGCTTTTTTATGAGTGGTGCGTATTCGTTAACGTCGACCCTAAATTCCGGATGCCCGGAGTGAGGCACCTCGATTACATTTAGCCCCACCCTTTCAGCAGCGACGACCGTTGTATAATGCTTGTTAGCATCAACAAGAATTGAATCCCCCGGCTTGGCTAGAGAATGCATGACCATGAATTTAGCTTCTCGGGCTCCGTGGGTTACGGTGGCAACTCCACAGCCTAAGAATTGAGGTAAAAGCTCCTGGACGAAGTCTCGGATGGGGGGATTGGTTACATTACACAAACTGCCCTGGCAAAAATCACACACAGAATATCCATCTCCAAATTCCATCAAAGCTTGCCTGGCAGCTTCAGTAAGCATGCCACCTGTCTGTAGAGGCATGAGGTTAATAAGCCCCTTATGTTCCCTGCGCAACCCGCTGAGCTTCTGTAGAGACTTACTGCTTTTCTGTTCCATCTTTCCCCCTGACGATGACAACTACACGCTCTCTCACAGTTTCTTGACCTCTATAGCCACAAATACAGCACCCCCGACCTTTATTTTCTTCTGCTGCCCTTCAATATGTTGTCGAACAGCCTCGGGAATCTCTAGATTAAGGTCAGAAAGATGCCTTACCCCTTTCACCTGATAAGTTAAATTATCGTGGCTATTTTCTATTGCGGCTGCGGCACCCATGGCTATAGCATGCATATAGTTTATCCCGGTGTGTATTCCTGAAGGCACAATATCACTATAAATAGTACCATTGGCAACGCAGATTTCGTTGAAACCGGCAGGACCGATTAATCTCTTGCCAGCCTCTGTTTCCACAACTTTCACCTCAGTAGACTTATCTTTCCAGGCCAAAAACTCACATGGGGCAATCTCGTCTTTATGCTTTCGGGCGGTTTCCTCAATGGCCTTGGCTATCTTCTGCCCCCGGGCTTTCTGAGGGCTGGCTATATAGGCAAGCGATTTAGCTATCTCCTCGTCAGAATACTCCGTTACAGAAAACTGGGGATATGCTAGCCTCCTCACATCGTCTATTTCATAAATAAGCATCCCCAATCGCTCAATGCCAAATCCAGCGTTGAACACAGGGTATTTAATGTCGAAATTGGCCAGGGCCACCGGCGAATACATCCCAATGTCCGCTATCTCGAGCCAGGTGCCCTTATGATTAACGAAGACTTCTTGCTCCTGCCCGGGGACATAATATTTGGATGTTGCTATCTTGGTCTCAAATTTGATGTCGGAAAAGCCATATTGCTGCATGATATCTTTGGTAATCGCCCTTCCCGCATCTAGAGACATTTCGGGGGCCATAACCACGATGGATGCGGAGTGGTGGACTCGCAAATGCCGGGCATCTTCTCTCTGTTCGTTGCGATATCTAGGACCCACAGAGAATAAAGCGACTGGAAAGCTGGCTTTGTCCTGTAATGCTGCTAAGGTATGAAACCAGGTAGCCGTCATGTGACTTCTTAGAGTCTTGTCAGAGGGCACTGGCTGTAGTTTTTTCATCTCGGGGAAAACTTTATCCAGGAGTTCCGTAGCCTGGTAATCGGTGATGCCCAGTCCAGCAATAAGTTCTTCGATAAGATTATCCGCCTCAATTTCCCCCTTTTTATAATTTCGCAAAATAGCCTGCAATTTTTCAATGTCAATTTTTTCTGCTATCTTCTTTATTTGAGCTATTCTTTTCGCACTCAGCCCTATGTCAGGGCGAGGCAATTCTGCTAAGTAAAAAGCCCTGTCGAGAATAACTCGAGCTTCTGGCCCATACTGCTTGACCACATCACTGTCGGGCAGCAATGTGAGATTCTCGACCTCGTCAAAGCCCAGGTTTAGTAGAATCTGGCGAGATTTCTGAATTAATTCCCGCACAAGATGAGGTTTGCCTTTCTTCGGCAGAGAGATTTCCGTGCCGGCGGGGATAAGCTTTGCCGTAGCTATCCAGGCATCAGTAAAACTGCTTTTTGCCTTAGACTTTATTTCACCTGTATCGAAGGCTGCCATGGCGTAAAGTATACCTCAAAGAAGCTATTCTATTCTACGCTCAGCCGCCGAGTGAAGAGGGATGGACTCTAATCCTTCAGAATTTTCTCAGTCAAGAAATCCTTCACCGCGTCTAAGACTTGCTCCTTTGGGCAGCTGACTCTCCACATTCCCTCCGGAAAGTTGAAGAGCAACCACTTCCTGTGAGTCCCCTTGCTTATGATCAGGACGAAATCACCTGTCTTGGTGTCCTGGGAAATTTCTATAAGACCTTTGTTCTTCAGTCCCCGCATTCGTATTCTGTCTCTAACCCTTATTTCCTCGATTTTCATTTTTGACACCTCTTTCTTATCCTTATGGCCCTGCGTGAAACGGTGAGCGTTCAGGTCATCAGTGCTTTCAGCACCCGAACCATTACACAGGGAGTAGCTAGCCTTCTATTGTTTTTTGTCCTTCTCTCCTGGGGTATCTTCTACCCTCTCTACCTCGATAGTACATTCTGTGACTAGTGCGGCAATTGCTCCCAGCGCAGCCAGTACTGGAGCTGCCAAGGCCGTTACCGCAGCTACACCAACGCCTACTGTCAGTGGGATGTCTATCAGAGGACGCCCTTTATGTATTAAACGGACTCTTCTGATATTTCCTTGATGTATTAGCTCCTTGATCTTCTCGACCACTTGACTTCCATCTACAGTGAACTTCTCGGTTGTCATTGTCCTTAACCTCCTTTCACTCTTAATCTTTATACACTTGTCTTCAACCTTTGGCTTTGAGGCACTGCAGCAAGTACTGCTTCAGCATGTTTAGCGCGACTTCAGCAGCACCTTGCTTGTTTCCCTCTCGGTTTTCCGGAAAGATATGTTTCTGACTCAAGATCTCATCTCTGGCTGCCAGGCCTAGGTAAAACAGCCCCACCGGTTTTTCGGGAGTACCACCTGAGGGGCCGGCAATCCCGGTATCAGAGACGCATATGTCCACATTCAGGAGCTTCTTGCCGCCTCGAGCCATCTCCAGAGCTGTTTGCTCGCTCACGGCGCCGTAATTTTCAATGGTCGCCTTTTTAACCCCCAACAAGACAATCTTTACTTCGTTGCTGTAAGCTACTACCGAGCCCTTGAAGTAATCCGAGCTGCCGGGCACATTAGTTATCCTGTCAGCTATCCTGCCGCCAGTAGCTGACTCGACAGTGCCGATGGTCAACAACTTTCCGGTTTGGGCTTGGTATTCTCTTATTAGCCGGGCAATTTCTGCTTCCAGTTCTGCCATTATTCGTTAATTTTAGCAAATTTCCTTGCTATAATTCAGCGATGACTGAATTAAGCGACACAATAACCTTTCTGGGCACTGCCGGTGCCAGGTTTGTAGTGATTCGCCAATTTCTCGCTTCGGGAGGCGCCTGGCTTAACCTTGGTAACACTCAAATACTCCTTGACCCAGGTCCTGGCTCCCTGGTTCAGGCTGCCAAAAGAAAACTTGATGCCACGAAACTGGACGCTGTTATTCTATCTCACAGACATTTAGACCATAGCGGGGATATTAATATCATGATTGAAGCTATGACCGACGGAGGGATGAAGAAGCGTGGCACGGTCTTTGCTCCCGCCGATGCCCTAAATCAGGACCCTGTTATCTTGTCTTATTTGCGGTCTTATCCCCAGAGCATCCAGGTTTTAACTGAAGGCGGATCTTATACGATAAACGACGTTTCTTTTAAGACACCAGTCAGACATAAGCATCCCGTAGAAACATACGGCTTTGTCTTTCAAACGCCACGGCATACTTTCTCCTGGATTACTGATACCAGATATTTTGAAGATTTAGCTGGTCACTATGAAGGTGATTTGCTAATTATCAATGTGGTCCGATTGAACCCCGGTGCGCCCATCGACCATCTAGCTCTTCCCGAGGTCAAGATCATAATTGAGAAACTAAGGCCCAGGATAGCCATACTTACTCATTTTGGCATGACCATGTGGCGGGCTAAACCCTGGGAGTTAGCTAAAAAACTGAGCGAGGAGACTGGGATCTCGGTCATTGCCGCCAGAGATGGCTTGAAGTTCGACCTGGCACAGTTAGATTGACCCCAAAAAGTCTTGCGGACTTTTTTGGGGACCCCGACAAAATTGATTTTAAGCCTAACCGGGTTCCCACGAAAATCGCAAGATTTTCGTGGGTGGAGTTAGAGAGATGATAAGATACAAGCTCTACCATAGTTAGTTCTAACTCACCATCGTCCTTCTAAATAACAAGATCCCGGCAGCAAATAGGACGACTGCCCAGCCAATAAGCCAGTAAAGATCGAGTATGATAGCTGAGAAAGAGGAGCCGTTGAGAACAGCTCGAGAGGCGTCTACGGCATGGCTGAAGGGCAGAGCTCCAGCAACGCTTTTGATAGCCGCAGGCATACGCTCCACTGTGAAGAAGGCCCCGGAGATCATGGCTATGGGAATGATGAAGCCCCAGGAAACACCCGCGTGAGACTCACTTTTGACTAAGCTGCCCCATATCATGCCTATCCCGATAGCGCAAAGCCCGATAAGAAAGAAAATAAGAAAGGCATGCCCCAGATTGCCGACAACGGTCAAGCCCAGCGCCATCCCTACGCCAAGATAGATCAGCGTGGAGATGATGAGCACCGGGATAAAGGGCAAGGAATAACCCAGAATGAAATCCCAGGGTCTTGCCGGGGTAGTAAACATGCGAGCCAGAAAGCCCTTCTCCCTATCACCGGCAATTATCTCCGCCGCTGTGGAAATTAAAATCATGAGCCCCAAGACAGCCATCCCGGGAGCATAGAAATTGACAGCCGGATTCTTTATTTTGCTTTCCGTTCCTTTTAGCTCAACATTTAAAGGGGGTGCCACTCCCAGGAATTCAGAGCCGACAGCCTCTATTATAGGTTTTATTTGTAGACCTATCATCGGATCTGCTTCCTTGTAGGCTAACTCTAAGTTGATAGTTTGTTGGGCTTGCTTTGCCTCCTCGAATCCCGAGGGAATGAATAAATAAAATGATATTCTGCCGTTCTCCAGGTCCTCTTGGGCCTGAGATTTTTCACTGTATATCGGCTCATTCACCTCGATAGCCTCTATGCCTCCAAGATATTGTATGAAGGCAGAAGAGGTTTGGGAGCGGTCTTCGTCCACTATACTCATCGCAATAGGGCTAGCCTGTCCCCCGCCAGTGGCGGCGACAAATACCAGCATGAAGGCAACGGGCATTCCCAGGAGGAAGCCTAGAAGCACAGGGTTTCTATAAAGCTCCTTCAGATTC
>Ga0209636_10007916_pt1 | contig 10833 bp, 12 predicted proteins | sample DeeMarSWOR152_54_FD_187464 | JGI IMG/M metagenome (GOLD analysis project Ga0209636, IMG submission 187464) | Marine sediment microbial communities from White Oak River estuary, North Carolina - WOR-1-52-54 (SPAdes) (version 2) | ecosystem: Environmental > Aquatic > Marine > Intertidal zone >... | reverse complement strand
TTTTCTTGCCAAGTACATCGGACTGTTTACTCAATGCCTCATCTGCCCTCTTGCTCTCTAAAACATAACGTATAGAGCGGATGAGCAAATTTCCATTCATTTGATCTTTAACAAGATAATCCTCGGCACCTTTCTCAATTGCCTTGATAGCCTTCTCTTCATCATTTCGCTTACATAACAAAATAATTGGGATTTCGGATTGTAATATATTTACCTCATTATGATTATCGAGTTTCTCTCCCCTCACAAGTGAAGCATCTAAAAGGATTACATCAATATTTCCAGAACAAATTAGCTTTTGACCCGAAGAGATCTGATCTACACATTCTAAATCAAATGATAAGTTTCTTGCTTCCGCTAACATTTCTCGTATCTTATCAATTTCTTCTTTATCATCTTCAATTAACAGAACTCTTATATTTTTATTACCCATTTCATTCACTTCGCGGGAGCTTCACAATTGAAAGCCAAAAATCCTTGATAGTTTGAACCACTGTGTTGAACTGCCATAAATCAACAGGTTTTACAATGTAGCAGTTTGCATGCAGATTATAACTTTTAAGTATATCCTGTTCTGCTTTGGAGGTTGTTAAAATTATCACAGGAATATTTTTTAATGTAGGATCTTTTTTAATCTCAGCTAAAACCTGACGGCCATCCATTTTCGGCATGTTAAGGTCGAGCAGGATGAGATCCGGTCTAGATGCGCCTGTATATTCACCCTGTTGACGCAAAAAAGCCATTGCTTCCGCTCCATCCTCCACAACACTCAAATTGTTCAAAATCTTACTTTCCTTGAACGCTTCTTTTGTCAAGCGTACATCACCTGGATTGTCTTCTACTAACAAAATTTCTATGGGCTTTGCAATATCTAGGCCATTCATGTTTTTTCACCTCTTCTTTTAGGAATTGTAAAGTAAAAAGTGGAACCTCTTCCAGACTCAGATTCAACCCAAATCTGGCCACCGTGATTTTCCACAATTTTTTTACTTATCGCAAGACCAATACCGGTCCCAGGATATTCGTTTCCATTATGTAAACGCTGGAATAAATTGAAAATACGACCATGGAACTCAGGTCCGATTCCAATACCGTTATCATGCACAGAGAACAACCATTCATTCTCCCTTTGCCGAGCAGAGATATGTATTCGAGGTGATTCCTCTCCGTGAAATTTAATGGCGTTACTAATTAGATTCTTTGATAATTGAAAAAGTTGTAAGTTATCAGCAACCACAATAGGTAGAGGATCATAGGTAATAACAGCACCGGTTTCGTCGATAATTTTACGAAGACTTGCTACTACATTGTCAATGACATTTGAAGTATCTACGGATTCAAAAGGCTTATCTTTTGTGCCAGCATTTAAATAAGTCAATAGATCACTAATCAACCTATGCATTCGATTTACACCATCAACAGTGTACCCAATGAACTCATCGGCATCTTTATCGAGTTTACCTTTATAGTTACGCTTTAAGAGTTGGACATAACTTGACACTGTTCGTAAAGGCTCTTGTAAATCATGATATGCCACTTTAATAATCTGCTCAAGGTCAGCATTGGTCCGCTTTAACTCTGCCACTGTCTCCTTTAGTTTTCCTTCGACTTGCTTGCGCTCTGTTATATCACGGGCAATGCCTAAAGTTAAATCCTGACCCCTGATGTTCACAGGATAAGTTCTTATTTCCACAGGAAGTTGCTGTCCATCTTTCCGATTTAGAACAAATTCATCAGGACCAGTTGGTTCCCCGGCAACATTCTTGGCCAGACCCTCGACCGCTTTTTCGAAGTAATCAGGAGATAGCAATCCTAAATCCAAGAAATTTTTCCCGATCAATTCCTCCCTTTTATAACCGATTAACTCTTCTGCCGCTTTATTCTCGTCGATAAAATTTCCCTCAAAATCGCTTAGATAGTAAGCGTCAGGTGCATATTCGAATATTATTTTCAAGCGTTCTTCTGAACCCTTCAATTCTTCCTCAAACTGTTTGAGCTTAGTTATATCTCTTGCAATACCAAGAATCGCAATCACATTACCTAAAGAGTCGAATATCGGGGAGGCATTTACGAGAATCGTAATAAATGACCCGTTTTTTGTTTTAGATCTAAACTCAAGATTTTCAATATTTTGACCTCCGAGAACTCTCCCAAATTGTTCTATTGTTACTTTTAAATCTTCCGAGTGTATTAAATCAAATACATTCATTTTTTTTTCATGGTCCTTGGAAAATCCTAAACGCTTACCCCAGGATTTATTGGTGAAAAGTAAGTTTCCTTCTCGGTCGATTTTAAATATCATGTCCTTGGATGTTTCCACCAATTCCCTATATTTTTTCTCTGATTCCCTTAACGCTTTCTCAATCTTCTCTCGGTTTTTAAAGTTTTCATCTAGATCCTCTAACATACAATTAATTCCTACATAAAGCTTAGTAAGATCATCATCTTCAGAAGGAATATCCAATCTCCTTGAGAAATCACCACAAGCGATATTTGGTAGAATATCCAAAATCGGTTTTAATCGTGAATCTAATTTTTCCGTTGATCTATCATATGTTTTTAACAAGAAAGTCACCAATTATTTTTTCAACCATCAAAGAGCCTCTTTCTCTTTTCTGAAATATCTTACCTCCTTCTCGCAACCAGAAGCCACGATGATAAAATTTGCCATCACCCTTTGCATCGCTTTTTTACCATGCAGAGCTAGTTTTTCTAGGATACGAGATTCTTTCTTTATAAAATTGACATAAACCCTTCTAGCATCAGATGTGCTTTCTTCAATATTACATATATCCAACAATATCCTTGCTTTACCCATTTCTTTTGAATGTTTTTTGATATCATCTATCACTTCCTGAGCATCTCGTTTCCTGTGTGAGCCACCAACGACACATCTTATTATTCCATTATCATCGATCCACACTTTGTATTCTACCATATATTTCACTTCCTAACGAAATTTAACACTACCTCTTTTTTTTCACAGAAATCGGAAACCTTAAAGTGAAGATCGTTCCTTTTCCCAATTCACTATCCACCTCTATTTTCCCATGGTGCTTTTTTACAATCAGAGAAGTTACATAAAGGCCTAAACCGATACCCTTCCCTTCTTTTTTGGTGGTAAAAAACGGTTTGAATATCTTTTTTAAGTTTTCGTTCGGAATGCCCACTCCACTGTCAGATATTTTTACCTCTACACACCCATTGCTAATTGCAGTTGAGAGATTTAGTTTACCACCTTTACGCATAGCATCCATTGCATTATCAATTATATTTACGAATACCTGTTGAAGCTCACTTGGATTCCCTTTGATGTTCGGGGTCTTTTGATACTTTTTGATTATTTCGATATCGGACGATTTCCATGTATGATTCAAAGCTTCCAATGATTCATTTATCACCTTTATCAAATCTACGTTTGTTATGTCATTATCCTTTGCCTGTTTTGAATATCTCGATATCCATTTTACTAGATCAGATGCCCGCTCCGCTTCACCTACTATTTTCTTAGCGTATTTTTTCATTTGTTTTGGGTTTTTTTCATCTATAATGATTTCTGCATAACCCATAATTCCTGCTAGAGGATTATTGATTCCATGAGCGATTCCCGATGCGAATGTACCTATCTCTGCCAACTTTCCAGATTGAACCATCTTTTCCTCAAATTGTTTAAGCTGCGTTTGCTCATTTGTACCCAGTATGTTCCCCAAATATTTTTGATATGGATTAAATGTACCACTAAAGGGTAAAGAGCTTGATAGTTGGCGTTTACCCGTTTTCATATAAGCATGTTCAAAACTCCTTCCAAAGCTTAGATCGGAAGATTTTTTCGGTTTTCTTTGGTTTTTTTCCTCTTTATTTTTAGAAATTAAATCGGATGATCCTTCATCTGCCATTACGGATTTGGATGAATAGCCAGTTAAATCCAATATCGCCTGGGCACAATCGGTAATCTTATCATCATAATATGGAATCTTGATAGTATCAGGGATTGATTCTAATGTCTCTCTTTTTTCACCCTCACAATGTTCCGTTACCTTTTTTTCTCGGTCTGATTTCGAGCTTTTGATAACTGTCCATTCGTTATTTCGCTTGATAAGAGCCATTTCATGACTGTGAACCACATTCCTAACTTGAGAAGCATCACACTTTGTGATGAGATAGCAGCAAATGGCTCTAATTCGATATTTTCCGATGACCTTACTTATTTCTTCTTCCAACTCAGTAAATTTTTCCCGAACCCCCTTTTTGAGCCAGGCTGTGTCAACTATAATTCTTGCGCCATTGAAATCATCCTCGAGAGCCCGATTAATTTCATGAAGCCAGACATCAATTACTTTTTTCATATCGGAGGCTCCATATTTAAAGCATTTTTTATATGGAATAATTTTAATTTGGATTATTTTTAAATATTTTCGAATATTCGGAAAAGCTCTTATTATCGCTTTTATTGCGTCTTCTTCGTTAAAAAAATCAGAAGTAATCCATGTACAGAATTCATTATTTTTCAATCCAATTTCTAAATAAGGAATCAATATTTCCAAAAGTTCCTCTTTTGTCCTGTAAAACTGGCATAGATGGGTTCCCCAGGGGACATCAAGTAGATTATAAATCCTTGATTTTTCGATTTCTTTCACTATTTTATCACCTTACTTATAAAAGGTCTTTGTCTACATTATGTCATCTATATGTCTACGGAGTGGTTTCTCATGGTAAATATTATTCCTTGCCAATATCAATTTTGAGAATGAAAAACGGTATAAAACTGATAAAAAGGTGATTTAATTTTAAAAAGGGTTTGAAATTTGTAATAGGTCCCTGGGGATCCTTTAGATGGCCAAACAGCCTCAAGTCTATTTTAGTATTTTGTTTTTTCTTATACTTTCTAACCTGAAACCTTTTCCTACTCTTATTTAAAAGCGAGGTTATAAACATAAAAGGATCGTTTTATAAGTACCTTCTAGATATTCGTCTGAAAATGGTTGGGGACTCGTGAGCATCCTCGAACTCATCCAAAGCGATGCTCTTTTGGATGATTTTTTCCAAAAAACCTTGTAATTTAAGGGTTTTTAATCTTTGGTTCTCCATCTCATAGACCATGTTTTTTTCGATCCTTTTTGGTACTCCTCTAAATATATTAAAAAAAAATCTTTTTAATGGTCTTACTTTCCTATCGGTATCTTGAATAGTAAGGTGCTCCATCTTTCTCTCAGTAATTTTCTCTGAGAACTCGTGGCCCTCTTCAAATACGACCCTAGGTCCTTTTAGTTCTGTAATATCTTGAATCATTGAAATAATACCAACAGGTTTCTCCTCCTGATCATATAAGAGGGTATTTACATATGAAAGAACGAGGTTATTATCCTCGACCTGAAGCTTCCTCATTCCCCCAGTCACTCCTTTGGCAATTAATTGGTAGATATCTTTCTGAGTTTTTTCTAATTCCTTTTCTCCGATGATTTCATTTGATTTCTTTGATAAAAGAACTTCTTTGGAAATACCCAAAATTTTAGCATAGGTATCGTTTACTTCAAGATATTTTCCATCCAAATCAAATAATGCGGTTCCAATAGGTGAAGAAGAAAATAACTCACGATAATGCGCTTCGCTCTTTTTCATTTCTTCTTCTACCCATTTAGATTTTATATACGAATTTTTAAAATCGTCTTTCTGTGACCGAATTTCTCCGGAATTGCGAATGATATCCTTCCTTGAGATATTTTTACTTTTCACTTTGCCTGACCTCCATTTAAATAACTTTTCTTTCTTATCTAAATATAATCTAAATATTTGGGTTATGACATTTTACAACAATATATCTACTATATATCCACATATAATGTTTAAAAAATGTTCTTGATAAATATTAATTTTGATATTAATATAGAAAAAAAATTTACAGTATAACCAACCAGCAAATATTCCTAATTTACTACAGGCTGCGTATAATTTTTTAAATTATTGATGAACATTTATTCATTTTTCTTATAATCATAGATGACAATCACAAACGATATGTGAAGGCATATCCACTTATATTTATCATCCTCATATCTACATATGTTGACATAAATATCACAATTATAGGGGTAAAAAGCTATGCAACCGATAGTTCACTTCATTAGTTCGATAGTAGCCGGGCTTTGTGTTGGACTACACCTGGAAAATAAAATAAAAAAATATTTTTTGATATTATTATTAGCTTTCACTACAACATGTATTGATTTGGACCATCTTTTACCGATATATGAGGAATCCGGAATTAAAATATTACACAACATGTTCGTTCTTATCTTCTTTCCAGTCGGATTATTCTTAATTTTTAATATTTATGAACAGGGTAAAGGAACATCTATTAAGCAAAGATCTTGCCTATTACTATGCATAATGTTCTCTGGGCACTTTTTTTTAGATGCGATTTCCGACGGTCTTCCAGTTTATTATCCTTTGTACTCTGAGTCGTTTACAGTAGGCAATATTGGGATTTCGATAGACCCAATTCTATTTACCTTGACTTCTGAACAGGTTATAATCATTCTTTGGGGGATTATAATAGGCTTGGCAAATTTATACGAAACTCTAACATATAATGAAATCGAAATGAAAAAAACCTTCAAGTTAAAGCTCAATGGACTTACATCCATCAGTAATAAGAGAAAAAAATTGTTACCTATGATCGTTAGTGGGATAACTTTTAGAAAAATGCCGATTTGTAAGGCCCTTAAAACATATGATAACCCTGAATATGAAGAAATAAATGATATAAAAAATGAAGATGCACTCGAATATATCATCAATTTTGTTAATAACTTACCTGACTAGAATTTTTTATACTATTTGTAAATTTTTTTGATAAGGTCGCTAGATGCAAATAATTTTTAAAAATAAAGGAATAACACTTATTGGAAGAAGTATTTCTATTAATAACTTTCATAGGACTTTTTTAAGGGTTTACCGCAAAAAGGACAAAACATCCAATCGCTTTCCATACTTTTTTTACATCTACTACATAAAAACATATTATTCTCCTTCAAGATATCGGGAAACAACTCAGGTAAACCTCCGAGGAGGGCCCATTGTTCGATGACTTCTTTTTTAGATATAAAAGTTTTTTTAATGAAATTCCCCCAGTCCAATTCTCCGTTCTCGCTCTTCCATGGCTTCCTATTTAGGCATTCCAACATAAAATTAATGAATGCGTGAAGTGTTTCAGGTTTGCTATTGATTTCTATTGAAATATAAAATGCCGAGGTGTATTTGCCTATCGCTCTGAATCTAATACTATTCAATAAAACGGTTAAATCGGGATTTCTTATAATTATCTGCCATGATTTGTCCTCCTCAAGTAGTGATGATCCCGCCAATCCAATTGTTGAGTTTCTATTTATCTCTTGGGCTGCTTTCCATGCTGCATTACCAATATCAGAGAAAAGAAGATAACTGTTGAGGCTAAAATATGATGTTTCTTCGTATTCACTTTTTTTAAGTTTGGTAAGATTTAGAAATGGCTTTCCTGTACCAGGCTTTGCGTATAAAGTGGTAACTAAACGTTCTATCTCCTTGGATTCCTCACTTGGTTGAGTTAATTTTAACATCTCCCAATTTCTTATATCACCTAATGCGATTTTATTATCTAGTATGTCCCCTGTAATTTTTTTGAATTGTTCCATATGTCTCACTTTATTTATCTTCTCTTTTGCTTAATTTGTTTAAATCTCATCAAATTATATATCAACTTCTGAGAAGAGGGATTAGAATTTGGCTCTGAGGATGATGATTCCATCGTTGGAAGTGATGTCAATTGACTGCTTTCCTGTTAAATGATCTGTTCCTCTCATTTTCAGAACCTCAAGATATTTCCGTCTTGCATCACTTTCCTCAGACATGAGCAATAAAATAACCCCATCCACTGCATATGCAACCTCGGCAGGATACATCTCTCCGGGCTTCACTTCTCCCGTCAGTATGGAAGTGGCTTGCCAATTCTTCAATCTATTTACAAGGTCAAATAAAAAAGTTCTATATTCTTTTTTTAACATCTCACCAACAACGGTTATTGGATCTATAACTATACGCTGTGGCATTATCTCAGCGATTTTTTCATCAATTATATTCAATAAATCCTGGGCTTTTACATTCCTAATTACGCTACCTAAATCACAGTATATTACCTCCTTCCCAAAGTAAGAGGGTTTTATAAAATCGAACTTCGTAGAATAACGGAGCATCCATTGTGTTGGTTCACTTAAGGTCGTGAAGTAAAGACCCTGTTGATCCATTTTTGCTCCAGAGAATAAAAATTTTTGTGCAAATGTTGTTTTACCTGTGCCCGCACTACCGGTAACGAGAACAACAGATGGAAAAGGAAAGCCTCCTTCTATCATCTCATCAAGACCATTGATTCCGGATGGCATCCTTGGTAAATTCTCGCTCATTCATTCACCACCTGTATAACATTTTCTATACGAAAATAAATCAAAAATATCTTCCCTTTCGGATAGAAGGGACTTTCCCCTTCTTTCCCTGTCTATTCCTCCTTTTGGAATTCTAAGAATATCTATATCTATTTCTTTATCGAACAGCTTCCTCGCCACCTCGTACAATGAGTTGTGAGTAATCTTATCCATTGTTAGGGATATAAAAATATTATATAAACCATTAAACTTAGCCATGTAATTTTCAAGAAAATTTTGAACTATGGGAGGATCGTTGTAATTCAACAGAGTGGCAACATTGTCGATAAGGATAAAATCCACATTACTAACATCTATTTTTCCATCGATTGAACTGAGATTTCCAGAATTAAGATTATTAGATAATAATGCTGGTAGAAGATCAATTTGAAATGGAGAATCTAATATCTTGACATTTCCTATATTTAAATTATCGCTTAATTCTTCTCCGGTAAATCTAGCAATTGTGTCAATAAAAAGTAGATTTTCATATTTTATGCGATGCATTCTTAAAAGATGTTCCATATACTGGTGGGGTCTATCAACAGTTATTAGAATTCCTTTCTTGTTAAGCTCCTCAAGCAAACCTCGCAGGAGAATAATGTTGGTTTTGGCGATTTTCTCATAACTTACAGAGAATAACACCTTATTTCCATTACTAAAGTTATTTATTTGAGAGATTATGTTTTTCATCAATTGGGTATCCTCGACGTTCATTTTTAGCACCGGGATTTTCCATTTTGAAAGACGATATTGAAGACTCTGTCATTGTCTCTTGTTACATAATTTTATGTAATTTTAATAGCGTGTGGATCTGTTCTATTTAGTATCTCATCGATCCTCCTAATCGAATTTTCAATATCCAACATCGCCAAGCCAATATATCCTTGTTTTTGAAGCATCACCAAGAGGGTGAGATTTCTCAATCTTTTGGCAAGAATCTTGCAACCATCGTAATCAAAGATACAGTGTGAGAACATGTACTTGCTGTTCTCATTTAAAGCAAACCCTCCTAATTCTTCAATTCGTTCCAATATCTTTGGGATCTCAGCTTCATATTGTGCATTTGCAGGTAAATCACATGCAACAATGATATCCTTCCCATCGACCAATACTGCCCCTTCAATATCATTTGCTTCTTTTAAATCTGAAAGAACATCTTTTAATAAAGATTTTGGCAAATTTTCAGGAGAATGAGAATCTACGAATCCCTTTTTACCCAGTGATACTTCTCCCAACTTGTATTCTGAATTCATTTTCTAATCCCCTCCTTTTGCTTCTTTTTTCTCCTTCTAGAAAACAGGTAGAATATAACAATGCCAGATATGGGTATGACTGCATCCCTGAACTCTGGGATTTCTAATTCTCCCCATGAATCGGAATTATCTAAAGGTTCATCGAGTGCTTCGTCAGGCCATTCTTCATAGGCTAAACCTTCGTCAAAAACTCTTAGTGCAAAACCAATTTTTTCATGACCCTCATCAAATTCTCCAGCATCATTTAATGTGCTTTTTGGAATTTGGGCTTCGTATTCCATTCCCACCCCGCTTTCCAAATTCTGGGCTATTAAATGGTTTGCGGGTGGTTCTTCTGGAACCTCAGGCCAACCGGATTCAGTACCCTCATACCATTCATCGAACCAAATACCCATATACCTCCATGTACGAAACTTCTTGTCATAGGAATCGTCTACACCATCATTTCCATGATCAGTTTCAAAATAAATTGCACACATGTCACCATTATCTTCAGTTGTATCTGCTGTAGTAACTGCAATGTAAACGTTCGTAGAATCCATTTTTGCATATACAGTTAAATCCCCATTGGAAACAGAATTTGCATCCGACCATTCGGCCGATTGAAAATCACCATCAATTGTGGGGGTGGAACCTGTTTTACATATTAGTTCGTCACTACTATACCTTGTTCCTCTTAAGATTAATATGGGATGTCCTCTGGTTGTATCAATACTTGAATAATCCTCCTCTGTTTTATTCCAATTTGTTGTCTGGAATACTACCCTGAAATACCCATTGATACCTAAATCATTCATTGGAATCTGAGTCTCTAATCTTATGGTATCTGTTTCTGCATCAATTAAACCCTCTTCTTCCCAATTCCAATCAAATTGAAATGAACCATCAAAACGCAGATACTTTTTAGAGGTGATTTCTCCATTCTTGCCTTTTATCTCAATGAGATAGTCTATTCCTATACCGTTTAACCAATAACCGGTTGTGGATTCATTGTCGCAATCTATATAAATGTAAGTAACATCTTCTCCTTTTTTTGGAGGAGGTGTCGGAGCTTGAGGAACAGGTTCTGGTTCTGACGGTTCTTTTGGTTCGCTTGGTTCTCGAGCAGAAGGTGCATAATTATT
>Ga0209636_10007915_pt1 | contig 10834 bp, 10 predicted proteins | sample DeeMarSWOR152_54_FD_187464 | JGI IMG/M metagenome (GOLD analysis project Ga0209636, IMG submission 187464) | Marine sediment microbial communities from White Oak River estuary, North Carolina - WOR-1-52-54 (SPAdes) (version 2) | ecosystem: Environmental > Aquatic > Marine > Intertidal zone >... | reverse complement strand
AACACTTCAGATTCATTCCTCGTTGTTTCAACAAATAACCCAGATGGAACACTCACGTTGTCTGGCGAAACAGCTTGAGCAACAGCTTCCGCCTCCCTTTCGTTTTCATAACAAAGCCTAACCTCAGTCTCCATGTTAAGTTTCCTCCAAGCTCTTCTTAACAAGTTCATCCACAAGTTTTACAAAGGATTCTATGTTCTCGACAGGAACTTGAGCTCCTGCAGCAACATCATGGCCTCCTCCTTTGCCCGAATACTTTTCGGCGGCAACTCGCAGGATTTCTCCAAGGTTGAGACCTTTGCTCCTTGCGCTTTCTGACGCTCTCGCTGACACTTTAATTAAGCTTTCTCCTTGGACAGTGGAGTAGGCGATTATTGGTTTTTCGTGTTTGGGAAGACTGTTGGAGAGGATGGATGAAACTGTTCCTATCACATTTTCGTGGATGAAATCTTCTCCTAACACCAAGTAGATGTTGTTCAACTCGGTTATGCGTTCGGGGTCCTCATTTAACCAGTTTAGATACTTTGTGATATCTCGCCTATACTCTGCTAACATGACGTTAGCTTGTTCAAGAGCTAATCCTCTATCTCCCATGCACAACGCTATGCCAAGACCTGGCTTCTCCATACGCCCAGTGGCGTTAAGCAGAACCGCAAATTCCCGAGCGTCCCTAAGCGGGGTCCAAGGTTCTTCACGGGTTAGTGTGTAAACGCTTCTAATCAAGCTTAGTGCAAAATCGCTTGGAAATCCCTTGGATGCCAAGTAGTCGGCGAGTGCAGAAAACAATTTCTTTTTCTCTTCCTCCGAGAGGTCTCTCAAAGCTCGCCACTTGTCCTTGCTCTTCGGCTTGATTCCAGCGCGCTTGACTAAGAAGGAATAGCTTGCATCTTCCTGTCCGCTTATGCCGGGAATAAATGGATTTGTGGTGCAGGCTAATGCCTTGTGTATGGGACGTGTTTCTCTTCCAAAAAATAGAAGGTCTGTTTCAATTTCAAGACAGCCCAATTTCACCCCATCCTCCACAATTATTTCGTTGACTCCTCCCAGCTTCTTTTGCTCGTATTTGTCCTGTAGGTCTCCAAGGGCTCCAACTGCGGCTATGCTGGCTAAGTCAACATTTGTTTCATCAAGAGCCTTAGCCACTAGGTAAGCTGTTCCAGCCCCGCTGAGATCACAGGATCCATCGATTCCGTGGAGGTGAGGATTTACATGGATGAATGTTGATGGAGCTTCGCCTACAGGTTGATGATGATCAAGAATGACCACGCGATGTTTGGATAAACCTTCACCTAGTAAGTTGAGGTCGCCGCTTCCAAAATCCGTGAATATAACTAAGGTATTTTTCCCTGTAGCTGCTATTCTCTCAATCACTTTCTCGTCCATCCATCTTTCAATTCGAACGCAGAACTTCCCGCCTAATCTAACTAAACATTTTCCTATAATGCCTCCTGCGGCTAATCCATCCGCGTCGTAGTGGGAAGCTACGTGGATTGGATTCTCTTTTTCGATGTGCTCACGAATGAGTTTAGCTGCCTCAGAAGCACTGTTCAAGAGGTTGTTGATTTCTTTCTTCACGGTTCACGGAAACTCCAAAATTAGATGAGAGTTGCGGTTTTTGCCTTGTACTTCCAGTCTGGCGGCAACGTTCCAGTGCGTTTGTAGTATCTTGAGAGTTTATGAATTGTGGCTTCCACGTTTTGGAGAGCCCTCTTGTTGTATAGGTCTTTCTTGTTCTTTTCAAGGTGAACACGAAGGCTCGCGGCTTTTTTCAACAAATTTTCTAAGTCTTCTGGAATGGAAGGCTTCAATTCTGCGTCTTTCAAAATTTGGGTGATGGTTCTTCCTGTGATGGGTTTGGTTAGCGGTATGCCATGTTGATCGCGTAGGATTGTTCCAATCTTGCTGGTGGCGTGTCCTTCCTTGGCAAGTTTGATGACTAGAGCTTCGACTTCTTCTGGTTTGTATCTGCACCAGATGGGAGGCCGTTTGCTAACTGGGCGAATGGAATGCGAGCCTCCTCTATGTTTCTTTGGCAACTTTTACTCTCCAAGTAGTATCTTTAAGAGCGAGAGACTGCTGATATTTAAAACCTTCGTTAAATAGTTAACGTTAACACTCAATTTTTGCAGACGCAACATGGATAAAAAAATAGAGGTTTTTGAGCAGGGCTTATTCTCCGCAACATTTGACGCATATTGCTGTCTGCGTTAGGTAGACTCCATCTACCCCATGTATGCCTTTCACAACTGTCTCGCCAATATCTTTAATTTCTTTCACCTCAAAGGTGGCTATTACATCAAAAGTGCCAGTCACCGCACAAGCCGTTTTAACACCCTTAATCTTCACTATTTCCGAAGTAACTTCCAACGCCCTGCCCTTCTCTGCGTCTATAAAGACATATCCCGTAACCAAATCTATAACCTCCACACTTCATTTTGTCACTTAGTGAGATATAACTTGTCCGTTTAGCGGTGAAGCAGACAAAAGCTAACAGAAAAAAGAAAAGGAATCTGCTGTGGCTAACATCAACTCTAAATGTTTGACGTGTACCATCTAACAAATTTTCGCAAGGCTTGAGCTCTATGTGAATATTTATTCTTCTCAGCAATAGCCATCTCAGCAAAAGTTTTGTTAGAACTAGCAGATAGCTCAAATATCGGATCGAAACCAAAACCTGAGCTTCCACGTTCTTCTAAAGATATCCTTCCTTCAACCTTGCCGTGAAAACACTTTGGCAGTTCTTCAGGACCGCAGAAAGCAACTACAGATTGGAAATAAGCGTCACGTTTTTCCACGTTTTCCATAAGTTTGAGAATTCCCTTGGTTCCTATTGTCCGATAAACATGGGAGGAGTATGGTCCAGGAAAACCGTTCAATGCTTCCACGAAGAGTCCAGCGTCCTCCACGATGAGGGGTAGTTTGCATTTTTTCACAGCATCTAAAGCGCTGGCTTTAGCTATGTTTTCTACATTGTCATCTTGAACCTCAACTTTTTTCACCTTGAGAAGAGCGATTGCAATCCTGTGTTCAGCCAGCACCAGTCGGGCTTCATTAAACTTGTGAACGTTACTTGTAACGAAAAAGACTACTCTACCCATTGGAAACCGTTTTTGGGGCTTCAAATTAATATTATTCTCCCTCTTTCATGAGTACGCATTAAGGGATGATGAAGACTTATTTATTTTATCTCAACTAGCAAAGATAGTTTTATAAGTGTGACAGACCCAAATCCCTTCAATCGTGAGGGTGCATACTTTGGCAAAGGCATTCGTTCTAATAAATGCGGAAACAGGCTCCGAAAAAGAAGTTGTTGAGAAAGTGAAAAGCTTGAAATATGTGAAGGCAGCCTATTTTGTTTTCGGAGTATATGACGTCATAGCCGTTGTCGAGGCCCCAAGTATAGATGACCTAAGAAACACAATACACAACGCAATGAGACAAGTGGAAGGAATCCGATCAACAGTTACTATGGTCGTCATAAAGTAAACTCGTCGCATACATACAAGTATTACCTATCGGGGACATTGTAAAAATGTTAGGATTTCTACGGTTTTTCCCCAAACAATTAGCCGTAGTGCAAACATTAACCAGATCGTGACCAGGCTTGTCAATGTAACTGTCAAGTTCAGCTCACATTATTCTTTATCATAACCTCTTCACACCCATTATCATTTCTATTGCATTAAAATAAGCCCTAACTTCTTCTTATTTACGTTTAAACCCAATAAAATACACAAAGGATAGCACACGATTTTTCTTAAAGAAAAGAGACAAAGTATGTGAAGATGATGCGAAAATAAAGTCAAGGCTTCGAGCGCTCGGATACATACCCTAACCCTGAGCGCGTGCGCATTACTTCATTTTCTCTCGGAAACATAACGTCCTCTTCTCTCTATCTCCTGAATCTTTTTTAACACTTCTCTTGCTACATCGTCTCCCACAACTCGGGTGTATCCACTCATGACTGCATCAAAACACTCGCTTACATGCTTGTAATGTGTGCTCTGGAATGCTCTTTTCATAAGATGTAAATCTACTCCTTTGACTTCCAGTTCCTTGGATCGTTCACTTAAACCAAAGTCCACGAAAACAACCTTGTTCTGCGGGGTAAGAATCATGTTGGAGGTTGTGAGGTCGCTGTGGATGACCCCGTGGCTATGAAGCTGACCTATCAGCTCGCCGATGTGACGACACAAGCGTTGTCTATCTTCTGAAGAAAGATCATTGAGAATCTGCTTTATCTGCTTGCCCTCGACGAACTCCATGATTATTGTTGTCTTTGCGATGTCAACCATAAAAATAGTGGGCGTCGGAACTCCAGTCTCCTTCGCTTTATGAATAAGTTGAGATTCATGTATGGTTCGGTAAAACCGAATTGCCTCATCTAACTTTGGGACACGATATTTTTTTGGTGATCGCTGCTTCATAATCACCTTATGACCCTGCCAGTCTTCTAGATACAGGTTTGCTTCGGCGCCCTTTTTTATTAGCATTGTTCAGCCTCCAACCCATGGTATTGGAACTTCGTCCAGTCGCCACTTCAGTTTGACGAAGCTTTTCTTTATGGGAAGTGTCACGTGGTGTTGATAGGCGAGAATTCCTGTCCAAGCAATCATGGCTCCGTTGTCTAAGGCGTACTGCTTTGGAACCATACAGAACCTAACTTTGTGCTCTTCAGCAACGGACTTGAGCATGGACTGCAGTCTCTTGTTAGCTGCAACCCCGCCAGTTAACAGAATCTCTGGCTTCTCAGTGTGAGCTAACGCCCTCTCTGTGACCTCAGTTAACATGGAAAACGCAACTTCTTGAAGACTGAAACAAACGTCTTCGAGGTTATGCTTTTCATTATGCAGTAACTGAACTGCAGCTGTGAGAAGCCCGCTGAATGACAAATCCATACCCTTCACTGTGTATGGAAGCGAGATAAGAGTTTGACCGCGACTCGCCCACTCCTCCACCATTGCGCCTAGAGGCATTCCCTTCTTTTGGTGTAACCCCGCTTCTCGAGCGAAAACGTCGAGACAGTTCCCCACCGCTATGTCTAATGTTTCACCGAAAACGCGGTAGCGCTCCGCTTCGAAAGCAGAAACTATAGTGTTTCCACCTGAAACATAGAGAGCAACAGGGTCGCTTGCATCCGCAACAAGTTTTCCTATTTCGATGTGTGCCACACAATGGTTGACTCCAACTAACGGAACGCCAAGATATGAAGCTAGGGCGCGGGCTGCTGTCGCGCCAGTGCGAAGACATGGACCTAAGCCGGGTCCCTGAGAAAAGGCAACGATACTGATGTCTTGGGGCTTCACTTTTGCCTTCTGAAAGGCTTCTGCCAAGACTTTTCCAGCAACCTCAGTGTGATGTCTAGCTGCTTCACGCGGGTGGATGCCTCCCTTCTCAGGCACGTATGCGCTGATCACGTTAGCGAGAATCTTACCGTCGAAGGAGGCTATTCCAACGCTGAAATCGTCGGCTGTGGATTCGATGCCTAAGCAGTAAGAAGCGGCTGAAGGGCTCTTCAGCAACGTTTTCAACCTTTTTTGTTATGTTTATGGTTGCATTACGTATTTGTAGGTTAGGATACTCCCAACGCTCACACTCAAATACACTATAAAATTCACTACAGGGGCATTAAAAAATATTGGAGGTCCCCAACCGGGAATCCACGTCCACCATCCTAACTGGGAAGCTAAGAATTCGAAAGGTAAGTCAATGATTACACCTGTTACAAGTCCAGCGATCCAACCGAATCTCTTGTAGACCACCCATGATGTGTGACCTATAACTAACCAATAAGTGATGATGAGTAGAGGCACATCCAATACATAAAAGAGGGTATCTGCGTAAGCGTACATGTTCATTGAGATTCCCACCTGTTCTATGCCGACGGCGGTAATGGTGAAGATGGCGTTTATGAGTAGCCACCGTTTTTTCTGAGGTTTAAAGAGAGGCTTCACGTTTAGTCAGTCTCCAACATTTTTACGCCTTAGTGCTATTAGAAATAACCTAGTTCTTTTTTAATGTTGTCACTAACTCTGATAAGAATTCGAATCAATATTTTTCTTAATCAAATTTTCCACCGCTTCTTACGCTTTCAGCTTTTGATCTGTAGGGTCTTTTTGACTTAGGTTTGCTATGCTTTCGACAACGTTTAACACAGACCCAAACGCCTTCTTGAATCTCCCAAACGCATCCACATAAATCCGTTGATTTTTTAGTCGTCATATAGTTTTTTCCTCATTATATGCGCGCGGACGTAGAATGTTAAATAAAACTTTATTTTTTCTAAGTTAGGGAAATTAAAAAGCAGGGATATTAGCTTTTAGTTCAATTGTGCTCGAAGGCTTAAAAACTGACATTGGCGTGAAGATTTTGACGTTTTCATCAACAGTCTTTCTAAGTAAATGGTTTATACCCGTGTTTTGGAAACAGATAAACTCAACGAAGAGTAACTCTTAACTTACGGAGGAAAGAAACTGCCACACAGCTTCCATGAGCTTTACGCTTTGATGCTTAAACTAGACTGCGGTTTATGCGGTAACCCTTCATGTCGAACAATGGCGAGAAAAATCGCTACTGGAGAAACAAAACCTGAGCAGTGCTTCAATCTCTCCACCCGACCAGAGTATAAGCAAAACTTACAAAAAATCAAACAGCTTTTACGAGAAGGCGTAGAGATCGGAGCAAAAGGAACAATCGTTATCGAGGATACAGGCATAACCTACATTCACCCCTGCATTTCCGAGACTGGAAAAATAACTGCAGAAGCGAGGCTGACAACGAGCCTAGAGGGAACCATGGATTTAAAGTACGGGTTCTATGACCCTATACAGCTCTGCATAATGCTGAACATGACAGGTTTTTTCAAGAATGTACGGTGTTCACCTAACCTTGGAGTAGGAAGAGTCACCGTAGACAACAAAACAGTCCTAATCTATAAGGATGGAAGAATCAACGTAAGAAAAGCCAAGGACAAGGAAGACGCTATTCAAACCATACGCTTAGTCTCTCGCAGTCTCTGGGGCGCCATCATCTGCTCCTATTGCGGCAACGCCGGCGTAGACTGTGCCTCAGGTGGATGTGAGAACTGCATAACCCACGTTTGCCCAGTTATAAGTGGCGGTCCCCCAGACCCAACCGCAACCAGTCACGGTTCAATTCAACAAACCACCGTGTCCACCATTTTTGACAGAGTGAAAACTTTAGAAACAAAGAGCGATTTTGAGGAAGTAGTGAAACAACTCGACGGCGCTTTTGACTTTTTTGAGAAGGCAAGTCTCAAGTTTCTGGAGGAACAAGTCTTTGATAGCTCAGCGTTGAAGGTGATAGAAGATAAAATTGCTAAGGTAAACAAGTCAGCCATTAAGTTTATCGTGGAGACCCCGAGCGTGTACGAAGCTGCCATCGGTTTGATACTGAGCGGAGTGGCTATAGACTTGACCAGAATAACAGATGGGCTCAAAATCGTGACATCCTCGAAAAAACTGTTGTCGCCTAAACTTAAAGAACTCTTTTCAGAAGCGGTTACCATCGCAACTGGAGCATACCACGCTTTTAGAGCAGTGGATTTTGAAAAAACAAAACGCATTTCTGAGCGGTACACGACGTTTCGAAAGTGGTGGACAGAGGCTTTCAAAGAGATGCTGGAAAAGGATGTGCTGACAGGGATTGAAAAAATAGCAGTAAACGGATTTTACATCTCACGCCTTCTAACAAAGCCTTTGCCCACATGAATTAAAGAAGCTGGTTATTTGGCTATTTTTTCAGCTATTTCTCCCACAGTGGACACAAGCTTATCAACCTCAGCCCTCGTGTTGTAGAAGTATACAGACGCTCGAACGCTTCCAGGCTTGTGGATGATATTTTTAGTGAGCGGCATGGCACAGTGATGTCCTGAGCGCACCATAATGTTTGCTGAAACATCCAGTGCAAGAGCTACATCGTGGGAGTTCAAGTCATCCACATTAAATGACATGATGCCAATTCTGTACGCTGGTTCTGGACCGTAAACCTCGACTTTAGGAAGTACAGTAAACCCTTCATACATCTGCTTTGTTAGCTCTCTCTCGTGGCGCTCAATGTCTTCTAACCCAATTTCTCTTAGATAGTCAATTGCCGCCCCCAGTCCTATAGCTTCAGCAACACTGGGGGTTCCAGCCTCAAACTTCATAGGACTACTTTCAAGTGTATAGTAGTCAACGCCCACATCCGAGATAGTGCCTCCACCAACAAATAAAGGCTCAACATCATCTATCAATTCTTCCTGAATGTAAAGGACACCCGACCCTGTTGGACCGCACATTTTGTGACCACTGAAGGCGAGGAAGTCACATTTTATCTTCTGTACATCCACTTTCATATGTGGAACTGATTGAGCGCCGTCCACGAGGACATAGGCTCCGTGCTCGTGTGTAATCTCAGTGATTTCTTTAAGAGGCGTAATCGTTCCTAATACGTTTGAAGCGTGAGTTATTGCTACTAGCTTTGTTTTGTCATCAATTGCTCTTTCGAAGTCCGTGGGGTCTAGAAGCCCATATACAACTGGTTCTTTAGGCTTAACAATTTCCAAATCCACGCCACATCTATTCTTTAAGCGAATCCATGGAATGAAGTTGGAGTGATGCTCAATGAGTGAAGTTACAATTTTGTCTCCTTTCTTCCAGTTTAAGCTATTCGCAACAAGATTAATTCCCTCAGTAGTGTTTCGCGTCATAATGATTTCGGTCTCAGATTTTGCGTTAATAAACTCTACAACCTTGGCACGAGCCAGCTCGTACTCCTCACTTGCTTTCTGAGATAAACTGTGGATTCCTCGCCCAACGTTGGCTCGATATTGACGATAAAACTCCAGCATCTTTTGAAGCACAGGTTCAGGTGTAAGGCTACTTGCGGTGTTATCTAGGTAGATTACACCTTTTTCCAAGATTGGAAAATCTTTTCTTATTTTTTGTACGTTAAGCAACGTGCACCAACCTTGAAAAACAGACGTGTTCATAATTATACATTTCTATTCACGAGTCAAATCAAACCTTATGAACAGCATATTCTGTGAATAAATCTTATCCGAACCCATATACAACATATAACTCTAATGGTGAAATTAAATTGTCAAATTTCAAGCACACTTACAAAGACGTCAAGATTGCAGTTACAACCGGTGACATTACAAGACAGAAAGTAGATGCCATCGTGAACCCAGCTAACAGCAACCTAGTTATGGGAGGTGGAGCCGCTGGGGCCATCAAAAGAACTGGAGGAAAAGAAATCGAGGATGAAGCAATCAAAAAAGCTCCAGTTCCAGTTGGAAAAGCCATAGCAACAAACGCTGGAATACTTGAGGCGAAACATGTGATTCACGCACCCACAATGAAGATGCCTGCCATGCACATCGGCGCAGAAAATGTAAAGTTAGCAATGAAAGGCGCGCTGGAGTGCGCTGAGCATCTGGGAATTCAGAGTATAGCTTTCCCTGGAATGGGCACCGGTGTCGGAGGTCTTCAACTTGAGGAAGCCGCCGCTATCATGGTAAAGGCGACAAAAAAGCATGTTGACAGCGGTACATGTTTGAAAGAAATAGTTTTTGTCGGGTTTAGAGATGAGCTAACCAACGCCTTTAAGAAGGGGGTTGAGGAAGCCTTCAAAGAAACACTGTGACTTCAACGGAGTTTGTCGGATACAACTATGCATAGCAGAAATCATATTCAAGAGATTGTCGGATTCAGGAGGATAAAGTCTCCGCTTCCGACAGTTTTAAATAGTCATTTCGCCTAATCCTTTTTAGAGAGTGATACTGTGTCGGAATTTGATGGTAAAAAGCCGACGACCAGAGAGGAATTCATTAGATTGTTGACGACTGCAAAAGAGAAAGAGCAAAAGATGCGGGTAGCTATGAAGCGTAGGTCGACAAAACCGACAGTTTCTGGCACGGCGAAGATAATGAAGGTGCATCGTGATACGCTTTACGAGTGGATGAGAGAATTTGGCGTTGAGTTTGAAGACATTGGTAGAAGAGAGTTGATGCCAGCTCCTGTCATAGGGAAAACTGAAAAGTTCACCTACCTAATAGGTGAAGCGTTGGCAGGTGAAGGGTCCGAAGTTGCACATGTGGACTTGATAATTGGTGATAAAGACGGGCCTGTGGGGAAGGCTTTCGCAAATGGTTTATCCACCTTGTCTGCGGGGCATACGCCTCTTCTTGCAGTTATCAGACCAAACCTTCCACCTAAACCTCACACGTTATTGGTTCCTAAGGTTACTGTGAAGAATCTTGAGCAGGCGGGAAAAATATTTGGTCCTGCGCAGGCAGCGGTAGCTAAGGGAGTGGCTGACGCTGTTGAAGAAGGCGTTATACCAAAGGATAAGCTTGATGATTGGGTCATAATCGTCAGCGTTTTCCTACATCCCGAAGCAAAAGACTATCGAAAGATTTACCAGTACAATTATGGAGCTACAAAATTAGCTTTGAAAAGAGCTTTAGACAGATATCCTCCGCTGGAGAAAATAATATATGATAAAGACAGAGCCACGCATCCAATGATGGGTTACAAGGTGCCACGATTATGGAGACCTCCCTACATCCAAATTGCTCTCGATATTCCAAGTCTAGAAAGAACCAAAAAGATTATGGGGGAATTGCCGAAAAGCGACAGGCTAATTTTGGAAGTTGGCACTCCCCTACTGAAGAAATATGGAACAAGAGTGATTCGTGACCTTAGGGAACTAGCTCCAGACATGTTCATAGTGGCAGATCTAAAAACCCTTGACGTTGGAAAAGTAGAGGTTGATTTAGCCTTTGATGAAACCGCGGATGCAGTGGTGGCTTCAGGTCTAGCAGCTT
>Ga0209636_10007914_pt1 | contig 10834 bp, 7 predicted proteins | sample DeeMarSWOR152_54_FD_187464 | JGI IMG/M metagenome (GOLD analysis project Ga0209636, IMG submission 187464) | Marine sediment microbial communities from White Oak River estuary, North Carolina - WOR-1-52-54 (SPAdes) (version 2) | ecosystem: Environmental > Aquatic > Marine > Intertidal zone >... | reverse complement strand
GACCAATCCCCGCGTCCAGGGGATTATTGCCAGCGGTCTTGTCTGGGCCATGCGAAACGTCAACGCCGACGTGTCACCCAATATCGACAAGGTCACACCCAAAGCCAGCCAGTTGAAGTACTGAGACGGTCTCCTGATGGCGCCAAAGCTCAACGGGGTTAGAAGAAAGGACGGATTTTTACTGACAAACAGGATAACAACGGGTAAGAAGCTTGGCATGATTACAATGACACAGCCCGTAAATGCCCTTCTGAAAAAGAGGTTCATCAGCAGCAGTGCCACGGCGAGTGGTTTGGCAAACGACCGGATGCAAGTCGGCCGAAGAGAATCTACGTTTAGTTCGCCAGCTACATGTCAACGTCATGAGTAAAGCAAAAGTCATTTCTCTGGATGCTGCTGAGAATATGGACCAAACGGCAGTTGGGGCAAAGGTCATGGGGCTTGTCCGCCTGAACCGAATCGGTCTTGCGGTCCCTCCCGGCTTCTGCATTACCGCGACAGTTTTGGCAGAGCATTTCGAACAGAACAACCTCACCGCCTGTTTGAAATCGTCTGTGGATGAGCTTGGCAAAGCCAAGCCGGAGGCTAAGGGGGCTCTTCTTACGAACGTGCGACAGGCCATTATCGAGGCGCCTCTGGCGGAGGCACTTCGCCGTGAGATGGAGAATCATTATCGCGCGCTCGGCGCAGACCGCGTCGCGGTCCGCTCATCGGGCACCGCCGAAGACTTGCCGGGCCATTCCTTCGCCGGACAATACGACAGCTACCTGGGCATAGCTAACCTTGAGGACTGCATGGAAGCTGTAAGGAAATGCTGGGCCTCGCTCTGGACGCTCCGCGCCTACGAGTATCGAGAAAAGATGCGCTTCGACCATCTCAAAACCAATATGGCTGTCATCGTTCAGTCACTCATCGACGCAGATTCCTCCGGTGTTATCTTCACCGTCGAGCCGCTCAGCGGCAATCGCAGTAGCATCGTAATCGAGGCGTGCTTCGGCCTGGGAGAAACTCTGGTCTCAGGCAAGGTGACGCCTGACAGATTCGTGGTTGATAAGAAGAAACTGAAGCTGCTTTCTCACACAATATCAGACAAGAAAACTGAGCGCGTACTCGACCCAAACGGGACGGTTAAAGAGCAATCCATCCTAAAGCAACGGTCACCTACCGGGTGTTTGGATGAGAAACAAATAAGGCGCCTGGCCAAGCTTGCAAGAAAGATCGAGACCGAATTCGGCTCTCCCCAGGACATCGAATGGGCAATATGTAAAAGGAAAGTCTATTTCCTGCAATCACGGCCGATTACGGCTCTGCCGCCGGAAAAGTCATGGGAGGACCGCCAGATCTGGTGCAATAATCCTGCAAAGGAAGTCCTCCCTGATGTCGTCACGCCGGTAACGTCCTCGGTAATCGGGGCGATGTTAGACGACTTCATCGATCCAGTCTTCCGCATGCTTTGTATCAACCGGGGGAACCACCCTATCTACGGTCTGGTCGCGGGGCGACTCTACTTCAATGCGAACATGTGGGGCGCTGTATTCAGGGACCTGCCCGGAGGCAAAGATTTTGATTTCATGAGACTAACAGGCAGTAATAGGGCCTTACAGCAAGTCGTCGAGAGACTCCGCGCCGCCTCGGACAAGGACCTGCCAAACACAAAATTCAAGCGATATAAATTCTTTTTGAAAATCCCCCTCATCATCGTTGGCGCACTCCGCAACACCCCCGGGAAGGGCCAGCGCATCATCACGGAAATAGCAGCCAAGAACGAGAAATGGTCACGTTTAGACGTGGCAAGCTTATCCTCCGAGCAGATCGCAGAGTATTGCTGCCAAGACCTTGTTGCGAATTTCCGCGAGCTGCTGGGCCACGTGCTGTATTTGCTCGGCATTTTTGCCGCATTTCCGATCCTTTATGCGGTATGCGCCAAATGGCTGTTAGGTGATGGCCGCTGTGCAGAAAAACTCCTGGCGGGTCTCGGCGACATGGACGATGCGGTTGCGGGTCTGGATCTATGGCGATTAGCGGCAGCGGCCAATGCAAGCACTGAGGTCAAGGACCTCATCAGTTCAGATGACCCCTGGTGCACGATCGAAAGCAAACTCTCTCAGACAGACTCAGGCAAAGATTTTCTGGCCCAGTGGGACCGGTTCATGGGCCGTCACGGCCACCATTGCCGCGGCGAAATAGAGCTATACAACCCACGCTGGTTCGAAACGCCGGATTACATCCTGAAGCTCGTACGCAGCTACATCACCCAGATGGACGAAATAGATCCGGTTCAAAACCACGCTAAGCGCGCCCAGCAGCGCCGTCAACTGGAACAACAGTGCCGCCGGCAACTCAAAAACCCGGTAAAGCGGCTGATATTCAATCATCTTCTCGTCCGTTCCCAGAAAGGTTCTGTCTTCCGCGAAAACGTCAAAAGCGAGGTGGTAAAGCTGCTGACAACCATGCGAAAAATGCTCATTGAGCTGGGCAGAAGACTCAGAGACCAAAACGTGCTCAAAAATCGAGACGACATCTTCTTTTTGCGACTCGAAGAAATTACGCCCGTAGTAGAGGGCAAGGCAGACTTTGATATCGAGCAAGTTATTGCCAGTCGGCAGGCCGAATATAACAAAAACAGGTCGATCACACCGCCCGATGTTGTTTTTGGCAAATTCGACCCCGAGAACTTCGTCCCTGATCTGGTCGACACCGAGGCCGAGCTGTTGAGCGGGCTGGCAGTCAGCCCCGGCGTAGCTACCGGCAAGGCCCGCGTGATTCTCAGAGCCGATAGCGACGAACAGCTCTTAGCCGGCGAGATCCTGGTGGCACCGTTCACCGATCCCGGCTGGACCCCCTATTTTGTGCCTGCCGCCGCGATCGTTATGGATCAGGGTGGCGTCATCTCGCACGGCAGCATCGTGGCACGCGAGTACGGCATCCCGGCGGTGGTCAATGTAGGGGGCGGCACCAAAATCATCAAAACCGGCCAGACCATACAGGTCGACGGTAACCACGGCGTGGTCAGGATACTTCCATGAACTTAACTGGTCGGCAAGAATCGGTTTACCTAAGCAGCCATTGATGAATGAAAGCCGCGACGAGCCAGACCCCAAAGCTTGCGCAAAGCACAATCCACAGGGGCAGGTGCCTTCGAAAACACACAAAGGCCACCAGGAAAAACAAAATGCTCGGCAAAATCCCCCAAAACGCCCCCTTACTGTATTCGGTCATCAAGTTGAAATCCGCAGGGTGATCCACATACAGCCAAACAAGAAAAATGGCCCCCGTCAAAGGCATTACCGCGATAAGCCCGGCCAGCGTCGGCAGCTTGTGTTTATCCACTATCCAGGCACACAGGGCCAGAATACACAAGCTGAGCAGTATCTTGATCACGAATCGCATACCGAGCGGTCCCTCGTTATTGGCGCGCACACGGCGAAAACAGGCACCCGGAACTCCATCTTCAAAGCGGCACAGCCGCCGAAGGCCCGATTGCTATTTAATGAACCGGATACTCAGCGGATAGCGGTAGTGCTGACCGTTGTTAGCTTTGATCGCCGCGATCAGCAGAAAGACCACGTCAACAATGCCCACAATAGGAAGGAAAAACGGTATCAGCACCGCCCCAACACAAGTAACAAGACACGCAACGGTGCCTATGATCGCATAGAGGAGCATCGATATCTGGAAGTTCACCGCCTCTTTGCCCTGCTCATCAACGAACGTAAAGTCGTCCTTTTTTACCTGCCAGATGATCAACGGTGCGATGACGCTGCCGATGGCGGGCAGAATGGGCAACAGCCCGGCCAGCCCCCCCAGGTGACAAAACATCGCCCACATTCGGGCATCTTTGCTCATCTCCTCGGTTATCCGGGCCTGTTGGTCAGTTTGCGGCTGCTCAGCCCCTACGGGCTGCTCGGCTTGCCCGCCACCGGAACTCTCCGGAGCTTGTGCGTTCTCATTTGTTTTTGCCATAGTCCAGCTTCCTTCAATTCACTTCTGTTTTCCTCGACGAATCGCCCTGTTTTTCTAACAAAAGCCGGCGCAGTCGTCAAGGATAATAATCCGACACAGCGACAAATCAAGTGCCGGCCTTGGCCTCAATGGCTTGAACTGCTGCAGACAAAGCCCCACCGATGAGCAAGGAAAACGCCGTTGGAGGGATACGCGGTATTCTCATCTGGGTGGTCCCTGACCAATTCTGCACAGGAGATTTAGAACCGCGCCGACAGGCCCCGTTGTTTGTAATAAAACCCGCTCAAACAGGGCAAGCGCAAAATCACAGCAGAGCCACACAGGCCTATCCTCCTTCGAACACACGCTTACGAGAACGAGGGCACTACGGTAATCACTTGCCAGCCCCACTCGCAGAGAATTACTTGAATAAATCTGAATGGCTGCCGCTTCGTACGAATACTAGGGCATCATCTTCAACACGGTAGATCAGAAGCCAATCCGGTCTAATGTGACACTCTCTATGTTCTTTCTTGAAGGGGCCTTTTAATGAGTGGTCTTTGTACCGGGCAGCTAGTTTTTCGCCGCGAGCGAGTTTGTTGATGACTGTCCTTAGTTCCTTGAGAGGCCGACCTTGCTTCTTTGCCCGTTTGTAATCCTTCTTGAATTGCGTCGTCCAGACAACTCTCAACTGTCCAGTTCCTTGAACATTTCCTCAACACTCGCTGCCTCATGCAACTCTTCGCCGCGTTCAGACTTCTTGATCGTCTCTGTTGTCAGCTCGTTGGGAATCTTAACCTCGAAGGGGATACCCTTGCAAAAGATGATTTGCCGAAGATAAAGGGAGATCGACTCGGAGAGGTTCATCCCAAGCTTACTCAATATGCTCTGCGCTTCGGCCTTCGTGCGCGCATCTACTCTGGCATTAATTGTAGCCCCGTTCGCCATCGCGATATCTCCATCCCCCCAAGCCTTATGAACTTATCATGTATACATTGTCTACACAAATAGTATACGATTGCTATCGGCGAACATCAAGAAAAAATTTGACTTTTTATGAAAAATTCCAAAAAAGTCCTGGGAAACGACTCTAACGTGCTTAATAGCGGTGCTATTATAGGGGCAGCTTCTACTATGAGAAACAAACAACGACGCGGAAGGCCATGAAAGCCGATATTACTTGGCAGGAACAACTAACGGGTGGGTTTTCTATTCTCGCGGCAGAATTTACCCATCAGCTCCATTGCCCTGTTGAGCCTCTCGGCTGAGCCGTCCATCTTGGCGTAGGCATCGACCAGCTCCAGCAGTTCCGGGGCCGGCTCGACTTGGCCGTAGTGGTGTGCAACGTTGACAATGGCGGCATCAAGGCCATATTCCATTGCCTTTGCAACGTAGGCCCTGCACACGCCGATCTTTCTACCCGGCAAATCACGGACACAGTTACTTGCCCCAAGCGAGCAATGCACACCGTTCATTTCAGGGTCACTTTTGATTTTCTTCATCGTCTCGAACGCCCGATAGGTATAACCCGGCACATTCGGCTCCATCGGCATATCTATCGCCAACGGAAATACCGTCGAATCGAAGAGAATCTCTCTCGGCCGAAAACCATATTGCCCCACCGCTGCCTTGAAAATCTGCTTCGCTAAGGAATAGAGCTCATCGACTGAGTGCGAGCCGCCCGGGCCGCTGGGCAGCCCCTCGCTGACCAAAAGGCCAATGAACGCAAAGTCGAAATCCTTCCTCAGCGGGAGGATTTGGTCCATCGTATAAACCTTGACCGAATTGATCAGCGGCGGTCTAACTTGCTGGTCAGTTTCATACCACTGCTTCAAGCCCACCGTCAGAACATCGTTGCTGCTGCTGTCGATGCAGATCGGCACCCCGTGGCCCCATTTGCGAACGAGCCTGACGTACTCAGCCATCATGTCAACGGCCACTTGTGGATCGTCCTCGCCAAAGGCATCGAGGTTAACCGCTATATAATCGGCACCGTCGGATGCCTGTGATTCAATCAGGGCCTTGATGTAATTCAGCGGCCCGCTGGCGGTCGAATACGCAGCGGGTCCGAGCTCGGCCAACTGCTTCATGATCTTACCGGTCTTCGGGATTGAGGCGTGGATTGATTCCCCAATAGTAATTAAGGAATTCTTCATAATGTGGTCCCTCACAAACAGGTAATTCAAGATCGCTGATGTGTGCTCTAAGGCGTGATTTCTGGGCTTGTTTATGGTGGCTCTGAGTCGTTCGCGGCCGTCTTTTTCAGCGGCCGCCGCCTGGTAAATCAGTTCTCCGATGCAGAGGTGCTGGGAATACAGCTTCGCCAAAAGGTCATCGCTAACGAAACAGCCCGGTAAGTTGATATCGTGCATGAGCCTCGGCGCTGGCGTTATCGTGCTCAAAAGATAAACGTTGCCGATGACCGGTACATCCAGCCTGCCCAGCAAATCTTTCGACCTTAGCTGACTGATCACATCCGCCGGCTGGATATTAGCCAGCCCGCCGGGGTTCTGCGGCAAGGCGATGCCGGCAAACTCAAAACCATCCGGGATGACCGACGGGCCGACGAAATCGAAGCTCTCCGGCCTCACCAAACCGTCGGCCGTCTTGTAGGCCTCGAGAAACTTTTCAATGGGACCGAAATCATACGCGGGCCCGCTTGTCAACTCCACACACACGATGAAAGTCGATTTATCTTCTAAACGTTGTTTCAGCGTGTTGCGCTCCATCGGTAGCTAATCTCCACTAACATGTGCTATGCACTGCTCGGGGCGCCAACAATTCTTGAGGACCCAGGGTACCAAACATATCACTGAGCTGCCAGTTCCTTTATAACCAGTACTCACAAACACTTACGCCGTCGCAAGATCCTTATCTTGGGCAGCGCGCTGGTGTTGTAGTCTGCCACAAGCGGGGGCCTATAAGCCCTTCTTTGTTGTGGATAACCTGTTGATAACACGAAGGGTGCCTTATAAGTCGCCCTCGGACGACGATAGATAAAGCCAACAAAGCAACCGGCATTTTTTCCCAGCGCCTCCTTGGCTGGCGCGAAACCTGCCTTTTTTTTGCCTAAGTCATTCTTAACAAATAGGTTACGTTTACCCAGAAAATCGCCCTCTAAAGTCGCCTTTTTTCGACCACACGCGAACCCACAGTATCCTCAAATCTACCTCCCTCTGCAATGGTCTGGTGCAAAAAGGTACCGTTGGTGGATAATTAGTAGAAAAATCCCCCGGCATGTGCCAACAAAACTCCGATCCTCAAAAAGCTAAGTCTATCGTTGAAAGCGATAATTTTCCGTTTCCATACCCCACAGACAACGGCCGGCGAGTCGTTCTTACCTACTGCGCTTCGGCGTCGCTACGGGCAGTGACCAAGTCAAATACATCGTACAGCAGGGCCTCGGCATGAGGGCCGTCGAGCAGGCCAAACCAAACATAGAGAATTTTTCCACCGCCGTTCAGCTCGACATAGGCCACAGCGTCACCGAGGTATTTATCCTCACGGTCGCGTAGCTGCAGCAGGCTGCTATGTCTGACACCCCTGCCAGCAAAGAACGCCCGCCAGCGCAGGTCTCCTGACATAGGAAACGGAAATTCCTCCGGCACATGCGGCAGGCAACGCTCGGGCTGCACAAAACGCAGGCCAGCATTCTCCGGAGGATTCTCCCATCCCATGCGCAGTGTCAGTCCAAAGTGGCCGCTGCGGTTTACCGGCCGACCGTTTTGGTCGTAGTAGAACGGCCACGGCAACGCAGGGACCACCACAAGACAACCACCTGCCTTCAGATAGCCAAGCAGCGCATCATCGACATCGCCCGTTTGGCTAACGCTGCGACGATACGTTTCCCCCGCACAGTAAAGCAGAACGGGATGCCGTTGCGGCGTCAAGTTGTCCTCTACGACCTTTTCCCACGTCAAGACTTCCATGCTGGCGCCCATATCCAGGAGCCACCAGAAGCCCATTGAATCCGCACCCGGCAGCACACCAATCGCCAGCCGCTCGAGCCTTTCGCGCAATCGATCCTTTTCTCCGCTGGAGAACCCTCCGGAAGCCGCAGGACCACGAACACCACGCTCCTTGGCCTTAAAACGTTCGGCATATTCAGCAGTAATCCTGATGTACTGCTCCTTGTATTCAACTGACGGCTCAATCTCGCTGCCCTCGTGCCACTCGTTGAAGCTGGTAATTAATATCCAGTGCGGGTCGGCCTTTATCGCCTCTTCCCATTGCGCACGATAAAGCTCACCTCCGTATCGCGGCACGGCCAGTCCGGGTTTGCGAATTTTCGTATCGTCGTAGCCGGGAATCACCGTTATACCACTTATCTTCCCGGCCTCGTCGGCCAGTTGGACCCAAGAGCGATACGTCTCAGCCGCCCACTTTCGAGCAGCGGTCGGCCCCAGTGCTCTAAGCCTGCCCGCGGTGTTATACGTGTGAATCCCATCAAAAATTCGAGCCGCGCCATAGCTAAACTGATCACCAATGGCCGTAACGCCTTTCTTGCTCTGCTTGTTGACCCGTTCGATGGCCTTGAGCCAGTCAGTAAGCCCAAGCTCCTGAAGGGTTCGGCCATAGACAAACACCACCGGCTTGCCGTTTACCTTCAGATGAGCAGCATGGTCGCCGTATTTATCCAACACCTTAACGATATCATCGGCGGCCGACTGTGGCGTCTGCGGCCTTGGCACCGTCTCGTAGTAGATGCATGCGTTCAATCCATGACGCTCGCAGCCATCGAGAATCTTGTCCATCGCGCGGTCGGTGTAGTGACCGTGGCCCCACCAACTGACAATAAACGTATCAATGCCAGCATCTTTGGCCCATCGGCAGTGTCGGTCTATGAGCTTCGGGTCGTGCGAGTCATAGGCGCCAAGTGCCGGATAATGGGTGCTCGCCTTGATGTCCTTCTGAACCGCGTCGATGCGGCCCCAGTGCACCGTCCTGCCAGCACCGCCCGGGCCGTCAGCGGTGCCATACCACGGATAATAGAACGCCATGACCCTGCGGTCCAGCGACCCGGCGCCAGGCCGCGCCCGCCGCCGGAGGGCTTCAATCTCCGATTGCCCTCTTGCCTGCAAGACAATCACAAAGCCCACAAGTGCAAATAACAGTGCCAATACGCGAGCGTCTCTGCGCAATATACCCATGCGTAACCTCACATCTTCTTAGAAACTACTGATACTCAACTGCCACCAAAGTTCGTGCTGTCATTTTGGTGAACCTTAGCTTTCCGTCTCTACAGCCAAAATCAACCTTCCCATCAGCCGGCAAAACCAACGCTTTTCGCGCGCTGACGCGCCTGGCGAACTCGAGCGACACATCAACCGGCCCATCGTTGAAATTCTCGACAACCACACAATTGTCCCCGATCAGGTACAAAGCCACTTTGTTGGGAGCACTAAATCTCATTCCGAGCGGCGCCAGTAATTTGTCCCTGATGGGCTTGAGTTCGTTTCGCGTCAAATCGAGCAGATTACGAGGATTTCCGTTGACGTTCAACACAATCACACGTTCGTGGTCGGTGTTCACGTTCCTCAGCCGTTTTGCCAAGCCATCCGTTATCAGTACGGGCTTTCCGGCGGCAAGCATGCTTTCAAGTTTCCCCTGGAAGCCGGCGTCCTTCAGTGCATGCACTGAGAAAAATGCAGCTTCAGCCTCGGTGTTAATCTCTGCCGTTGGCACAAGGGGCAATCCCAACATGCCCACAAAATCGAAGACGTACTGCTCATCGAAAGCGTCGCTGTTCGGCGGCTTCGGGGCGATCATGCCCTTGATGGGTTTGCCTCGCACAAGTTCGGCGAGTTTGAACAAGCCCGGAAGCTCGGCTCTTAGCTTCTCGACGTTTGCGGGCCCAGTATCCCGCAAAAGCGACCCATAGCAGAACAGCAGCATCTCCTTGGCGTCGCCTAGAATGGTCTGGCGCGCCTGTTCGACGTAGGTATCTTCCGTAGTGCCGTAGGGATCGAACCAGCCGCCGCCCGTCTTGGCGCCACCGATTTCACCGAGCCATCGCATGATGTAGTAGGCTTCGTACTGAACCTTCCCTCCCCAGCGTTGATTGTCAAAATCGCGCGTCTCAGTGCCGACCCAGATTCTATCGTAGTCGGTCGTTTCACGTGAAACCTCGTAGCCGCGATTGTGGAAGTTGTCGTACCATTGAGGATACTTGATTATGAGCTTTACACCCGGATTGACTGCTCTGGCCGGGCCCAAAATACGTTCGCGGCTTACTCCGACCATAAGCTCACAGCGGTAATCAGCCCACGACTTCTCGTCACGCGCCTTCGTACATTCGTCGCATTCGCAATCGGTGAAAAGAAAATCGTCAATCATAATCTCGTCGAAGACCGATGCCGTGTATTCAAAGATTTTCTGAAGCTGGTTCTGGGTATCCACGTCGGTATAGCAACTGATCACCTTCCAGCCCGTTGATATCTTCCCGACTCTGGTTGTGGTAACGCAACCTGAGACCTCGAAGCCTTCGTCTTCGAATCTGGACCTGGCGTGTTCCAGCACTTTTCGCTCAGCGGTATAATTGTCCCTGAACGTCTCGATGAAGACGTGCGTAACGCCGGTCTTCTTACACCACTGGATAGCCCTATTGATGCCTTCCCCTCCAGACAAATGGTCCCGTACATTCTGGGCGGTGAAGAGCGTTGCTATCCGCAGCAGCCCCTTGTTCTGATTCGCCAAATCCCACAACGGCTGAGATTGACACATCGAGGCTGCCAAAAGAACAAACAGCCCCGTCGCAATAGCATATCCCTGACGTCCTGGCCTGATCATTCCTTCTCTCCTACAGGTTTTGCGCGTACAAGTTCGACCGCGCTGATCGCAAGCTCCAGCTCCCCACCGAGGACGGCAAAACGAAAATCGGCGCCGTTGCAAC
>Ga0209636_10007913_pt1 | contig 10835 bp, 11 predicted proteins | sample DeeMarSWOR152_54_FD_187464 | JGI IMG/M metagenome (GOLD analysis project Ga0209636, IMG submission 187464) | Marine sediment microbial communities from White Oak River estuary, North Carolina - WOR-1-52-54 (SPAdes) (version 2) | ecosystem: Environmental > Aquatic > Marine > Intertidal zone >... | reverse complement strand
GTACCACGTAGACGCCGTCTCTGGGGGCGCCGATGCCGTTGTTGATGTGGTCGTCAAGTTAACCGATGGCAAGCGCATCATCACCTCCCGTGGCAGCAGTGGGGATATCATCATGGCAAGCGTGCAGGCGATGTTAAAGGGGGTCAATCGTCTACTCTGGGACAGAAAGCCCGGGGGAACTTAATGCCGTTTAGACGAAGAAAGAAAAAACCTGAGGAAGAATTCGAGCGATTGCGCGTCCCGAGGCGAGGCGAGATCTTGGGCGTTGCTGAGCAGATGTCGGGATTTGACCACCTGCGCGTGCGATGTAAGGACGGGCATACGCGTATATGCCGCATCCCAGGCAAAATCCGAAAACGCCTTTGGATTCGCGAGAACGACGTCGTAATTGTGCGTCCATGGGCGGTGCAGAGCGAGGAAAAGGGGGATATCGTCTATCGATACACTAGGACCCAAAAAGGTTGGTTGATGAGGAGAGGACTTTGGAGCTAGGTGGCTCACTTGCCGGCCGATTTTGAGGCCCTTCTGCGTAAGCTCGAGCGCCGTAAACTCAAGCGACTTGAAAAGGATGCCGAAACTTACAAGATAATGGCTGGTGTCTTCGATTATTCCACCCTGATGACGCTTTACCGCATGGTTCACCGCGGTATATTCGACGAGCTTTATGGGGCAGTCAGCACTGGCAAGGAAGCAAACATCTTTAGTGCGCTCGATAAGCAAGGCAATTACGTGGCCGTTAAGGTGTATCGGATCGCGACTTCAGATTTCAAGACGATGTATCGCTACTTAGTTGGCGACCCTCGATTTAGGACCTTCCGCCGTGAGCGAAGGAGTATCATCTATACCTGGGTTTCGCGCGAGTTCAAAAATTTGCGGCGTGCCCGCGAAGCAGGTGTTTCTGCGCCTGAACCTATAGACCGTGAAAACAACGTGCTCGCCATGGAATTCATCGGGGAAAGGGGATTGCCATACCCTCGCATGAAGGATTCACCGCCGAAGAACCCAAGAGCTGTTTTTGAGGAACTGCTGGATGAGGTTGAAGCGCTCTACAGCAATGGGAAGCTTATTCATGCTGACTTGAGCGAGTACAATGTTTTGGTTAGGCCTGAACCCGTGCTGATAGATTTCTCGATGGCAACCGATATCAAGAATCCGATGTCTGACGAGTTGCTGCTGCGCGACCTTAGCAATCTGGTAAATTATTTCCGCAAGCTTAAAGTCAAAGTGCCTGAACCGATCGAGCTGTTTACAAAAATTAAGGGCGAATGATGACCAAAACATTTTTTGCTGAAGTGCACGAGATTTCTTTGGTGTTTGAAAACAAATCACAAATCTGAGCGTAGTTAGGATGAAGTACTTTCGCCTGCCTAAGGAAAGAGTCGGCGTCGCGATCGGCCCAGATGGAGAAGTCAAGCGGGAAATAGAGCGCAGAACTGGGGCGAGGCTCACCTTTGATGGCGAGACTGGAGAGGTGGTCATCAAACCCGGTGATGATCCACTCGGTGCCCTTTGCGCGAGGGACATTCTGAACGCAATAGCCCGGGGATTTAGCTCCGAGCGAGCATTTCGACTTTTCGATGAAGACATTTTTTTGGAGGTAATCGATATGACTGACTTTGTGGGTAGGTCGGACAAGGCCCTAGTGAGGCTTAAGGGCAGGGTGATAGGCGAAGCCGGAAAGACCCGACGCATAATAGAGGAGACGGCCGGGGTCTGCATGTCGGTTTATGGAAAAACGGTTGCGCTAATAGGTATGCCTGAACAGCTTGCAGTGGCTCGAGAGGCGATTCAAATGTTGCTGAGCGGTGCCCCTCATTCAGCGGTTTATGGATTTCTGGAACGCAAGCGGAGGGAGGCCAAGAGGAGGAGGGCAGAATTATGGCGGCGGTAGATCCCAAAAAAAAGGTTAAATACCCATCAATCTTTTTTACGCGATAGGGTACGAGTTATGTCGTCCTACCCACATTTTTTTCTTTATTTTTTTAGTAGATATTGAATAGAGCGGCGCGCAAAGGCTTTATTTATTTTCTGCCCCTACTATCTGTTGTAGGGAGGATATGTGTGAGGATCTTACGTTCTAAAACAGTTATCACCTCGCTTATTTTTGTGATTGTTTTGTCACTGACTGTGTTAACAGTAAAGACGGTTGTATTGTCGGAGATGGAAAACACTGTTGGGAATGTTGATGAGATTCTGTTGCCCACTGACGATGCGCAGGTGCTTCAAGCATATCCGGACAGTAACTACGGGGCGATGACCCCCAAGACAACACCTTATGAACACGTCATCCTCATCGTAGTTGATGGCGTGAGGGCCGACATACTTGTAGAAGCGGACACTCCTAACATTGATAACCTCGTGGCTAGTGGTTCTTTCACTTGGAATGCTTGGACGGTTACACCTTCGGTGACGATCGCCGCCGTTCCTTCGATCTTTACTGGGGCGACGCCGGAGGTCCACGGGGTCACCGATTGGGACGGTGAGATATATGCTGAGACTATTGTGGAGGTGTTCGAGGAGGCTGGCCTGCCCTGCGCAATCGTGGGTGAGGACCCAATGCTGGGCGGGTATTCAGCCACCTACTGCACGGGCTACTACTCCCATCCTCACCCTGGGGAGCACTTCATGAAGATAGCGATCGACCTACTTCGAGAGAACGATTTCTATTTCATAACCATTTACAACCCGATGCCTGACAGGATGGGGCACGGGTACGGCCACGATAGTCCCGAGTACCGTGAAGCCATCGAAGACGCGGATTATCACATAGGGCGATTGGTGGAGAACTTGAAGGAGTTGGGCGTCTACGAGAACACGTTGATCGTGATCACCCCAGACCACGGGATGACGGACCAGTCGCACGGGCATGGTTACGCGACGGACATGCGCATCTTCTCCATCTGGCGCGGTCCTAGAGTCAAGGAGAATTACCAAATGGTCGACAATGTGGTCGAAAATATATACATACCAGCCAGCGCAACTTATGATGAAACCTACGTCGCACACCGCATCATAGACATCGCCCCCACCATGACCGAGCTCGTGGGAGTGAGGCTCCCGGAAAATGCTGAGGGGGAGGTCATCAGGCAAATATTCGGAGGCGAAGTCCACTCTGATGAAAGGAACTGGACGTTTATCGCTGGGATTGTTGGGGTAATAGTGATAATTGGTATTGCGTTTACATTTTACATGAGAAGACACTAGACCACAAATTTTGCTGTAATTGGTTCATGGCCCTATTAACCGGGGGCCGAAACTGGTCGAGGAGATCCTGAAGGACGAAAAGATAAAAGGGAAGTTGGATAAATTCCTTGAGGTGGATAGATGACATTAATTTGGAATATGGCGTCGGTAGAATTACTTTCACTCACCTCTCCTACAAACCTTTTTAAAGTTAAATCAGAAATCGGATGGATAGGTGGGGTTTAAGCAAATAGCGGAAAAAATGAACATATATGGGAGAAATAAACAATAATAGGGGTTTAAATGAAAATTCTGGCAGATGAATTGTTCAAAGAGTTCAGAGAGCACAGTGTTAGCGAGTTTTTCCGGAAAAACGCCGCTATGCTAGGTTATACGGGCAAAATAAGGTCTCTGACGACAGTTGTTCATGAAGGGGTGACAAATGCGATCGACGCGGCTGAGGAATCGAACGTTTTACCCACCATCTCCGTAGCAATAAAAAAAGTGGATGAGAACCCTGAACATTTCAAAGTGATAGTTGAGGACAACGCTTCTGGCATACCTGAAGAATTTATCTCCAATGTATTCGGCAAGATGCTGGCCGGCACAAAACTACATCGCAATATGCAAAGTCGGGGGCAGCAGGGCATTGGGATTGTCGGAGGGGTGATGTTCAGCCAGATAACGAGCGGAAAGCCGACGTCGGTGTTTACATCAGTTGGCACTGGTGAAATCGTCCAAGCAGATGTCATGATAGATGTGGACAAAAACGAGGGAAAAATAGTGAACGGCAAAAAGTTGAAGGGTGATTGGCGGGGCACGCGAGTTGAACTTGAGCTAAAAGATGTTACATACGTGCGCTCGCGTTACGGACCGTTCAACTACCTGCGGATGACAGCGATCGCGAACCCTCACGCCCAGATAACATTCACCGAGCCGGGTGGAGTGCTGACCGTTTTTGAGCGCGCCACGGATAAGGTACCGAGTCGACCTAAACTAATGCCGCCTCATCCTTGGGGGATTGCCTCCGACGATTTATTGATCCTAGCTAAGCACACTAAAAGCCGGACGATAGCTAGTTTTTTAGTGGCCGAGCTCTCGCGCGTGACGAGGCGCAAAGTAGAGGAAATTCGAAGGATCTCTGGTGAGTATCTGTTTAGCCTGCCGCGAGGGCTAAAACAAGAAATAAAACAGAAACAAGTTTCCGAGGAGTTAAGAGAGATATTTAAGCAGCATGAATATGCTCTCACTAAAAAAGCAGAGATTCAACCAATAGGTAAGGAATGGAAGATTCTTGATGGGAAAGAGGAATATATGGTAAAGCGAGATGGCAGCCATTTAAACATATACCGCGCTATGAACTTCAACAGAAAGCCATCTGAGCTAACCTGGGAAGATTCCGAGAAGATTGTCTCAGCGTTTAGACAGGTCAAGTTCATGGCCCCGCCGACGGAAGGTTTGCGACCTATCGGAGCTGAGGATATAGAGAAAGGAATGCGACAGATATTGAAGCCGGAGTTCGTCTACGCAGTTACTCGTACGCCAAAAGTTTACCGGGGTGGCATCCCATTCATCGTCGAGGCGAGTGTAGCGTACGGCGGAAGTGCTGGCAAAGTGGCGAGCGCTGAGAATGTCGAGGCTGAAACGGAGGGTCTGGAGCTGATCAGATTTGCTAACCGCGCGCCGCTGATTTTCGATCAGGGTGGTTGTGCCATAACGGCTGCTGCTAGGAATATTGATTGGCGAAGGTACGGTGTTGATATATCGACCGCACCTTTGACCCTTTTCGTCAACGTCGTTTCTGCATACGTACCATACACCTCTGCAGGTAAACAGTCGATAGCGGAGGAACCTGAGGTCTATGAAGAAATTAGATCCACGATCATGGACGTCGCGCGCGAGCTGAGGCGATATCTATATCGAAAGATACGCGTGAAAGAAAGGCAGCAACGTGCGGGCGTATTTGAACAATATTTGCCGATAATCGCTAAAAAGGCCGCAGATCTAGCAGGTGTTGAGGAGCCCGATGTCAAGCCATTATTAAGGAAAGTGGCAGGGGTTGAAAATGCCGAAAGTTGAAAAACGTGGGAAAGAGCGAAAGAAGAAGGCTGAAAGCGAGCTCAAAAATTTTGGAAATGAGGTCGTCGAGCATATTAAGGACGCTGAACCACCTAGGATAAAGATACCCTCACGTAGCACCTCAAACATCGTCTACGATGAGGCGAACCGCTACTTCGTGTTAGGTCCCAGATATGGTGTGCGCACAGCGGCTAGCATGAAGCAGGTCAAAAAGTTCGCTCAAACCATGTGTGTTGCTGACTTTTGCAAGGAGCTCATCAAAGATGGTAAATTCGCAACTTTAAGGGAGATGTACTACACCGCGGAGGGATGGGAGGCGGGACCATTCGGGGATCAGGGTGAGTCGAATGCGCTCGTCGAAGACCTCGAGGCGTGGTTCGGGCTGAGGTTCGGGCTGAAGCGCGAGGACCTTGGGCTAACGCCAGAGGAAGATGGAGCGGCGGTCTATGGGCAGCTAGTCGTCGATGAGGACGGCGTAACAATCGACGCTACGAAAGCCGGACGCGCTGGCTACACCATTCCGCCTACCATCGATGAGGTCGAATTCGTCAAATGCAAGGCCAAACGCGTAATCGCGGTGGAAACAATGGGAATGTATCACAGGCTCGTCCAGGAGCGCGCGTGGAAGGGCTTCGATTCCCTTATTGTGGGTCTTAAGGGACAGGCTGCTAGGGCGACTAGGCGGTTTCTGAAGCGGGCACACGACGAACTCGACCTGCCCGTCCATTTATTCTGCGACGGTGACCCATTCGGCTTTCACATCGCGATGGTGATAATCTCCGGGAGCGCTAAGCTTGCATACATCAATCACGAGCTAGCGGTGCCGGACGCGCAGTTCATAGGAGTCACCGCGAGCGATATCGTCGACTACAAGCTTCCCACGGACAAGTTGCGCGAGCTCGACGTAACGCGCCTAAAACAGCTTCAGAAGGACCCCCGTTATAGTGGCGAGTTCTGGCAGTCCGAGATCAAGTGCATGCTCGAACTTGGGAAGAAAGCTGAGCAACAGGCTTTCTCGAAATATGGTTTAGATCATGTGGTGAAAGAGTATTTGCCCGCTAAGCTGGGGCTCAAGCAGTAAAACACTTTATAGAAGTTCTACGAAAATTATTTCGCGCCGGGGTAGCTCAGTAGGTAGAGTGCCCGGCTGTTAAACGTGGGCATGGATGAAGAACGAACCTCAAAAAACGAGACGACATGTTCGCTTACGGCAACCGGGCGGTCAGAGGTTCGAGTCCTCTCCCCGGCGCCATTATTCTCGTCAAATCTCCCCCTTTATGATCGGCGAGACCTCCTTCTTGAAAGCGTCGAGAAAGGTATCGAAGAGCTCGGCTGGAACGGTTGCCCCTGCTGCGGCTTCGTGACCGCCCCCTGAGCCGCCCATACGGGCTGTGATACGCCGCAACAATGTATTCAGGTCGACCCTTACTCCCACCCGCCGCCGAAAGCTCATGTCGACTTCATCCTCATCTTTGCGCGCGCAGATGCCTATGTCCGCGCCTGTTACTCCAAGCGCATAAAGTGCCGCCTTACCCAAGCTGCCAGATGGTAGGTGGCGTATAACGGCGATGTTGTCCTCACGCTTGACGTTTTTCTTGACATACCGCCATGCTTCCCACTCCCGTTTTGTCGCCCTTATCGCGTAGTCGACCACTTGGGGGATCTCTGAGGGCGGCAGTCCCCGTGAGAGCTTCTGTACGACTTCCCGCTTGTAGTGGTAGTTTCCCGCCGCCTCGCCCAGCGCCTGGCCCAGTAGGCCGGCCTCCATAAAGATCGTCCTTTTGTCATACTTGCTCAGCCCCTCCCGCACCAACTCAGCTCCCTCAGTGTAGTCCGCGATTGCGCCCCATAGCGCGACGCGATCGAGGTCGGGGTCTAGGCTTGCTTGCAAAAACTTGAAAGTCAGGGCAGATGCGCTCACGCCTACGGAATGCATGAGCTGCGTCGCCGGTAGGTCCCTCTTGAGGGTATCTGGCGGCAGGGGGTGGTGGTCAATGTAGATGACATCGCCCTTCTCCGCCAGCTCATGCATCCGCCCGAAAATCTGCTCCTTTTGGGCCTCGTTTATGGCGACATCTAGGATGAAAACAGTCATTCCCGGCTCAACATTTTCTTGGAGGTCGCGCAACAACGTTACCGCTCGGCTGAACCAGACATCCGCTTCGGGGAAACATGCTTTCACTAGGGCTGCAGCGCATATGCCGTCCGTGTCGCCATGGGGAAGTATTTTGACCGCCGCCAAAGCTGCCACCACGGCTACTTCATCTCGACCCATTTTAATTTTTTGTTTTTAATAGGCAGAGGGGTGTTTTTATTATCGATGTATGAAAATGGAAAATAGGGCCCGTAGCTCAGCCAGGTTAGAGCGTCCGGCTCATAAGACAAAGCCTGGGAGACCGGTTGGTCACGCGTTCGAATCGCGTCGGGCCCACTTTATTGTTAGCGGATACCCCGTGTGACAACGTTTTATTCTCGTGCCGACGAAACTACACTTGTGCCCCGGTAGTGTAGGTCGGTCAATCATGTCGGCCTTTCGAGTTTTCGGCGGGGAAAGCCGGTGACGCGGGTTCAAATCCCGCCCGGGGCACCACAAAACTATTTGAAGATATCTTCCAGATGCACTACACTAACGGCTCCAGTTTTTAAAGGGAAGTAGCTGACTTTTCTATTGTTTGTTAGTGGTGATAGAATGGACGTGTTTGGAGCGATCAAGGAGCGCCGGAGCGTGCGAGAATTCAAGCCAGACCCGGTCAAGGATGAGGACCTGAGGAAAATCATCGATGCCGGAAGGCTCGCCCCCTCGGCTGGCAACTGCCAACCATCTGAGTTCGTCTTGGTTAAGGATCCATCGGTTAAGCGGAGGCTCGCGAGGGCCGCGCTCGAGCAGACATTCATCGCGGAGGCTCCAGTTGTGATCGTGGTCTGTGCAAATGTGCCTCGAACCTCTTGGCGCTATGGAAGGCGGGGGGAAGAACTCTACTGCATTCAGGATACCGCAGCAGCCACTCAGAACATGTTGCTTGCCGCACATTCGCTCGGATACGGGACCTGTTGGGTTGGAGCGTTCGATGACGATGCGGTTGCAGAAGTAATTCGAACGCCCCCTGAGGTTAGACCCGTTGCGATAATCCCACTGGGCAGGCCAGCGGAAAGGCCGAGGCCTCCATCGCGCAGGCCGTTGAGTGAAATCGTCCATAAAAATAGGTTCTAGACGAGCCTGGCGCCCGCGAGGTCAAAATCTACGGCTAGGATCGCATCCGGCCCCACGAGCTCCAAGAGGGCATGTTTTACGCGCTCGAACTCGGAAGCTTTCACTAATGCAAAAACAGCCTTTCCAAGCATTACCATGCTCGCACCAATGGCCCCGGCGGATTTTGCAGTCCTGATTAATGTGCGAAGCTCATCGTCTAGGAGCCCGAGGGCCTCTGAGAATTCATAGGAGACCCTTATGAAATCTTTAGGAGTGGGACTTTTTAGCAAGCTCTCCAAAGCTAGGCCCCCAAATTTCATCGATCGATCGCGCAACTCAGCATCTTTGAGGAGCTTTTTCGTCGGCAATGGGGAGAGCGTCGCGCAGACAATTTTCATATCTCGGGGCACTGGGATCTGTCGCCACTTGCCGTAAGGAGGCGCCCCAGGCTCTAAACCAATCACCAAACCTCCAATCGCTTGGGGCCCGATATCGCCCAGCCCGGTCCCACAGCTAACCTCAGCCACATGTGCAACCTCGATGAGCTTTGAGCGCGTTAGGTCTAGATCAAGCGTTTTAGAGAATGCTAGGGCTGTGCCAAGCGCCCATGCACCGCTGACTCCGTAACCTGCACCAATTGGCACCCCTACCGAGTGTTTGACTATAACTTCCGCGGGCCCAGGTATCATGTGCAACATTTGCCGGACAACCGCTACGGTAGTTTGGGCTTCGGACGTCTTTTTCCCGTTGATGAATACTTCCAAGTTAGTACGGCCGCTTGGCTCCGCCGAAACTTCAGTCAGCACACCCGTGTTGATACATGGACCACAGTTTCGCGATCCCTTCCGCTCGGGCTCGCTGACATCATCGCATATCTGGAAAAAACCTGAGATATGGCCTGGAGCGAAAGATGTGGCTTTCCTCATCGACCTTGCCCTCGAAGCTTCGCGACGGCAGCACCCAAGATCGCGTTCGCTATTTCAGCCTTCGAGGAGCTCATCCTCCTCTGGCCGGATGGGGTGACGATGATTACTTCATTGGTGTCCTCGCCGAATCCCGCATCTGGTCTGGAAACATCATTAGCCACGACCATGTCGAGCTCATTTTCCTGAAGCTTGCCCTTCGCCACCTCGAGTAGCTGTTGGTCGGTGGCACGATATTCGGCTTTGAACCCGACAATAAACGCTTCTGGCGCCATTTTTCTGGCTTTATCGAGGACCCTTGGTGCTGGAATAAGATTTATGTTAACGGGCTCGGAATGTCTAAGTTTTTGCTCGGCTAGACGCTCGACTACGAAATCCTGGGCGGCAGCAGTTGAAATGATAATATCGTAGTGATCCTTCAGCTCGCGCTCGAAAGCTTCACACATCTCCCCCGTCTTCTTTGTCCGAATTACCCTAACATTAATCGGTGGCGCCTCGGTTCCGGTACCATAAATGAGCGCGACCTCAGCCCCTCGATACGCGGCAGCCCTTGTTATTGCAACGCCCATTTTGCCAGAACTCCGATTTGTTATGAATTTTATCGGGTCGATGTACTCCACCGTCGGGCCTGCCGTCACCAGAACTCGCAAACCCTCCATGTCTTTAGGCGCGAGAAGTCCGAGCACGAAGTCAACTATTTCAGGGACGCTCGGTAGCTTCGCCTTGCCCTCCTCGAGGTGGGGCTCCATCACCTGCACGCCTGCCTGCCTGAGGCGCGCAAGGTTGTCCTGTAGAAGTTTGTGCGAATACATCGAGCCGTGCATCGCGGGCACCATCGCCACGGGCTTCCCAAGGCCGAGCGCGACTGAGGCAATGGAAGTTACCGTGGTGTCGTCTATTGCGCATGCTACCTTGCTAAGCGTGTTCGCGGTCGCGGGCGCAACTAGCACCAAATCAGTCCAGGTGGCGAGTTCGACGTGCTCTAGCGCGCCGGTGAGTTCAGTTACAACGGGATTGCCAGTAGCCCAGTGCATGAGCTGAGGCGTTATCAGCTTGACAGCTTCCGAGCTCATAGCTACGCGTACATCAGCGCCGCGGCGCATAAGCTCACGCGCCAGATCTGGGCATCTTATGGCTGCTACGCTTCCTGTGATGCAGAGCACTATTTTTCGATCGGCCAATTCACTACCCTTCGCACCTTGGATGTCGCGTGATGGATGCAAGCGTTCACCTTGATTTAAAAACAGCGCCCCTCTCGACTTAAATATTCTCCGTTTCTCTTATAAAGAGGTGAAATTCACGATTAGCTGGAGGTGGAAAGTGTGGAGAAATGGCAATGTGTAGTATGCGGGTACGTCTACGACCCTGAGGTTGGCGATCCAGCAGCCGGCATAGATATCGGTACGCCGTTCGAGGACCTGCCGGATGATTGGGTATGCCCCGTATGTGGGGCACCCAGG
>Ga0209636_10007912_pt1 | contig 10836 bp, 7 predicted proteins | sample DeeMarSWOR152_54_FD_187464 | JGI IMG/M metagenome (GOLD analysis project Ga0209636, IMG submission 187464) | Marine sediment microbial communities from White Oak River estuary, North Carolina - WOR-1-52-54 (SPAdes) (version 2) | ecosystem: Environmental > Aquatic > Marine > Intertidal zone >... | reverse complement strand
GAGGAAGGGGAAGGTCAGGGTCAGGGTCGAAACCGAGTGCAGGAACCTCGATGTGGAGTCCTGGAACGTCGTCGCGGACCTCCCGGGGGCCCACGAGGGGGAGCAGGTCGTGTACGGGGGCCACTACGACGGCCACGACATCGCCGTCGGCGCCCTCGACGACGCCACGGGAGCCGTATGCGTCATGGAGGTGGCCCGAGTCCTCGCCAAGGAGATGGATCACCTGAAGAGGCCCATCAGGTTCATCCTCTTCGCCGCCGAGGAGATAGGCCTCTACGGGAGCAGGGCCTACGTCGGGGACCACCCCGAAGAGATAGACGACGTCAGGTTCATGCTCAACTTCGACGGGGCCGGCAGAGCCGGGAGGCAGGGCTTTGGTCTCCATGGCTGGCCCGAGCTGGAGCCCTTCTTCCTAGAGATCGCCGGGGCTATCGGGGTCGACGTACCCGTCAGCCAGGGAGTGAGCCCCTACAGCGACCACTGGCCCTTCCTGCTGAAGGGGGTACCCACCGCCACGATGGGGGACCCCGAGGAGGCCCGCAGGAGGGGCGGAAGGGGCTATGGCCACACGATGCACGACACGGTGGACAAGACCGACCTCAGGGTCCACAGGGAATGCGTCGCGAACTCCGCGCTCGCCGCCGTCAGGATCGCGAACACGGATGAGTGGCCCGTGAAGCACAGGACCCAGGAGGAGATCGAGAAGCTGGTGCATGACAGGGGCTACAGGGAGACCCTCGCCCTCGGCGAGAGGCTCAGGAACTACCTCTCGGAGAGGAGGGAACGGCTCAGGCCCGAGGCCAAGGCGTACTTGGACAGGCTGACGGCGACCTGGGAGGAATCCATCTAACCCCCCCTTTTTTCGATGACTTTTCAACGATCTACACTCAGAACTCTGCGGGCGCGTCCTTGCTTGACACGACAGCATGACCGGCGCGCATCGGTTGTTAAACCCCATTTTCCTCAGCCAATTGTCATTCAAGGTTATTTTAATGCCCTATTATTAATTTTATGGGTTTATCAATCTTAATTGTTTAAATAATCTCATAAATTCATATTTATCCAGTATATAATGTTATTTTCCTCGATTAAATTTAAATACTATGAATTTTCTTGATTTAACACGGGAAAAAAGGAACTATATGAGATGTTATATGAAAAAAAGGACTATTTAGAGGTGTGTTCCAAATACGATGATAATTCTATAGAGATAAAACTGGGTAATAAACGCTACAGAATAAATTACCCAGAAAATATTTGGCGGCCCCTCGATGAGGAGGTCAAGAAAGCGATAGTCGACCACGCAGCCTTCATGGCGACAAACTACCTACCGCTGGTCCTCGACAAGAAAGGGGTAATCTACGACACGAGGCTCCCGATGTTCGACTGCTTCTCCTTCAAGAGCATGATGTACGACCTGCCCTCGAGCGCCGTCCTCGACGGGAGGAGGATGGACGACTACGTCAAGAGCTACTTCAACCTGGACTTCGTCTTCGCGGACGAGGAGCCCGTGGTCTTCGGCACGGGATTCGAGTCCGAGGAGACGGCTGTGATCTCCTTCACCTCGGGGAAGGAGAGCCTGCTGACGCTGGCGATGTGCCGGGAGCTGGGCGTCGAGCCCATCCTGATCAACATCGTCGAGCCCTCCAACACCCACGAGCACGAGCACAAGATGCAGATACTGAGGGGCCTGAACAGGGAGTTCGGGATCAGGTACTACTCGGTCCCCCACGAGCCCGGCCTCTTCCATGACGCCAAGTGGATGAAGGCGAGGGACACCTCCTTGGGCTGGGGGAACCAGCTCATGTACTACCTTTTCCTCTACCTCCCCTTCATCGTCCACCACAGGGCGCGGTACCTCTTCTACGGGAATGAGTTCAGCTGCGACAAGGAGTCCTTCAACTCGGAGGGGTTCAGGGCCAACTTCTGCTATGACCAGAGCACCCACTGGACGACGCAGATGGACGTGATAATGCGCACTCTGACCCGGGGGTCCACGAGGGTCGGGAGCCTTGTCGGGCCCCTGAACGAGATAGCCGTGATCAGGGTCCTACACGACGGCTTCCCCGAGCTCGCCAAGTACCAGATGTCCTGTTTCTGCGAGGATCCCGTGACCGAGATATACAGGTGGTGCTGCAACTGCTCCAAGTGCGCTAGGAACTACGCCTTCATCAAGGCCAACGGCGGGAACGTGGAGGACGTCGGCTTCTGGCGCGACATGTTCAGCTACGAATGCAGTAGCCTCTTCTCGGCCCTGGGGGGAGAGGAGACGTACGGCTTCGACAGGAGCGGCCTGGGTAGGGAGGAACAGGAGCTGGCGCTGTTCTTGGCGTCCATGAACACGCCGGAAAACGAGTTCCTGCAAGGGTTTGCCAGTAAATCTACATTCAACAACAGAGATTCCGGGAAGCAACCTTCTCAGAATCGATTCGATGAGGCCTACAACCATTACCTATCGCCGCAGTACTACAGAGCCATACCGGAAGAACTCAGGGAGAGGGTATACGCCACCTACAACAGCCTGCTGCTGAACAGGCCAAGAGATCTGGTGATGGAACAATACGCCCACGATGATAGCGCCGACATGGAGAAGAAGGAAGGCATGCGAGTACATCTGTGAACTCGATTTCAGGATGCCCGTCAAGGCACTCGGCAAGTGGCGCATACTACGACGGGGCGCTTGAACTTGATGAGGCCCCTTTCTAATACGGAAGGTTTACCGATGCCGTGAACGGCTCCGGTTCCTTGTCATCCTGCTTCAAATGTTCCTGGTAAACGGCCAGCAGGGCCTGAGCTCAATGCCGATCCGCACGCCCACTCAACCTTTGCCCCTACTTCAGTCTACAGGAATACCCCGTAATGCAGGGGAAACTGAAAGACAGAGTAACCATATCTGAAGGAAAAAACTGGGCACGGTTTGATCCTTCAGTCCGCGATCCGATGGTCGAATCTTTTTAAAGCGAATCCAGCTTGAATCTTTCGGGCACCCGGGGGTCCAGGTCGCTTTCCTCCGTCTTCAGGAATTTTTCGTAGACCTTCTTGAGGACGAATGGGTTGAGGTCGTTCAACATGCCGAGGCCGTTCTTCGGGTCGTACGAGACGTGTCTGAAGCCGAGGTTCTCGTAGAACTGTTTGAGGTGCCTCCCCTTCTCGTCCTCCTCCTCCGTGTAGAGCTCGACCTTCCCGTAACCCACGTCGTAGCAGTAGATCAGGGCCAGGGTCACGAGGATCGAACCGATCCCCTTTCCCTCGATGACGGTCGCTACGGTGTCCAGGTAGAAGCATGACTGGTCGACGGGATCGTTGTAGCCGAACAGGAAGGCAACTGGGCGGCCGCCGCAGGCGACTGTGAAGAGCACGAATCCCTTTAGGTGGTTGCGCTCCCGCAGCTCCTCGAGGCTATACTGGAGATCGGTCCTGAACTTCTCGTGCTCGATCCCCTCTATTGCCTCGAACAGCTCGTCGTCCATGTTAAGCGTTATCCGGACCCCGCACTGCTCTCCCAGGGCGGAGCTGAGCCTCCTCTCTGCTTTTCTCAGGGCATCCTCAAAAAAGGGTACGGTCTCGTCCAATTTTGTATCTGCCTACCTTAGGCCATAGCGCCTGAGGGCCGCCTCGACGACCCTCTTCACCATCCCGCTGTAGTCCATCCCCGCCGCGTAGCACATCATGGGGTAGAAGCTCAGCTCGTCCTTCTCCTCGATGTAGTCTATGCCGGGGAGCGGGTTCGCCTCCAGGAAGTAGATCTCCCCGTCGGCGTCCATCCTCCAGTCGAACCGGACCCAGTCCTTGATTTCCAGCGCCGCGAAGGCCCCCTTGGAGAGGTCCTCGAGCCGTTTCCTCAGTCCCTCCGGTATCTTCGCTGGGCAGACGTAGTTGCTGGAGGAGTCGAATATGGTCTTCGCCTTCTGCCCGAGCACGTTCCCTAGCTCCTCGGGGAACCCGGAGAAGTCCACCTCCAGGACCGGCAGGAACGTCGGCTCATTCCCTGGGCCGAAGTTCCCGATGATGCCCGTCGTGAACTCGCGGCCGTCGATGAACTGTTCCACGAGGATCGGCTGCCTGTAGACCGAGAGCATCTCCCCCAGCTTGCGTCTGAGCGCCTGCTCGTCAAAGACCACGTTGTCCCAGTTGATGCCCATGCTCGACCCCTCGTGGCTCGGCTTCAGGATCAAAGGGAACCTCAGGTGGGGCTCGACGGGCTCGTCGACCCCTGTGAATATCTGGAAGGGCGACGTCCTGATTCCGTGGAACTCGAGTATCTTCTTGGTGGTCGGCTTGTCGAGGCAGATGGCAGTGCTCATTATCCCGGCCCCGACGTAGGGGATTCCGAGCATCTCGCAGAAAGCCGGGATCTGGGACTCCCTGCTCTCGCCCCTGATGCCCTCCGCCCTGTTGATGACCAGGTCCGGCCTCAGCCTCCTCAGGTTCTCGTAGGCGTCCTCGTCGGCCTCTATGAAGAGGTACTCGTGCCCCGCCTGCTCTATCCCCCTCTTCACCTTCTCGATGGTGTCCGGGGGCTCGTACTCGACCTGGAACTCGTCCTCCTCGTGGCGGGTGTTGCAGCAGAAGGCGACCCTGAGCCGCCTCAATTTACGGGAGATCCGACAACACCTCTTTGTAGATGCTCATCGCCACACGGTTGATGTGGTCGGGCATCGTTATGCTCTCGTGGAGGCCGAAGAAGGTCTTGTAGAGCTCGTCCTCCCGGCCCTTCGCCTCCTCCAGGAACCTGTTCTCGAACTCCTGCACCAGGTCGCTCCTGTCGCCGTTCTTCCAGGCGAGGTAGAACCCGAATAGCTGCTCGTCCCTTCCCCTCCCTGTGAGGGCGTAGGTGTGGACACTGCTCCCGCCGAAGAGGCTGAAGTAGTCCCGGCAGTCCTCGGTGAGCATGTTCCTGGTGAGCCCGACCGTCTTCGGGTCGAACCCGGAGGCCGCGATGAGGAGGTACATCTTGCTGCAGACCGCGCAGTCGAGGCACCAGCGCTTATCGCGCCCGGCCTCGGTCTCAACGAAGCAGGACATGTGGTACTTCGCCACCTCCGGGTACCTCTTGTACAGGGCGTAGACGACGGCGATGTCGTTGAGGGGCTCGATGATGCTCATGGTCCGGACACCGCCGCCGGTCAGCTGCCTCGTCATCGAGTCGATCTGCTTGGTCCAGATGTGGCTCTGGTCGTAGGCGGGGTAGCAGATGTAGCCCTCCCGGTCGTGGTAGTACTCGGCGCAGCTCTGCTCGTTCCCGAAGAGGATGTACCGGGCCCCGAACTTGTGGGCGACGGGGAGGATGATCAGGGCGTACTCGGTGGACTGGAGGCCCCAGCCTATCTCGGTCTTGCCCACCCCGAGGCGGATGCCGTCCCTCAGGTGGCCGGCCGTGTGCACTATTTTGTTCAGCTTCACGCCGAACTCCTTGTGGAACTCCTCGGCGAGGACGGTCTTGTGCTTCTCCTCGTAGGTCAGGAGGGGCTCGACGATGTAGCAGGTCTGGGGGTTCAGGCCGAGCTCCCTGCAGACCGCCCAAGTGAGGAGGCTGTCCTTCCCGAAGCTGATGCTCACCACTGAGGAGTCCTCCCTCGTCTCCTCGACGTGGTTCGGGAACTTGATCTCCTGGTCCCTGAACGTAGTCCTGATCTCCATGAACTCCTTCAGCAGCTCCGAGGTCTTCGTCCCGTCCACGTCGGCGCAGCTGGGCAGGTCCATCACCATGTTCTGGTAGAAATAAGGCTGGAAGTAGGGAGGGGAGATGTCGTACCTTATCTCCTTCTTCCTGTGGGTGAGGGGCAGGTGGATGGTCTCGGCGTAGACTAGGTTGTCGAAGAGCACGTCTCGGGCGCTCTGTGGGTACTCTTTCCAGATGCCTTCCGGGTACTGGAGTACGTATTTCGATCCTCTGAAAAATATTTCGAAACCGTTCTCTGTCTGCCTGGCCTTAATGGCTAGACTCGACACTTGGTCATTACCTATGGATACTCTTGGATCCGAAACGGATAATTATATGGGTTGTTAAAATCAATTACTATTTGTGGGGAGTTTGTCTTTGATAGGATCGTTTAAAGAAGAAATAAACTCGCACGGCATAGGCGACACGATTTTTACTCGTTCACGAAATATCGAAAAATTGCTAGATTTCAGTCAAATTTGGCTCAAGTTCGAGGGCGGAAACCCCACCGGCACGATGAAGGACCGAGCGGCATACGCCTGTTTGAAGCTGGCGAAGAAGGGGGGTTTCGGCGCCCTGGCGATCGCCTCCTGCGGCAACTTCGGGGCGTCCTTCGTCCACCTCTCCAAGATCTTCGGCATAGAGCCCAATGTCTACGTGCCCTCCCAGTACCACACACCCCGCATACGGGAGATGGAGAGGGCGGGGGGCGTTCTCCACCGGGCCCCGGGCACCTACGAGGAGCTCGTGGAGCTTTCGGGCAGGGAGGCCGAGGAGAACGGATGGTTCAACGCCAACCCCGGGGTCGAGGCGAACACCAGGGCCTCCATGGAGGCCTACGCGACCATCTCCAAAGAGATCTTCGGGAGGCTCGGGTACGCGCCGGACGTGGTCTCGGTCCCGGTCGGAAACGGGACGACCCTGGCGGGCGTGCACATGGGCTTCAGGGCGCTCAGGGAGAGGGGGGAGGCCGACAAGGTCCCGGTCATGGTCGCCGCCAGCACCGCCGGGGGGAACCCCGTCGTCGGGTGCTTCCTCAGGGGCTTAAAGAAGATAAAGGACCTCGAGCCGTCCGAGATCGCGGAGACCGAGCACAACGAACCCCTGGTGAGCTGGAGGTCCCTAGACGGCCAGCTGGCCCTAGACGCTCTCTGGGAGAGCGGCGGCTGGGCGGCCTACGTTTCGGACGAGAACATGCTGGCGTTCTCGGAGATCCTCGCCCACGAGGAGGGTCTCCTGGTCCTGCCGGCGTCGGCCTCGTCGCTCGCCGCCCTCGCCGAGTACGCCAAGGGTCAGTCTGGGGAGAAGAGGGCGAGGTCCTATGTCGCGGTCCTCACCGGGAGGAGGCACTGACCCGTGGCCCCCGAACATATCTCCTATTTGCGTTGAGATTTCTTAGGCCTCATTGTGGAATGGGAGAGCCCAGACATTTTGCGCATTCAGGTCTTTTTATCGGTAAATGTTGAAAGATTTTCAAGGGTACAACCCTTTCCCCGCCTGTTGATATCCTTAAATCCAGTACTGTGGACTATTCAGCGGTGAAAGGTTTTGGCTGAGAACCCGTACCTCGATGTCGACAAGAAGATTATGGCCGAGGTCTACACGTCCTCCGAGCCGATGGACAACCTGAAGGTCCTCTGCGACGTCTACGGGAGCAGGTTCCCGGGAACGAGGGGGGACCTCGCCTCCGTCAAGTGGATGGTGAAGAAGCTCAAGGGCTACGGCATAGAGAACGCTAACTATGAGACCTTCACGATCCCCGGCTGGAAGAGGGGCCCGGCCTCCCTGGAGGTGACCAGCCCCGTCAAGAAGAAGTTCGACGTCATCTCCCTGCCCCACAGCCTGGCTGGCGAGGTGGAAGCGAGGCTCGTCTTCCTCGGGGACGGCCCGATTGAGGTCTATGAGGAGAGGAAGGACGAGATAGAGGGGAGCGTCGTCATGGTGACGAGCGCGAATCCCCTCGGGATGACCCGGTTCCTCCATAGGTCTGAGAAGTACATGAGGAGCATCCTCGCCGGGGCGAAGGGCTGGATATTCATGAACCACTATCCAGCATATGGACCACCGACGGGTGGCATCAGCCCGATCGTTCCGGCGGTCGGCATAGCCCACGAGGACGGTAGCTTCCTAGCCAGGCTGCTGGAGAGGGAGGAGAAGGTCATGGTGAGGATCAAGACCACCGACAGGAACGTGGAGGTCGAGACCTACAACGTCATCTGCGACATCCATGGCACCACAGATGACCATGAGTATGTCCTCTCGGGCTCTCACTATGACGGCCACGACATCTCCCAGGGGGCGGTAGACCCTGCGTCAGGGGCGGTCACAGTCCTCGAGATGGCGAGAGTGCTAAACATGGTGAAGGACAAGCTCAAGCGCCGGGTGAGGTTGTTGTGCTTCGGTGCAGAGGAGATCGGCCTCTTCGGCTCCTACAACTACGTGAGGATGCACGGGGACGAGATGGACGACCTGAGGTTCATGCTAAACCTGGACGCCGCAGGCGGTGAGGGGAAGAAGGGAGTGATCTTCAACGACTGCCCTGAGCTAGAGCCCCTGGTGAAAGGGTGGGAGGAGGAGATGAGGGCGGAGATACCGTACTTCCAGAGGGTTAGCCCCTACAGCGACCACTGGCCCTTCTTCCTGAAGAGCGTGCCAAGCGGGAGCGGGGGAGACCCAGAGGCCTTCAGGACGAGGACGGGTAGGGGATACGGGCACACGAGGTACGACACCGTGGACAAGGTGGACCTGACGTACCTGAGGCTCGCGGCTGCGAACTACTCCCGGCTACTTTTCAGGATGGCGAACGAGGAGGAGTGGCCTGCCCGGAGGAAGACCCCGGAGGAGATCCAGGAGTTCATAGAGAAGCAGGGGTACGACCAGACAGTTGCTCTCGCTGACAAAGTGAAGGAGTATGTGAGGGGCTGGGGGGAGATCCACCCCGATACACGGGAGTGGCTCAACAGGAAGTCCGACTGGTAGGCCCCCCACCTTTTTTTCGGAGGTTGAGCTGTCCTTGGGCGCGCGCTCCGCACCTGATATTTTTATCCCTTACCGAATATTTGTGTAATTTATAGCGTAAATTATTAATTTGAAAGGAAATTTTTTTTAATATCAAGTAAATATTATTATTTATATGGCAAAAAAAATTTGAATATCTTACAAAATTGCCTAGAGGTTTTCCGTCAGCTTATTCTGAGATTTTATTGCATGAAAAAAGAGCCTCGATACCCCCCGAAAAAATCAGAGACGTGCGAGCAGATCTGACGATCGTAGACGGACAAGTGCAATGGAGAAGGTGAAATCAAGTAAACTCTCACATCGCCGTTCCCATTAGCAATCCACAAGCCAAGAGGGGGGGAGGGGGGGTCTACTGTCCACACGTGAAAACAAGGCCATCCGACAAAAGGAGCCCGGATATCGCCCCTTCCAGATCCGATTCGAACCAAAAGGGGTATCTATTCAGACCAAAAAAACGCCCCATAAAGATTATGCTCTGAACGCTGAACCCCGACAGTCCTCGACCCACACCATTCACACGAACTTATGAAAAACCTGGAAACCTTATGACAAGTCACAGACGCGGAAAATCCTGTTCCCAGCTAGCACCAGATCGCAGCCCCGGGCGAGGGGTCGCTCACTCCTTCAGCTCGACGACCATCCACGCCTCGACGGCGATCCAGCCCGGGTGGTGGACGGGCAGCGCCGCCCTCGCCGGCTTACCCCCCGGGTCGCCGAACAGCTCAACGAGCAGGTCCGTATACCCGTTCAGCACAGCTGGTTGCTGCATGAACCCCTCCGCGCTGTTAATGAACCCCACGACCTGCAGCACCTGCTTGATCCTGTCCAAGGAGCCCAGGAACTTCTTCAGCTGCGCCAGGCAGTTCAGGCACGCCTCTTTGGCGGCCTGGTACCCCTCCTCAAGGGTGAGGTCCCTCCCCACGAGCCCCCGCTTCGTCGTCCTGAAGGGCCCCTGACCGGCCGAGAACGCGATGTTCCCGACCCACTTAGAGCCGATATAGTTCCCAGCGGGCGCTGGGGCCGGTGGCAGCTCCAAACCGAGCTTCTCGAGCTTCTCTTCCACGCTCATAACGGTCCGCCTAATATGGGAAGGAAACAGTTTTATCCTTTGCGCAGTCGCGGCATACAGAAGCGTTATTATCTAAACAGGTCTATTCTGAGCGATTCGTTTGGCGGAGTTCAAAAAAGCACTCCAGGCGCTCCTAGTCTGCATCTTCACGGCGATGCTCGGCCTCGGCATCATAAGCCCCATCCTACCCCTCTACGCAAGCGACCTGGGCGCAACCCTCGTCCAGGTCGGACTCCTCAGCTCTGCCTGGTCCATTTCCCGACTCATATTCACGGCCCCGATAGGCCGCTACTCCGACAGGAGCAGCAAGAAGAAGATCATCGCAGCCGGCCTCCTCATATACGCGGTGATTTCACTACTGTACGTCCTCGCCGGAGACTTCACCTCCCTCGTCACCGTCAGGTTCCTCCACGGCATCGGCTCGGCGATGTCGATGCCGATAGCCTATGCGTACGCCGCCGAGATAATACCCGACGGCGAGGAGGGGCGTTACATGGGGACCCTGAACCTGGCCATGTTCGCGGGGATGGGCCTGGGCCCGTTCATAGGCGGCTCATTGACTGACTTCTTCTCGATGAGCGCGGCCTTCTACGTGATGGGCGCCTTCACGGGGCTCAGCCTCCTCCTCGTGATGGTCTTCCTCCCCGACGACGTCCAGCGAAGGGTGAGGACCGAGAGGCCCAGGACCTCGTACAGGGAGATCCTTTCGAACAGGCTCCTCAGGGCGGCGTTCGTCTACCGCGCGGTGGGAGCCCTCGGGAGGGGGTGCATCATGTCCTTCCTGAGCATATACATATCCGGCTCTCCCGACATCGGGGGGCTGGGCATCCCAGTGTCCATAACCGGCACAATCCTCTCCGTCGGGCAGATCTCCGCCGCCCTCCTCCAACAGCCCTTCGGGGTCCTAGCGGACAAGTACAACAAAATCCACCTCACCCTGCTCGGAGGGGTAATGGGCGCCATCGGGCTGGCCCTGTTCCCGTTCGCCAACAAATCCTGGGGCGCTCTGGGCGCGAGGCTCGTGTTCTCCGCCGGGAGCGCGATAGGGATGCCAGCCCTGACGGCCATAGTCGCAATCGAGGGGAGG
>Ga0209636_10007911_pt1 | contig 10836 bp, 7 predicted proteins | sample DeeMarSWOR152_54_FD_187464 | JGI IMG/M metagenome (GOLD analysis project Ga0209636, IMG submission 187464) | Marine sediment microbial communities from White Oak River estuary, North Carolina - WOR-1-52-54 (SPAdes) (version 2) | ecosystem: Environmental > Aquatic > Marine > Intertidal zone >... | reverse complement strand
CCATTCTTATATTATTCTCATAAGCTCAACGCGGGGTAATGGCTTTATCAAGGAGGCCATGGATACCGGGGCTTATGGATGTATATATAAGCCCTTTATTCCTGACGAGGTATTGACCATGGTCCATCACCTTATTCCCAGGTAAAAATCGAGTAATGCAAGAAGCCAGTATTTGCCATTTTTTTTACTACCTTTGATACCCTATTATTGGTAGCAACCACCAGCTCATTGGCAGAACATGAGGTTTTGAGGTTTAAGGTTAAGGCCCAGCGATAAAGAATTGAGGTTTACATAGGAAAGGATAAGAATATATTAGATCAAGGTAAACAAAAGAGAAAAGGAGGTAAAAAATGACAGAGAGACTACAGGTTTACAAATGTGATGTTTGTGGAAACATCGTAGAGGTGCTCCACGAGGGCAAAGGCGAACTCGTATGCTGTGGGGAACCCATGAAGCTTATGGTGGAAGGAGCCGTTGATGCAGCCAAGGAGAAACATGTACCAGTGGTGGAAAAGACCGCAGGTGGCATCAAGGTGAAAGTCGGCAGCGCTCCCCACCCTATGGAGGAAAAACACTATATCGAATGGATCGAGGTTATAGCTGACGGAAAGGCCTACCGCCAGTTTTTAAAGCCCGGGGGTGCGCCAGAAGCTACCTTTACTATTGAAGCTGACCAGATAACAGCACGCGAGTACTGTAACATTCACGGCCTGTGGAAGGGATAGTGGGAAAGGAACCATGGCCATCAAAGAGACGATCAAGACGGCCATGGAATTTGAGACCCAGATTCGGGAAGTCTATCATAACCCCACGAAGACACCAATGAGCCCGTAGGAAAGCGCATCTTCCAGGTGCTGGCTGGCGAGGAGCAGACCTCGAAGAGTGGCGTAAAAATAGGACTTCGCTCCACACTGAAACGCTTTACCAGATCGGATCTCTGAGTTGAAGAATGAGCGAGCTGTCCTTTAAGGGAAGGTTTTTGTGCTCGAAGCAAACATTCTGAACAAATATCGCACTGTTGCAATAGTTGGTTTATCACCCGATCCGAGTCGACCGAGCTACAGGGTAGCGAGCTATCTTGATATGCATGGTTACAAGGTAATTCCAGTTAACCCCCATGCCCAAGAAATATTGGGCAAGACAAGTTACCCTAACCTGAGCTCTGTGCCCGAACCTATAGAGATAGTGGACATATTCCGAAGCTCGGAAAAAGTGATGCCTGTTGTTGATGAGGCAATCAAAACCGGGGCTAAGGTGGTGTGGATGCAGGAAGGGATTATTAATGAGCAAGCGGCATTGAAGGCCAGAGACGCCGGGCTATTGGTAGTCATGAACAAGTGTATGTTTAAGGAGCATCAGCGCCTCGGCAGGCGACAGGGATAATATCTACTGCTGCCGGTTAATCTGGCCGAGGAGGTCAGGGCAATTCATTCTATCAATCTGTGGAAAACGAGGGAGAACGATGTATCAAGAAATTATGGTCCCATTGGCCGGCTCGGGGCTGGCCGAGTGTGTGCTGCCCCATGTTGAGGCTATAGACCGAATTCTTCGCTCTGCCTGCCTACCAGTTCTGATGGTGCGAGCACCGGTGTGTGCCATGCCAATGGTCCAGTGGAGTTGTTTTCCTGGACATAAGAAAAGAAAGGGAGGATGAAATGAAAATAAGAGACCTTATGAGTACCAATGTGGTAACTGTTACCGAGGGTACCTCAATCCACGATGCAAGAAAGATAATGGAGGCCCACAAGATTAGAAGACTGCCGGTTATGAAAAAGGATAAACTGGTAGGCCTGGTCACCAAGCACATGCTTCTCGAGGCATCACCTTCGCCTGCTACCTCTCTGAGCATCCATGAGTTGCACTACCTTCTGGCCAAGATGACCGTCAAGGATATCATGGTCAAGAATCCCTATACTATCTCTCCTGATACGCCGCCCGAGGAGGCGTTGCACTTGGGACAAGAGATGGGCTATGGTGCCTTTCCAGTCGTGGAAGACGGGAGACTCGTGGGCATTGTCACCGAATCAGATATTGTCAGGCTCATGACCAGGGTCCTGGGGGTACGAGAGAAGGGCAAGAGAATAGACATAAGGGCTTCTAAAGACTTTGGTAATATGCAGCGGATAATGGAAGTCCTCGATGAGCATAAAACGGTCTTGTTGAGTATGATGACCCTCCCACCTGAGCAGGAGGGAGATGACTGGCTGGTAGTTCTGCGATTGAGGAGTGAGGATGCTGAACCAGTGGCCAAAGAGCTCAAGTCCTTGGGTTTCAATGTTACCTAACCTAACCCGCAGAGCACGCTCATAAACTCGCGCCTCTCAGCCGGAGTGTTAGCTAGATGGGCAACAAAGCACTATAGTCATAGCACTACAGTGCATAAACTTAGACAACAAAAGGGGGTAACATTATGAATCAAGATAACAAAAGCCCGGTAACGGGCGGGGCAAAAAGACCCATCGCCGGCGGTGGCACGTCGGTCCGGGACTGGTGGCCGAACCAGTTGAACCTCAAGATTCTGCATCAGAACTCTCACCTGAGCAATCCGATGGGCGAAGCGTTTAACTACGCTGAGGAATTTAAGAAACTCGACCTGCAGGCCCTGAAGAAGGACCTCTATGCGCTGATGACTGACTCGCAGGACTGGTGGCCAGCCGATTACGGTCACTACGGGCCCCTCTTCATCCGGATGGCGTGGCACAGCGCAGGCACCTACCGCATGGGCGACGGCCGCGGGGGCGCGGGATCCGGCTCCCAACGCTTGGCGCCCCTCAACAGCTGGCCCGACAACGTGAACCTCGACAAGGCGCGCCGTCTCCTCTGGCCGATCAAGCAGAAATACGGCAGCAAGATCTCCTGGGCCGACCTGATGATCTTGGCCGGCAACTGCGCGCTGGAGTCGATGGGAGTCAAGACCTTCGGCTTTGGCGGCGGGCGCGAGGACGTGTGGGAGCCGGAAGAAGACATTTACTGGGGCTCTGAGGCCGAGTGGCTTGGCGACAAACGCTATTCAGGCGACCGGGATCTCGAAAATCCGCTCGCCGCCGTGCAGATGGGCCTGATCTACGTGAACCCGGAAGGCCCGAACGGCAACCCTGATCCGGTCGCCTCCGGCCGTGACGTCCGCGAGACCTTCGCACGCATGGCCATGAACGACGAGGAGACCGTCGCGCTCGTCGCCGGCGGGCACACTTTCGGCAAGTGCCATGGCGCCGGTGATGCCGCGCTGGTCGGTCCTGAACCAGAAGCCGCCGGCATCGAAGAGCAGGGACTCGGCTGGAGGAGCAGCTTCGGCAGCGGCAAGGGCGGCGATACGATCGGCAGCGGCATCGAGGGGGCCTGGAAGCCGAACCCGATCAAATGGGACATGGGCTATCTGAACACGCTGTTCAAATACGAGTGGGAGCTGGTCAAGAGCCCGGCCGGCGCTTACCAGTGGGTGCCCAAGGATGGCGCCGGATCGAATACCGTTGTGGATGCCCATGATCCTTCGAAACGGCACGCACCTATGATGACCACGGCTGACCTCTCGCTGCGCTTCGACCCGATCTACGAGCCGATCGCGCGGCGCTACCAGCAGAACCCCGAGGAATTCGCGGACGCCTTTGCCAGGGCGTGGTTCAAGCTGACCCACCGCGACATGGGCCCCCGCTCGCGCTATCTCGGTCCGGAGGTCCCGGCAGAGGAACTGATCTGGCAAGATCCGGTTCCTGCAATCGATCATGAGCTGATCAACGCACAGGACATCACAGAGCTCAAGGGCAAGATCCTTTCCTCGGGACTGTCGATCTCGCAACTGGTCTCGACCGCCTGGGCATCGGCGTCCACGTTCCGCGGCTCCGACAAGCGCGGCGGTGCGAACGGGGCGCGCATCCGTCTCGCGCCACAAAAGGATTGGGAAGTCAACCAGCCGGCCCAACTGAAGACGGTGCTGCAGGCCCTCGAGGGAATCCAAAAAGAGTTCAACAGCGCTCAGTCAGGCGGGAAGAAGGTTTCGCTCGCTGACGTGATTGTTTTGGGTGGATGCGCAGGTGTCGAGCAAGCAGCAAAGAATGCCGGTCACGATGTGATCGTTCCCTTCACGCCGGGACGCACCGATGCGTCCCAGGAGCAAACCGACGTGGCGTCATTCGCCGTACTCGAACCGGCTGCAGACGGGTTCCGTAACTACCTCAAAACCAAATACGCTGTATCGGCAGAGGAACTGCTGGTTGATCGGGCGCAACTGCTGACGCTGACCGCTCCTGAAATGACGGTTCTCATTGGCGGTATGCGCGTTTTGAATGCCAACTTCGGACAGTCCCAGCACGGCGTCTTCACCAAGCGGCCGGAGACGCTCACCAATGACTTCTTCGTGAATCTGCTCGACATGAGCACGGCGTGGAAGGCAACCTCGGACGACGAAGACGTGTTCGAGGGTCGTGATCGCGAGAGCGGCGAACTCAAGTGGACCGGCACCCGTGTCGACCTCATCTTCGGTTCGAACTCCCAGCTCCGGGCCTTGGCGGAAGTCTACGGATGTGAGGACTCCCATGAGAAATTCCTGAACGACTTTGTAGCGGTGTGGAACAAGGTGATGAACCTTGACCGCTTCGACCTCGCCTGATCGTAGCATAAACGTCTTCGAGCGCTTATGACTGGGCGGCGAAAAAACGTTCAACTAACAACCGGTTTCAGCGGACGGCGTACCGCCGCCGCTGAACCGGAACGTTACACTGAGCCGTAAAGAATGCAAAATACTTTATATCGATTAATTTACACGAAATATGGATATTTTCTTTCTGTACTTACCGGAATGATTGCCGGTTGTTTAGGAGGTGGAATTCTTTTTTACCACTTAGATACGACAAAAGGCTGGAATCCTTTCGGTTGGTGGTTTTTAGCGACCTTTTTGTCAACCGTATTTTGTGGGTTAGTTGGGGTATTTGTATTCAACTACTGTAAAAATAAAATTACACAAAAGATTACAGAATCTTAGGCTTTTTCCATCACGAAACTTAAATCAGCGTGTAACAATAAAAGGGGGGGTCGGGCCAAGCTAACCGATTCAAATGATTGACATTATGGTAATAATCAGCCCCTATTTCGGGGCTATATCGCCATTTTTGCTATCAAAAAGAGGATTATTGACGGGAATCAATGGCGAGAGATATCCTTTATAATAACCATTTTGGGGGCAAAAAAGAAGATATAGGGCATAAAAAGACCTATTTTTGGGACGTTAATCTATAATAACCAATAAGCTCGCGTGGCCCGACCGCAATGACCTTTTTTTGCTCTCCGCTTTAATTTGAGCAACTGGTAAGTTAATAAGAAAACTAGTCCACTTTTTGTGGGGAAGATCAGCCTGGAAAATAAGCTTAGGTAACAGGCCAGGATATGAACGGCCTGGTGCTCACTCTACCTAAGTCATCTTTTGGAACCTAGGGTAATTCGGGGAAGACTTAGATCTTTGGACTGAATGGAGTTGAGAAAATGCGTACCTCATGACATATCTTCAAGCTATTCGGCATCGAGATGAGAAGCGAGCAGGTTGTGGTTTTTGAAAAGGAGTGAAAAATTGCAGCTATCCGGTCATAAAACAAAAATCGTTTGCACAATTGGGCCAGCCTGTTCTTCAGGCTCTGTTCTCAAAGAAATGATGAGGAGTGGCATGAATGTAGCTAGGCTCAATCTTTCTCATGGTAACATTGAGGATCATAGAAAAAATATACGTCGTATCCGCTCTCTTGCTTCACAGTTGGGCCGCGTAGTTACAATCCTGATTGACCTCCCTGGTCCTAAAATCCGCGTTGGCACACTGGAGAACGAACCGGTTGTACTGAAAAAAGATGATCATGTCACCCTCACTACTGAGCATATCCTTGGTACAGCCTCGCTTATACCTGTCGATTACAAGAGATTGCCACAGAGCGTGTCTAAAGGTAGCCTCATCTTTCTCAACGACGGCTTTTTGCAGTTAAGGGTTCAGGAAGTATCGGATGATGACGTGAGGTGCAAAGTTATTATTGGTGGGCCTTTACTATCCCACAAAGGACTAAACCTCCCAAGGGCAAAAATATTTATAGAAGCAGTTACAGACAGGGATCTCGATCTAATTGATTTTGGATTGAAACAGGGGATGGATACCTTTGGCATATCATTTGTGGAAAGGGCGTACGATATCCTTAAGGTCAAAGAATTTGCGAGAAAAAAGGGTAAATCTATCTATGTAGTGGCGAAAATTGAACGAGCGGAGGCAGTCAAAAACATCGATGAAATATTGGATGTGGCAGATGCGATTATGATCGCTCGTGGCGATCTTGGGGTGCAGATTCCCATAGAAGATGTGCCTGCGGTTCAGAAAAAACTTATCCGCAAGGCAAATCTCTTGGGGCGTCCAGTGATCACCGCAACCCAAATGCTGGAATCTATGATAGAGAACATTCGCCCAACCCGGGCGGAGGTAGCAGATGTTGCAAACGCTATTCTGGATGGTACGGATGCTGTCATGCTGTCTGAAGAAACGGCTATTGGCAAATATCCAGTACAGACGGTAAAGATGATTGCTAAAATTGCAGTGTCTATTGAGCGCCAACGGAGAGCCGTAAAATGGTCATCGGATTTAGAGGAGTACTTCAGAGGTGACTTTGGTCGTAAGAGAGTGAGCGCTGAGGATGTTGTATCCCTGAATGCTATTCAAGCCGTGCATGCGTTAAAGGTACACCTTATATTGACGCCTACACACACTGGCAGTACACCTCGTCGTATCTCCAGATTTAAGCCTGATTGTTGGATTCTGTCCTTCAGCAATTATGAACCAACGTACAGATTTTTGGCCTTATCTTACGCGGTTCACCCGTTTCTGATAAAAAATAAAGTTGATGATTGGCATGATGTGATAATGAAACTAATAAAGGATTCTGGATTAGCAAAAAAAGGAGACAGGGTGATACTCACAGAGGGGGCATCTCCCGGACAAGTGGGTGATGCAGATTCGCTTAGAATAATTACAGTGAGTTGACGAGGCCCTGGATATTGACAGTGATTCCTTTCTGAAAATGCCTTTCAGGGAATTGGCTCAGGAGGGAGATTATATGGCAACGGGGAGGATTAAGCCTGCGGTGTGGTTACCGGCTTTTCTTGTAACGTTTTCTTTAGGAGTTCCTGTGCACCCGGCTGATGAAAAACCAAAAAGGACCTCAAATCGTTTAATGTATGAAAAGAGCCCGTATCTTCTCCAACATGCCGAAAACCCGGTGGAGTGGTATCCCTGGGGTGAGCAGGCTTTCCAGACAGCCAAGAAGCAGGACAAACCCATCTTCCTTTCTATTGGCTACGCGACATGCCACTGGTGCCACGTGATGGCACACGAGTCCTTTGAGGATGAGGAGGTTGCCCGGCTTCTGAACAGAAACTACATCGCCATAAAGGTAGACCGTGAAGAGCGCCCAGATATCGACAAGATTTATATGTCGGTGTGCCAGGCACTCACAGGACGCGGGGGATGGCCCCTTTCCATATTCATGACACCTGAGGGCAAGCCTTTCTTTGCGGGTACGTATTTTCCAAAGTCGAGCCGGATGGGGATGCCAGGTTTTATGGATATCATCAACCAGATTGCGGCTCTGTGGCAGGGAGATCGTGAGCGGCTCCTGAGGACCAGCAAAGAGATCACCAATCACCTACGGGCCAGGCCAGATTCAGGTGCATCGGTTCAAGCCCTGGGTTCGGAAACCCTGAAAAAGGGCTACATACAATTTGAGAGGGCCTTTGATCCAAGCTGGGGCGGTTTTGGCACTGCACCAAAATTTCCGACGCCCCACCACCTGACCTTTCTCCTGAGATGGGACAAGCGCATCCATAATTCCAGGGCCTTAGAAATGGTTGAAAAAACCCTAGATGCCATGAGAAGAGGCGGCATCTTTGACCAGATCGGCTTTGGTTTCCATCGCTACTCAGTGGATGAGAAGTGGCTGGTCCCCCACTTTGAAAAGATGCTCTACGATCAGGCCCTGCTCGCCATGGCGTATATAGAGGCGTATCAGGTGACAGGGAAGGTAAAATTTGCCGAGGTGGCCAGCGAAATATTCACGTATGTGCTGCGCGATATGATGGCTCCCCACGGCGGGTTCTATTCAGCAGAGGATGCCGATAGTGAAGGTAAGGAAGGCCTGTTTTATCTTTGGACGCCCCAGGAGGTTAAGAGGCACTTAGGAGAGGAGCTGGGCGATCTCTTCTGCCGCCTCTTTGATATCAGTGAGGCAGGCAATTTTGAAGAAGGCCGCAGCATTCCCCATATGCCTATGTCCCCTCAAATCTTTGCGGAAAAACAGGGTATGGATCCGACAAGACTTGAGGCGGCTCTCAAAGATGCCAGAAGCACGCTCTTTGATATCCGAGAGAAACGGACTCACCCCCTTAAAGACGATAAGATCCTGACCTCCTGGAACGGCCTTATGATTGCCGCCCTTGCAAGAGGATACCAGGCCTTTGGCGATCAAGGGTATGCGGAGGCGGCCCGAAGGGCTGCCGACTTCATCTTGAAGAATCTCAGGACCGCCGAGGGCAGGCTTCTTCGCCGCTACAGGCAAGGTAATGCAGCCTATCCGGGATACCTGGATGACTACGCCTTCCTGGTCTGGGGCCTGATCGAATTATATGAGGCCACCTTTGAGATTCCCTATCTTGAGGAGGCCGTTGCCCTGAATGAGGCGATGATAGGCATTTTCTGGGATAAACAGGACGGCGGACTCTATTTTACAGGAAAAGGAAACGAATCTCTCATTACCCGAACCAAGGAGATCCATGACGGGGCCATTCCTTCGGGTAACTCGGTTGCGGCCCTGAACTTCCTGCGCCTGGGCCGGATGACCGGCAGTATCGACCTGGAGCAAAGGGCTGCACAATTGCTTCGAGCCTTCTCCGGGCAGGTTAATGATCACCCCATGGGTTACACTCAACTACTGATCGCCCTTGAGTTCATGGTCGGCCCGAGCCAGGAGATTGTTATTGCCGGAGATCCTTCCCTTGAGGGTACGCAGGTTATGATCAACACTGTTCAGAGGAGCTTTTTGCCCAACAAGGTGTTGCTGCTGCGGCCTCACGGGTCGGAGGGCAAAAGACTTGCTTCCTTGTCTCCCTTTGTGGAGGCCATGGGCTCGGTAAATAATCAACCCACGGCTTACGTATGCGAGGGGTATGCCTGCAAGACACCTATAACAGACCTCGCTGCATTAAAGGCAGCCCTTAACTGGTAGAACCCGTAAGGGGATACATGACATGCTTGTTATTCATCCTATCATTCAGTTCTTGGCCATGCTGTTGGCCCTGTATGTATTCTTCCTCGGGCTACAACGGTTTCGATTTCTTCACCTTCACCACAAGATGGTTTTTCAAAGGAGGAGGTATAGCAATGAAGGTAAAGGTAGTTTTCTATAGCATGTATGGTCACGTCTATAGGATGGCTGAGGCCGTAGCCGAAGGTGTACGGGAGGTGGAAGGAGCCAAGGTGGAGCTGCTTCAGGTTCCTGAGCTGGTCCCCGATGAGGTGTTGGAGAAGTCAGGGGCCAGGAAGGCGCGCGAAGCCTTCGCCCATATTCCTGGAGCCAAGCCCGATGATCTGGCTGATGCCGATGCTATCATCTTTGGTGCGCCCACCCGGTTCGGCAACATGTGTGCTCAGATGCGTAATTTCCTCGACCAGACCGGGGGACTATGGGCACAGAATGCCCTGGTCGGTAAGGTGGGCAGTGTCTTCACCTCCACCGGCACTCAACACGGCGGACAGGAGACAACTATCACCAGCTTCCACACTACATTGCTCCATCACGGAATGGTCATCGTGGGGATGCCCTACACCGAGACGCGCCAGTTTACTGTGGATGAGATAAGCGGTGGCAGTCCCTATGGTGCTACGACAATCGCGGGACCCGATGGCAGTCGTATGCCGAGCGAGAACGAGCTGGGTATGGCCCGGTTCCAGGGACGCCATGTCGCTACCATTGCCAAAAAGCTGGCCGGGGCGTGAATTGGCAAGCCAAAGAACCCCGACTATGTGCTGAGGCATAACGAGCTTCTCAATATGTTTCGTGATTTACGGTGTCTTCGCTAAGGATACAGTCATGCTGAAGTTATTCAATACATTAGGAAAAAGGATCGAGACATTTCGGCCAGCAAATGAGGAGGTCATTAACATCTTTACCTGTGGGCCATCGGTCTACCAAAGGTCTCACATTGGAAACTTCCGAACCTTTTTATTTGAAGACATCTTGGTTAGATACCTGGGATATTCAGGTTATACTGTCAATAGAGGGATGAATTTCACAGATATCGAGGACAAGGCACTTAGAGAGGCTGAAAGGACAAGGAGAAGCGTAACCCATCTTACAGAGGAGAATATCAGGAAGTTCATAGAGGAAATGAATCTCCTGAAGATGAAGATGCCCGATTACCTTCCTAAGGCCTCTGATGCCGTTGACCAGGCAGTTGAGATCATAGACCTGCTCCTCGACCTGAAGGCCGCCTACTGGTACCATGGCAACGTTTATTTTGAGCCGCTAAAGTTCCCTGGATTTGGGGAGCTCTACGGACTTGATATGGCCAAATGGCCCGCCAAAAAGCGGCGGTTTCATAGAGATACGTACCCAGGAATGCGGTGGAACCTGGGGGATTTCATCCTGTGGCATGGATATAAAGGAGGCGACGCAGTCTACTGGGATACAAGGATTGGAAAAGGGAGGCCTTCCTGGAACATCCAGGATCCAAGTATGATCTGTAAGCACTTCAGTGAGACCCTTTCCATTTACTGTGGCGGGTTTGATAACCTTTTCCGGCACCATGACTATACACGGGCAA
>Ga0209636_10007910_pt1 | contig 10836 bp, 10 predicted proteins | sample DeeMarSWOR152_54_FD_187464 | JGI IMG/M metagenome (GOLD analysis project Ga0209636, IMG submission 187464) | Marine sediment microbial communities from White Oak River estuary, North Carolina - WOR-1-52-54 (SPAdes) (version 2) | ecosystem: Environmental > Aquatic > Marine > Intertidal zone >... | reverse complement strand
TTTGAAATGGAGTTCTTTGAGTCCTGAAGCTAACACTATAACTTTGAACACACCAGAAAAGAACAGTTTACCACGCCTCTTTAAAGTATCACCTAAACTAATTGGGATGCTTCAAACGCTACCTAAGAAATCTGAAAATATCTTTGGCAAAACCCACGGCAGAAACGCGAGCATTAACCTACTTAAACAGCGCAGAAGAATAGCCAAGAAAATCGCAAATCCGCGAATAGCTAAAATTCATTTCCACCTGATACGCCACTGGAAAGGCACCATGGAATACCACAAGACGCAGAACATAATACACGTTCAAAGGCTACTAGGCCATAAAAGCGTCTTAAACACTCAGATATACGTTAACCTGGAGCAAGCTATATTCGAGATCAATGAAGATTATGACGTTAAAATCGCAGAAACCCTAGATGATGCTTGTAAGCTGCTGGAAGTTGGCTTTGAATACGTTACCGACATGGAAGGAAAAAAACTGTTTAGAAAGCGCAAATAATTGTGAAAGTTATAAATTCTATTTTTAAAACTAACATTTTAAATAGTTTGTTGCTTCATGTTTTTTGGCGAGAGACGAAATATGGAGTACAATTACGATGAGCTGTTGAAGCGGGCGTGTTCACAGATGCCTGAGATTTCGCATAAGAGCGAGCGTTTGGAGTTGCCACGAGTGTTAATCACTACGGTGGGCATGCGCACGATAATTTCTAATTTTAAGGAAGTTGCCGATGTGCTGGATCGTAATCCGCAACACATTTTGAAGTTTTTGACGAGGGAGATGGCGACGGCTGCGACGTTTCATGATTCAAGAGCGATTTTTCAAGGGAAATTTCGGCGGGAAAGCTTTGAAAGGTTGTTACAGCGGTACATGGATAACTTTGTAGTTTGTCCTGTTTGCAAGCGTCCGGACACGAAGATTGTGAAGGAGAAGCGCTTGGCTTTTCTAGTGTGTAATGCATGCGGTGCAAGGTCATCTATAAAGCAGTTGTAAGAGCGCGCTGAAACTTGGACGCCTACGTTAATCTTAAGAAGGTTGGTAGGAACGTACTTCTTGCTATTTGCGACTGTGAGGTGCTTGGCAGAACTTTGCGGGAAGGGAAAATTGTTTTTCACGTGAAGGATGAGTTCTACAATGGTGGAAAAGTTAGCGTTGAAGAGGCTGTGGGTATGATTGAGAATTCAACGATTGTGAACTTGGTGGGCAAAAATTGCGTTGAAAAAGCTATAGCGAAAGGCTATGTGCACCCTGAGGCAGTGTTGTGCATCGAGGGTGTACCTCACGCTCAGATTGTTAAAATTTAAACATGCTTTTGGACAAATAGATAAAATCTCCTACTTTCGTTTTCTGAATAGCTTGACTTCTCCTATTGAGCATACATACTCGAAGCCAGTTTCAATGAGTTTTAATGCTTCTGTTTCTGTTCTAGCTGTTTTTGCGTGGTAGTCATCGCCACCGTGAGGGAAAAAAGACTTTCTAGGTCAATATAGGTCAGCGTATTTTTGATGCTGCGGTGTCCGAGAAACTTCATTACATAGCGCGCGCGCTTAGCAAGCTTCGCCACTCTGGGAAACTCGCGGTATGGCGTCCCAGCCTTAAAAATGAGGCGTCAAAACGACGTTGCGCCACTGAGGAGAGAGTCTGGTAAAAGTAATCGTTAGTGCAGGACAAAGAAAAAGGGAAAGAGTTACGAGAGAAAAGCAGAAGGTATCCAGCTTTTTGTTTTATGTCCAAACTATAAAACTCTAAACTAATTTTTTCAGTTTTACCGCTGTTCCATAAGCAGTCACTAGGATAAAGCCTTCCAGAACTTCAGCAGTTTCAAAGTCTATTGCAAGAACCCCGTTTGCCCCAAGCTTTCTCGCCTTATTCTTTAAATCTTCAAGAGCCTCTTTTCTTGCTTTTTCGATCTCGTTCGCATATGCTGTCCCCTTTCCTCCAGCGAGTGCTTCCAAACCTGAAAGGAATCGCCCCCCAACTCCTCTAGTTCTTGTGCTAGAACCATATATGACTCCTAAAACTTCCTCAACCTCCCGCTTAGGAATCATAGGCATTGTAGCCAAGATTAAATCTTCTGCCATCAGCTTGCCTCCAAAACGACAATGCAATAAAAGAATAACTTGCTACCTTAATAAAACTTTTTAAGGTCTTAAAAATGGGAAGGTTGCTCCTTAGCTAAGAAGGAAATGCCACAGGCAACAGATCAAGAAAAAGCGAAAGCTGAAGAACTATTACGCGATCCAAAACTGCTAGACTACCAACTAGCTTTAGGAAGGAAAAATCTAATCGGGGAAGATGATGTTCTAAGGCAAAACTTTGTTGTTCTGGTAAGCGGTCAAACACGCTATCCGATAAGTGAAGTTTTAACTGGGCATAGTGGAAGCGGAAAGAACCAAAGCATAAGAGCAGTGAAACCGTTAATCCCTAAAGAGTGGATTTTTGAATTTACTACGAGCACACCAGAAGCCGTTAAGTACATTCCCGAAGATTTTAATGGAACTCTCGTAATCTACGAGTTAGCTGGAATACGAAGCGAAACAGGAGCCTTAGGCTTAAGGAGTATAGGCGAAGGCGAAGGAATAAAAACCATTTACCCGATGCGAGACGAAGCCACAGGGGAAATGAAGCTAGGGGAAAAGCAGACAAACGCTAAAAACTTCATTTCAACCGACAGCGGCTTAGACATACAAGCAGACCTGTATAGGCGCGTATTCAAAAATAGTATGAATGACAGCAAGGCTTTAACGAAGCGAGTATGCGCTAAAAAACTAAGGGATAGTAGCCTACCAGAAAGTTTACGGCTGAAACTCTATCCTGATAAAAACAAGTTGCCTTATTCAGAAAGCGATTTTTGAAATACCTTAACCCTTCTGGACCTAACTTTAGAAGTCGTAATTTTCCCGCCAACTAGCCTACTAGAATTAATTGAGTTGGCTAATAAACGAGAGCAAGAAGTAGCCCTTAGAACGCAGATTGAGAGAATATTAAACTTTATCAAAATTTTAGCCTTAATTCACCAAAAGCAAAGAATAACCTTGAAAGGCAAAGAAACTAGTTACATAATTGCAGACGCGAAAGACGTAGAAACGGCCTTGGCAATTTTAGAAACTTCAATAAACGAAACAGTCACACGGATAGAGAAACGTCAGAAAGAGGCTTTAGAGGTTTTCGGGAAATACCCAGGGCAAATTAACAAGAACCTACTAGCTGAAAAACTGAAATGTTCAACGGTCACAGCAGCTAGAATATTAAAAACGCTGCATAGAAACGGCTACCTAAAAGAATACCAAACGACTAAACCTTACTCTTATGAGTTATCCGATGAAAAAGGCTCTAAAACTTTTGTCCTTAAGGAAAAGATAAGCGAATACAACGCCATTTACCCAAAAGAGCTTGAAAACTTCCTAAATGGCACCTTATCACCTTATCACGCGGATATACACCAATTTTTTTCAGTCACTATTCCCGAAGAAATAGAAAAAAATATTGTATCACGACAAGACAAGGTGATAAGGAGCTAACTAAGGCAGAACCGCAGCCGATTTTAGAAACTGAGCAGAAACCGCTTGTATTTCCCGAAAGGAAAAGCGAAAGGGAGCCTTCTCAATGACTGAGACTGAAGAGGAGGTGAACCAGAGTGAGTGAGGACGAAAGCAAAACCACGCCGATTCCAACGCCGACTTACAGAACCGTGCTTATGAACTGCCTGCTTGACTGTGTGCGTGCTCAAAACGCTGAAAGCCTGGAAGGCCAATGGGTTACAACTATGACGTTGCACCGGCACTCGCCTTTAGAAGTGAAGAAGGATGTTAAGGAGCTGTACGACAAAATCCAAGCGGAGTTTGAGCCGATAGGGCGTATAAAAGGCCACAACTTTGACACTACTTATAGGACGCAGCTCGCGCTAAAAAACCGGCTAATGAGGAAATACGGCTTGCAGTTCCACGACGCAATCATGGACAGCCTACACAAGCACGGATGGACAAGAGACACATGGCACCCGCTAACCAGCCAAGACTTCAAAGGCATGCCAGGCGAAAGCGAAAACGAAAGCATAGAAGGCGGGGAAGGTGAAGAGGGAGGCGAAACGGAATAATGGACCTGAGATGGCTACGCGGCAAGGACACAATCAACTATCATAAACCCAGTGTCTTTTTTGTGTTAGGCGTCCGAGGCGGCGGAAAAAGCAGTTTGCTTGAACACACAGCCGAACAATACTTGGACGCTGGCCACGTGGTTTTCGACTTGTTCGGCTCAAGAGACGGTGAAGGCTTAGCGTGGCTGAGGTCGCCCTGGGCAAAAGACAAGCGGATACTGCTATTGAAGGGCGAGAACGTGGACGTAAAAGCGAGCTGACCTGTTAAGCTTGTAGATAAGGTCGCGCTCAGAGACTTTGAAGAAAACGACCTTGTAATTAGCGCGTCGCCTTTGCACCTGAGCATAGATCAAGAGTTTATTGATGCTGCGCGGCTGACTGATCTTCTCTATAAACGGATGCACTATAAACGCTTGGTTTACACGGTTATCCGCGAGGCTGCGAACCTCTACTATTCAAGGCTGAAAGTTAGCGATAACCAGCCTTACGCAAAAGCTCAAATGGTCTATTTAATCCGTGAAGCCAGGCACATGGGCTTAAGTTTAGGCTTGGACTCGCTGCGCATGTACGCCGTGGACATTGACATACGCCACTTGACCGACTATCTGTTTCTGAAATCTCAAGGCGTCAGCGGCTTATCGAAGGATTTGAAATGGCTGTACAAGTACGTGGACGCTAGGCTCCTCAGAAACATGAAGCTACACCGCTTCGTGTTGGTGACGCGCGCCGGCGCTATAGGCTACGGTGTTTTCCCTGAAATACCTTGGCATAAACAAGAGAAGGAGAACATTCTGAAAGCTGTAGGCGTAGCGTGCGATTATGGCGAGCCGGCAGAGCAAGGGCAGAGCAGAGGACGTAGAGGCACCACCATAGGCGACAAGGAAGACAGCGAGATCATTAGCATGTACATAGGCGGCTTGAGCATGAGCAAGATAAGCAAGCAGACAGGACGCAGCACCAAGTCAATTAAGGACCATATAGACGCGCATAACCAGAGCGTTGAAAGGTCTGGTTTCTGTCCAGCGTGTAGGCGTGTTCATAGCCAGAACGAGGGGAAACTTGCCTTTTGCACCCAAAAGCATTGCTGAATTTTAACAGATGATTGATGGGGAAGATTCGCTGGTGGATTTGCGGGCTATTCAATTAGATATTGAGGGTTTGCTGAGGCTCTGAACGGCTTCAAGGAGAATATTGGAGAAAGAAAAATTGCAATTGCCTGAAATAAGACTAATTGCTTTTCCCGTTCAGTGTCCTTTTCAGCCCCTCATTCTCTTCTCCATCACGCTTGATTCAAGATTGCCTATGGGTAAACTAAAAAAGGGGAAAGTGGGTTTATGCGTTTCTGGTTGGATGCTTACCGTTTCCTGAATATCAGTATCAGTACGACGAAGCCTATGATGACGGCGATGAGTATGGCGGTGCCTATGCCTAAGACGTATGTGTCGGTCATTGGCGCGGGCGTCGGTGTTGGCGCTGGCGTAGCAGCAGGCGCTTCTTCCACGTTTATAGCGGTTTTCGCATGAGAAGGCCAGTAGCTCTCGGAACCTTCGAACGTAGCGATTATAGTGTATTCGCCTGGAACCTCTGGTTCGAACGTCAGCTTGAAAAAGCCGTCTTCGTCGCCTGTGGTTCTGCCAACCTCGTAATAGTTGTTGTTAGGATCAAGCACTGTCAAGACCACTTCAACGCCAGTAACATCGCTTGGACGAGGCTTCTGCATGTACACGTACTCCATCCAGTCGCTCATGCTCTCGTCAGAAACAGCAGGAACACCATGCGGAAACCTTGCAGCCTGCTCCGCCTGCTTCGTACCCGCAGCAATATCAATCACCGAACCTTCCACTAGTACGCTGCTGCCGTGCACCGAAACCTTCGGCGACGCAGTGACAGTAGTGGCGCTTGGACCCTTGCCGATAGCATATACTTGCATGTCGTATGCATTTAGGTAGGCTAGGTAGCCGTCTGCAATAGGAAAGCCTTGATCACTGAAGCCGCCTATGGTAGCCCAGCTGTCTATAGTCCATATCTCTTCGCCAGTAGTAGCGTTAAGGCAGCGCAACTTCTCTCCCTTGTACAGTGGTATGTTGGGCGAGTGCTCACTGCTGTAAACATAGATTTTTCCGTCAGCAATCGCGCCTATGAAGACTGGGTAAAGACCCCAAGGCGTATTCATCCCACTGTTTGTGCTGTTTCCTTCGCCATCCCCACCGTATGACCACACTATGTTGCCGCTTTTCGAATCAATAGCGAAAACTTCTCCACCGTAGCCGCTAGTGTATAGGTTGCCATAAGCTGTCCATCCTACTTGAGCAACGCCTCCACTTCCAACAGTTGGGTAGTAGTTAAATGCACGGGCGTTACCAGCTGGACCCCATAACCGGTCTCCAGTATCAAGGCTGTAGCCATACCACTGCATAGTCTCTCTGGTGCTAAAGAACCACACCCGATTAACTGGATCCACCGAACCCACCGAACCGAGTTGTAAGGTAATGTTGCCTGGCAGCGCGGTGATGTTTTTATTCCACAACAGTTGACCTCTGTTGTTTTCCTTCAGGCTTAATGCCCAGAAAGAGGCATAGTCATAATACGGAAAGCGTGCGCTACCTCCTCCGAACGAGGGATAGCCAAAGTTGCTACGTGTGTGGGCACTGCCCAATACCAAGTCATCGTAGATAACATAATTGAGCGCCGAGCCCGAAGGCAAAGCGGGTATCGTCACGTTCCACGAATACGAAACGCTCAAGCTCCCATCAATAGTCTGTCCAACCGGTCGCCACCTGTATGGTCCTCCCTGATATATACTAGTCGGCCAATTTGCAACTACAGCCGTAATGTTCCATACAGCCAACCATCTGTTTGCCGCGTCAAGAACGTAGATTAGTATCTCTCCGTTGGGACCGTACACTGTTGTGCCTGAAGGGACATTCGTTATGTTGAATACCGATTGTCCGGTTAATGGGTCGTATGCTCTCCACGTTCTACCAGCAGTCTGCCATAAATACCCGTTTGGGATGACACCGTGCTGGTTGGGAGCATCGAACCACTCAAGTTGACCGAATGTTGGCGATATGTCGGGGTTTTCCCAAAGTGTTTCTCCAGTACGCAGGTCAACGCATATGTAAGGACCATCATTATTGTCGTTACTCAGCGGTGTATCGTAATAGAGTCTTCCGTATATGATGATTGGGGTTGAGAACCTTGATTCGTATGAAAGCCCTGTGTAGAAGGCTGCGTCTTCGACGCCGGTGTTGCTTCCTCCAACGATGCCTCCGAACTGAATCGGCTTGGTCCACATTATGTGGGGACTATTGGGCGCTGTGCCATCTGGCTGATAACGTTCTGCAGCAGGAGTGTAGGCTGCGGCGAATGGATTAAGATAGTTTGACGCGACGGTGGCCCATTCTGTGTTCTGTCCTTCTATGGGGCGGGTCCAGTATTCGGTTGGAAGGGGGTAAACTGGCACACCAGTTATTGGTTCTTCCTGTACGGTGAGTGTCGTGTGTGCTTGGCTGGGCAGATAAGTATCGTTGACATATGCTGAGTTGGGGTTATAGTCGTATTGGGTTACGTCTTGTCCAGGGAAATTGAAGGTAAACGTGTATGTGCCGACTTCGGTAGGAGTGTAGGGGTAGTACGTTGATGAAGTCGTGTCCACAATATAATCGAAAGTCAATGTTTCTGTCGTATTGTCAGGCTTCGTAATGGTGAGCTGGTAGTTATGGAATCTATAGTTGTTTGTTATACCTGTGCTGTCAAAAGTCTGATCAAGCCAAAGCACAACAAGAACTTGTTGACCGACGCCTACTGGGTTAGGTGCCACGTTAATGTAGGCAAAAGTTGGGATCTTCCATGCAGGCGTGTGCGCATTAGCAACTGGCAAAGCAACAAGCGAAAAAGCCATAGCAAACATCAGAAGCAAAGCAATCGCAGTAGTCGTAGTTTTGCTTCTTGAAAATCTCATGTATTTTTCTTCTCCTATATTTTAGGTGAAAAAGTCTTGAAAAGACCCTTTCTCCAATTTAGGTATCCAGATAATTTTTATATAAACTATTGTAAGTGTTCTTTACACTGACAGAAAAACTTAAGTCGTACTTCAACTATAGCGCGCGCTCCTGCCGCAGAGTAGACAGCAAGCATGAGCGAGACATGGCTGTTTGCGCCTAGAAAACGCCTTTATAGCTCTTGTTCACCTTTTATTTATTTACGTCTTAGCACCTACAACTAGAGGAGAAAATTGAAAAGCGGTAAATGTTGAACGATTCAAATAAACAGGAGATTAACAGTAAACTATGCAATTACAAACCTTATTTAGAGAATGTGTCTCTACATGTATTTTGCCATCATGTTCAAAATAATTTCAGGGCTGAACCAGCCATGAAAATAACTATTTCCAAGCGCGCGCTATTCGTACTAATTTTGGTAGTTTCTCTTGCGCTCTCAGCCGTTAACACTTATTTAATATTTGACCTAAGGCGAGCGTTGGAAGACGCTGCTCATGATTCAACGTACGATTATGTGATTTTTCAAGATGGCAGTATGTACAAGGCAAAAAATCAAGCAAGCGGCTACGTAGACTTCACTTCAACGGACGCTTCCCTTGTCATAAGCCAAGCAATAGCTAAAGAAAACACGGTTTTCATCAAAGCAGGCAATTACATACTGAGCACTGATGTGCAAGTATATAACAAGATGAACGCGAAAATAGTCAGTGACGGAGCAAGTATAACAGGCAACGGCAACAAGCTAATCATCAAGGGCGACAACTGGACCCGCTCACAATACAACCTTGTCTCGGGCTTAGAAATAATAAACGGCACCATTCGAATCGAAAACTCTTTCGGAATAACCATATCAAACATGGCATTCGTAAACTGCTCCACAGCGCTCGAACTTGCAAACACGGAAACTTGGACCGAAGGCATAAAGATAGAGGATTGCCGTTTCGCAAATACCAAAAAAAGCATAGTTTTTAGGACGCCGACAGGCAACGGCACTGGGTCTTATGCCAGCTCGAAAATCAGCCGTTGTTTTTTCAACATTATCGACAATTCAGTGGGCATAATAGTTGAGCGACTCGCAGAATTCTCCGACAGCCAACTGCAAGATGTGAGAATGTGGATGGGCGAAAACGGTTCTATACGCAATCAGACTGGGCTCCTGATTGACGGCTCAATGCATCAAACGTTGCTGTCCGGCGTCGTCTTCGAATCATTCGCGGAATATCCAGAACAGCTGTATGCAATATCCTTGGGAGAAACATCAATTACACCTCCAATCCTCGCAGGGGGAATCAGCTTCTTAGGCAATTGGACCGCCAAAATCCATAACCCGTTCAACAAATGGATATCTGGAAGTGGCGCTGTCTTCAAACAAGAAAACCTGAACGTCGCAATCGGTCTAAACGGGCAATACGGACCAACAGAAACCATTCAGCTAAGACCACTTACCATTGCAGACTTCAAGCCAAAAATACAAGTTCAAGGAAGCTTCGCCCACAACGAAACAATCACGGTTAGGTTCCGCCTGGAATTTGTCGACAATGTAATCTCACAAGGCGCTGAAAAATCATTCAGCGACACTACTACCATATGGCTGGATGACGATGCCATTCTGAAAATGCTCCCCTCCCAGAGCTTAATCTGGAATATCTTGGTTGACGCCAAAGCAAGCTCTGCATCAACAGACGCCGTCGTCAAAATCAGCGTTTATGGAATAATCACATAGCAAAATGTGTAGGCGCTATTTTCTTTCGTTGAGCAGCCGTTTCGGGTCAAATATTTTCTCCAAGTCTTCGGGTTTAAGTAATCCTTTTTCTAGAGCAATTTCCTTCACAGAACGACCCTCTTCCAGCGCTTGCTTCGCTATTTTGCTGGCTTCCAAATAGCCGATATTCGGCGACAGAAACGTTGCCAAAGTAGGGTTCTTTTCCAAATACTCTGCGCAGCGTTTCTCGTCCACAATTATTCCTTCGATACATTTTTTTCTGAAAACCGGCAAATAATTAGCTAAGATTTGAATGGAAAAGAGCACGTTATACATGATTACCGGCGTCATAACATTCAAATCCAACTGTCCAGCTTGTACCGCAAACGATATTGTCAAATCGTTGCCCACTACTTGAAATGCTACCATGTCTAGGCATTCAGCCATAACAGGGTTAACCTTTCCAGGCATTATGGACGAGCCAGGCTGCACTGGCGGAAGCGCGATTTCCGCCAATCCTGTTGTGGGACCTGACGAGAGTAACCGCAAGTCATTCGCCACTCTAATAAGCTCTAAAGCTAATTCTTTAAGTGCGCTTGATACTGTTTGCACTGGCCTGCAACTCTGAAGTGCCTCAAAAGTGTCCTTCGCGGGTTTCAGCGGAAAGCCAGTCATCTTCTGCAATTCTGCGATTGCAAGTTGCTTGTATTGTGGGTGCGTGTTAGCCCCTGTGCCTGCAGCTGTACCGCCCAGCGCGAGTTCATAGAGGTTTTTCTGCCTTTCTCTTAACTGGCCAGCTGCATTTCTTAACGATGAGGCATACGCGCTGAACTCTTGTTTGACGGTTACGGGAACAGCGTCTCGAAGATGAGTGCGACCCGACTTCACTGTTTCACTGTGTTTTTTGCCTAGTTTTTCAAATGCTTCTGCAAGGTTATCTAGTTCTTGAAGCAAGGGTTGCAGAGCTATCAAAACGGCGATGTGTATGGCTGTGGGAAACGTGTCGTTTGTGGATTGCCCCATGTTTACATGGTCG
>Ga0209636_10007909_pt1 | contig 10837 bp, 9 predicted proteins | sample DeeMarSWOR152_54_FD_187464 | JGI IMG/M metagenome (GOLD analysis project Ga0209636, IMG submission 187464) | Marine sediment microbial communities from White Oak River estuary, North Carolina - WOR-1-52-54 (SPAdes) (version 2) | ecosystem: Environmental > Aquatic > Marine > Intertidal zone >... | reverse complement strand
GGTCCCGGAAAGTTCACTGAGGCATATTTTGTGACGAGATAGAGAAAGATCACCAGGTTGAATACGACGATGTAGTTAAGCAAATGGCTCAAGAAAGGATACCGGTAGGTCTTGTTTAGCTGGAAAGAATAGAAGGCAGCGAAGATGCCGAAAACAAGACCGATGAAGTAGCCAAAAATGCAAACGTGCTCCATTCTCTCTACCTAAACAATAAAAAAAACCGTGAAGGATTTCAAGCAGGCATAAAGGGATGGAGGAAAATAGTAAAATTTTCCTATTGGCGAAAATGATAAATTCTTCCCATTTACTTCGATCCCCGAGCCGCCCATATTAGAGGTGTGCAGCAAAAAAATGCAGACTCTTGTGAGGATGCAGAAAAAATTTAGGAGGTCTGAAATGACTGAAAAAGGCATTCAAACAATCATGAGCCGAAGGGAATTTGTGACTCGAGCTACGACGGTTTGCTCAATGTTCTGCTTCGGTGGCGGCAGCCTTTTTGCCCTGTTTCGTTCTGGACAGGAGGCCAGCTCATCTCCTGAGAAACACAAATTCTTGAGAGATGCCGCTATGTCCTATGACGAATTATTTAAATTCACCGTGGGAAGGATGCTTATTCCTACTATAGGTGCTGTAGCCGCCAAGGTAGGAATAGATGTGGTGCAAGAGGCCATATTAGAAGGTTTCAAAAAACGGATTGCAGCCCGAGTGGAGAGTCTGCCAAAAAGGGGACTTGCGGATTTCACACAAAACTTCAAATCCCAAGATCCGTTCAATGTCAACACATGGACCAAAGAGATCCTTCAGGACACGGACAAAGTATTCGAAATGAGAGTCTCGGAATGTCTCTGGGCCAAGGCATTCAGGGAGGCGAATGCGGCTGACCTCGGATTCAGGATCGTTTGCAGTGTGGATTATGTTACGGCTGAGACGTTCAATCCGAAGATTAAACTTATCAGGGATAAGACTTTGATGCAGGGACATGACTGCTGCAATCACAAGTACATTTTTCAGGATTGATGAACGGAGAGATAAGTGGTCAGAAGCATAATTTCCATCATATCGGGGTATTTGATTTTTGGGATGGCGGTTCTCCTGCTCTGGACAGCATTCGGTTATAGACCTCACTCTATTCCCCCCACAGGATTTCTGGTCTTCAGTGTTTTCTGTGAATGTCTGTTTGCTTTGGGAAGCGGATATGTCGTTGCTCTCATTGCCAGGCGGAAGGAACTGCTGCATGCTGGAATTCTTACGGCGATTTTTGTTGTCATTGGACTCCTGTCTGTGTTGATGCCGATGAATCGTCTTCCCTTATGGGTGAACTTGACGACAATCTTTCCCACTTCTCCATTTATTCTGCTTGGTGGATTTATCAAGATGAAGACAGCAAAAGGAGAGCTTACCGCGTCGAGGCTTTCTCAGCGGTAGCAAATCCGTCCGTTTGTGGATATGAATTGTTCAGAATTGAACAGACAGTGTTTTAGGAATGGCTGAGAATCCCATAGAGATGTTTTGGTACATTCTTTGCAGATTTTTTATTCCAAGAATTTCAGATTAGCCAATGAGCATGTTAAAAATCATTAGGAGAAAGTCATGTGTCAAAAAAATATCATAATTATTATCATTATTATCCTCTTGGCCTTTTTGTTTTTTACGGTTACATCACTCCCTGGCCAGGAACAGGAGGGTGTCCTTGCTCCGGAAAATTTCAATGAGGCTAGGCTCAATCGTCTCCAGCCACCCGATAAGGTAATGGATGCCATCGGCATCGTGCAGGGGATGACCGTTGCAGAGATCGGAGCAGGGCGCGGGAGCTATGTGGTGCAGCTGGCCGTTGGAGTCGGGGAGAGCGGCAAAGTCTATGCAGAGGATATTGATTCCGCTGCCCTGCAGTATCTGGAACAGCGCTGTAAGCGGTGGGGGCTGAAAAACGTCGAGACCATTCTCGGGGATGTGACGGATCCAAAGCTGCCGGAGGGGGAACTGGACCTGATATTTGTTATCTCCTCCTACCACCATTTTGACGATCCGGTTGCGCTGCTGAGGAAAGCAAGACACGCACTCAAACCTGAGGGAAAGCTAGCGATCGGCGAGTGGCTTCCCTCGGATGGGAACGACAGCGAATACACCACCCCCGAGGAGATGGAAGCTCAAGTGAATGCTGCCGGCTACAAGCTCGAGTGCATCGAGACTTTCCTTGAAAAAAATAATATGTACATCTATATTTTCAGTATTGACGGCAGTCAATAAGATTTGCATCAGCATCCTTCCAATCCATAAGGAATTCTCCGGGATTCCTCCCTCAATTCTTTCACTAAAAAAGACTTGTTTTATCTAAATTGTTTGATATCATTTTTGTTGAGGGAGAAAAGAACGCTGAAAAAATATCAAGTTCTTCTCCACGAATGGCGGGAAGAACATGTCAAGTACTTAGCAGATAAATATGATTCAGGCCCTCACGGAAAGATCTACTTGTATTCGAGCGAGGAAATGATCCTTTGGCTTATTGATAGTATTCAGGGAAAATGAACATCGATTTGATGAGGTTCATCGACCGGAAATTGGGCATCCCCCTTTGTGTTCTCTTTTCAATCGTTCACAGCTTCCTGAAACTTTTCAAGAAAACAACATATATTAAAAGCCCGAAAAAAATTCTCTTTATCGAGATGTCAGAGATGGGAAGTCTGGTTTTATCTTATTCTCTCTTTAGAAAAACAAGGGAGATTTATCCCGAGGCCTCTTTATATTTTCTAACCTTCAAAGAAACCCGGAATGCTGTGGATATTCTTAATTTTTTTCCAGAAGAAAACATTATCACCATAGAAAGCAAGAATATCCTCGGCTTTCTCGCTTCATCTATCAGAGTCATAAGAAAATTGAGAAAGCAAAAAATCGACATTGTCCTGGATATGGAGCTTTTTGCGAGATTCACGGCAATTTTGAGCTACGTCATTGGAGCAAAGAACAGGGTTGGCTTTCACAAGTACACTAATGAAGGATTGTACAGAGGAAATTTTTTAACTCATAAGGTTCCATTCAATCCACATATACACATCGCCTACAACATGCTCAATCTGATTTATGCTGTGAAGTCTTCTTTGGACAGCGTTCCCCTGACAAAATTCCCTTACCATAAGAAGGATATTGTGATTCCGAAAGTTGAGATATCTTCCGATGTGAGAGAAGCTGTGCTTTCGAAACTTGCAACGGTAAATCATGAAGTTCTGCAGGCAGAGAAATTGATTCTCATCAACCCGAATGCAAGTGACATTATCCCCATCCGAAGATGGCCTGCTGAGAAATATATCGAGCTCATAAAACTGCTTTTAAAGCATGAGGGAGTTTATGTGGTTATAACAGGAATAGAAACCGAGAGGGAAGAGGCTGCTGGAATCTGTGAGGCGGTCGGGTCAAAAAAATGTATGAATTTTGCAGGCATGACCACTTTTTCTGAACTGATCGAGCTTTATCATGTGGCTGATATTTTGATTACAAATGACAGCGGCCCTGTTCATTTTTCATCGATGACAGATATTAAAACATTTGTTTTTTTTGGCCCAGAGACTCCAAAATTGTATGGGCCCCTGAATAAAGATACACATGTGTTTTATTCCAATTTCAGTTGCAGTCCCTGTGTCTCGGCGTTTAACCACAGAAAGTCTCCCTGCAACAATAATGAATGTTTGAAAGCTATTTCTGTCCAATCCGTATATCAGGAAGTCTCCAAATTCCTGTGATTATGAAGACAATGTCCTCCAGGAGAAAAATCGCTCTTTTCGTGCTGCTCGGATTCCTTTTCTTTAAGTCTCTTTTTCTCATGAAAATTAAAGACGACATGGAAGATTTCGAAGTCAATTATAAAGCGGGAAAAAGACTGCTTTGGGGGGAAACTCTGTATCGTTTTGAAGATGAGCATTTCATGTTTAAATATTTTCCGTGTTCAGCTCTTCTATATGTTCCACTTTCCTATCTTCCGCTGCCTGCTGCAAAGGCAGTCTGGTATCTTTTTGTTGTTTATTGTTCTGTTTTTTTGTTTTACGGTTCTCACAAGCTCGCGGCTTCTTCCAAAAAAATTGATGGCTTTCTCATCATACTGCCTCCGTTGATTCTGGCTAGATATTTCTTCAGGGAAATCGAATTGGGACAAATCAATGCTCTTGTTACTATGATATTGCTTTTGATGGTTTGGCTTATGAGTTCAGAAAAAGACAGGGGTTTTCAAAAAAGAGAAATTTTTTCTGGATATCTCTGGGGGCTGGCGACCGCTTTGAAGCCTTATGCGTTCATCTTTTTCCCTTATTTCATTATGAAAAGGAAATGGAGAGCAGCGTTCAGTGGTATTGTTTTTATTTTTCTGGCCCTTTTGACTCCTTCCCTTTATTATGGCTTTAAAGGAAATCTGGCTGTTCTCAAGGAATGGTACGCTACTCTTTCCCGGTCTACCCCCAGGCTGCTTTCCACCTGGGATAATATCTCACTCATAGGTTTTTTCATGAAATGGACTGGGAATCAGACTCTTTCCCTTGTGCTAGCTGGATTCGTCATCGGAATTCTTATTTTGTTCATTCTCATTCTTGTTCTAGAAGGAAATGATGTTCCTAGAGCAGAGGTACTGGACTCTTCAATCCTTCTCATTTGTATTCCATTGGTATCCCCCTTAGGATGGGATTATACTCTACTGATGTCGGTGCTGGGAGTTACGATTCTTGTTTACAGCATTTGGAGCTTCTCGACGTTGTGGAAAATCGTTCTGTTTGTTAATTTCTTCATAATCGCCTTTTCAATATATGATATTTTGGGAAGAGAACTGTATGGGATCTTCATGACCTGGTCAATTCCAACTCTGAACTTTCTGCTCATCATTGGATATCTTGCTTCCTTGCGGATAAAAAAAATCTGTTAAATGAGTCAACCCAGGAACCTGATTCTGATTTGGGGTCCCCAAATTGGATGGGTTATTTTGTGGCTGTTTCGAGTTTTTCCTCAATTTTCATTATAAGGTCTTGTGTTTCTTTCAGGATTCTTTTTGATTCTGACAAAGGCAGGGCACCTGCATAACAATTTCGCTGAGCGAAACTGCGTACCTCTCGAGCAATCGCCTTGTTTTTCCTGCGCCTTATGCACGCGCTCTTCTCAAGAAGCAGATTTGTGTAATCGACGAGGTCTCTTGTTTTCGTGGATGGCAATGTCCAGGTGGACTCTAGTTCTTTTAGAAGATCATGGGTTTCATGAAGAAGCGATATATCCTTCTTTTTTCGTTCTTTTTTGCTTCGAAAAATTCTTGAAAAAAATTGAACGATCGATTCGATGATTTTTATATCCCCAATCATCAGATCTTAACCCCCATACACTTATCGATATCCTGCTTTCATCAACTCTTCCACTGATTCAATCGGATCGTCTGGATTGAGATGATCTGCCAGGAATTTGTAGATTTTTACTCTTATGTTCTTAGCGAGCAAAAGGTCCATACGGTCGAAACTGTGGCCGCCTGGAGCATCCTGGAAGATTTCGTACTCGAATTCTTTTCCTGCAGCTTTCAGTGATTTGATAAGATGTTCAACTTCTAAAACGTTCACATCCTCGTCATTCGTATTGGTGTGGATGAGCAGAGGAGTATTCTGGAATTTATGGACATTGTACGCAGGGGAACGGCGGCGATATTCTTGCACGTCTTCACGGGCAGTTTTGCCGATATGATAATCGGCTGAATAGAGGCCCCTGTAGCTATCGGATGCGTATCCCATACGGGAGATGAGGTCACTCACAGGAACTCCGGCAAAAGCCACTTGGTAGTCGTCAGGATGATCGAAGATATTCATCAAAGCGATCAACCCTCCGTGACTCCATCCGATTATTCCGATTTTCTCCTCGTCGACGATTGAATAATTCTCGATCATATAATTGCGGGCCGAATAGGCATCTTCGACCTCTAGTCCACCATAGTCAATCAGTTCATACAGGTAGCGGCCATAGCCTGTGCTCCCCCTGTACTCAGGCGCAATCACGATGTAATGCTGGGCCATCAATTCTCGAACGATATGTGTGTAGTAGGTTGTGAAATCACCATGGACACCGCCGTGAGGAAAAACAAGAAGTGGATATTTTCTGCTTCGGTCGATATCTTTTGGAATAAAGACGTAGCTGTAAAACTTTATCGGGTTCTTGGCGCCCATTGCAGTAGGATTCTTTTCATGGGGATTGGGAGGACCCACGATCCGCACCTTGTCCACATAGCAGATATCTCCCACTTTATGGTACCAGAGCACGTCATCGATCATCTTCGCCAGCACATCCAGTCGGTGCTCCAGGTTGTCAAACTCTCTCTTCAGTAACTGTAATTCATCATTGTTCTTGTTTTGATCTGATTGTTGCCCTACTGAAAAACTTGGTAAAACGAGAAACGACAGAACCAAGAAGCTCCTCAGTATCCTTCCTAATTGCTGTTTGCTGACTAATATCATAATTCCCTCCTTTGACTAATATATCAAATTCTCTCTCCCGCATATAATTATTCCAAATTCATTTTCTTCAACAAACTCTGAAATCTGGGATCTGCGCTGATGACTTCGAAGTCTGGATCAGCCTTGAGGTGAACAATCATGTCATCCTGGGTTTCAAAAGCCCTCTCGAGCCAATCGAATGCCAGATCCTTCTGACCCAGCTTTAAATAGATGATTGCAATATAATAAGGAGAGACATATACGCGTTCACCTGTAACTTCACTTGGTTTCAAATGATTGAGCATTTCATTCAGTATATTCTGCGCTTCTTCTTGTCGACCTGCTGCTGCTAAAACCCTTCCGAGTCTTCCCACCATCATTGGATTTTTTCCTGAAAGCTCCACCGCTTTTTCAGTCTCTTTTATTGCTTCTTCATGAAGACCTTTCAGTGAATAATTCCAGCCTAGGATCATGTGAAGATTAATACTGTTAGGATGGATCTTTATTGCTCCCTGCAAGTGGTCTATCGCAAGATCGTACTTTCGAGCGAACAACAGAATCAAACCATAATAGGCATTGCTCCAGTCTGAAAGAGGATCGAGCTCCAAGCTCCGTTTAGCCTCAACGATAGAGTCTTCATGTCTTCCCATGATAGCCAAATAATAGGCATCACCAATACGAGAACCTTCGTAGTTCTGGTTAAGCTCGCTAACTTTTTTGTATTCACTCTTGGCAGATGGCCAGTCCCATTCGTAGAACAAGTTGACATTTGCCAACATGTGATGGGCCTCAGCAAGATTATTGTCCAATTCTAAGGCTTTCTCTGCAGCTGCTTTTGCTCTCGGATAAGCATCGTTTGGGGGAAGTAATTTGAAATAACCTAGCATAAAGTATAAGTTAGACAGTCCTGAGTAAGCCAGAGCGTATGTCGGATCTATTTCGAGCGCTTGATGGAAATGATTAAAGGCTTCCTGAAAACCTTTTTGCGTAATTTTACGGGTAGAATGGCGACCCATCAGGTAGAGCTTGTAGGCTTCGGTGTTTGAGGTGTGGCGTTTGGTTAATAGTTCTCTATCATGCTCTTTCGGTTTCAGGTTAAGAGCTTGTGCTATTTCCGTTGCCATCTCTTCCTCGATGGCAAATACATCCTCGAGTTTCTTATCATATTTCTTTCCCCAGATATGACTGTTATCTCGAGTATTTATGAGCTCGACACTCAGTGATAGTTTGTCCTCGCTTTGTCTCATTCTAGAGAGAAGAACCGCCTTGACATCCAGTTCTTCTCCTACTTTTATGGGATCTATCGATTGTCCTTTATAAGTAAAAATTGTGTGTCTTGATATCACCTTTTTAATTTGAGGCAGTTGCGAGATCTTATCAATCAGGGTTTCCGTTAAGCCATCGCTTAAGTATTCTGTCTCAGGATCTGGATTCTCATTTTCAAAAGGCAGCACTGCAATCGAATCGATTGATTTTACTTGCAGAAAGAGAAAATATCCTCCTGCAGCGATGAGCGCAAACAATAAAGCCGCAACGATACTGTAAAGGATAAGATTCTTCTGTCTTGTTTCACCTTTTCTTTTGACTTGGGGTTTCATCTTTGGAAGAATTCTCTCTTCGGTGGGAATTCCCTCTTCTATTCTGTTTAATTCTGAGAGGAGTTCCTCTGCATCTTGATATCTCTTTTCTCTGTTTTTTTCCATGCATCTGAGAATCACACTGCTCAAATCTCCAGATATTTGAGGATTTGCTTTCCTGGGATCTGAGGGAATTTCTGTCTTGTGTTTTAACGCAACACTAAGGGGAGTATCACCTTTAAATGGTAATTGTCCAGCCACCATCTCGTATAGAATGACGCCTAAAGAATATATATCAGACCGTCGGTCAACTTCCTTCCCTTCCACTTGCTCTGGAGACATGTATTCTGGAGTTCCTATTATCACTCCCTCACCTGTTAGCCCTTGGGCTTTAAGGGAACGGGCAATCCCAAAATCCATTATCCGGGTGTTGCCTTCCTTATCGATCATGATATTAGCTGGTTTTAGGTCGCGATGGATCACGCCCAATCCATGTGCCTCCGACAATCCATCACATATCTGCTTCGTAATTTTTATGGCTGTTCCTGAATCCAGCCGCCCGATTCTCTTAATCAGGCTCTTAAGATCTTCACCAGGGACATACTCCATAGTGATAAAGTGAGTTCCTTTTTCTTCTCCTAGATGGAACATACGACAGACATTCCTGTGGGATATCTTGTGAGTGAGTTTCAATTCATTGCTGAAACGATCCAGAGTTTTTCTGTCGGATGAAATTTCGGGCTTAATGAGTTTTAATGCGAGCTCTTCCTTGGTTTTTGTATCTTCAACCCTGAAGACCTTGCCCATACCACCGCTTCCGAGCTCCTCGATTATTTCGTATCTTTCAGCAAAGATGGTTCCACGGATAAATTCTTCTGCTGGAGTCCCCAGGGTCTTTGTGTGGGATGTAAGGTTTCCATCCTGAATAGAATGCAAAGGACTTCCGCACTCCCCACAGAATTTCAGTGTATCTGGATTGTTCTTCTGACATTCGGGGCATCGGATGGCCATTATTTTCCCCACTCAAAGGCAGGAAAAAGAATATCAAGGAAAAATTGCTCTGTCAACTGGAGTCATTTTTCGCAGAAAAATTTATCAAAAAAAGTTTTCATTGTTCTCTATGAAGCTCACAGTGCATAATGTAATGTTTTGACGCGGGCAAAGAATGCACTATAATTGAGCCTGCACAGAGGAGGACGATATGAAAAATAGAACCGTTATCGTCATACTCGTCATATTGGGAATGTGCCTGATATCAGCTCTTCATCATCTTCAATCCCAAGAAATCAAAAATCAACAAGAGGCACCTAAACCGGATCCGCTATTTGTCCGTGCAACCATTTACCCTACAGCCAATCTTTCGCGCTACGATTACAACAACGATGTGGATCTTTACGAGATTCGAGCTTACGTCCAGCTTCGTGATAAGACACCCATCGGTGAGATCATCGATAACGCTTATGTTTATGTGTATTCCCAACTTCTTGATTTCAAGATCGACCACTATGAAAAAAGGATCAAGGTTCAGGTGGAAGATCTCGTCGAGGAGTTTGAACTCAGGATCGAGACTCAAGATGACAGAATCATAAAAGATACATTTAATATCCCAACATGGCTGATCATGTTGAATCCTCGTCCAGATATGGTGGATAACACACTGGACCTGGTTATCAAATGGAAATTCACCCGCTTCGAGGCCCCGGTGGATGTCTTTGCGTACAATTTTAAAACAGGAAAAAAATTATTTGAAGGACTCAATCTTTATTCTTCAGAAGCAGCTCTCGCAGGAAAAAATATTCCGGAATCCACTATCGTTCGTATCTGGGTCATGCAGTCCTGGTTGTATAAACGTTTTCTCAGGGGACCGATCGTGGTTCCAGGTTCTGAGGTTATCCTTATCCCATGGTCACAGGTTTTTATCCGGACCAAATAGATATCGACGAGTGTATTGATCCAAAACCAATGTTAAGTCATTAGCTGAGAAGGAAAATTCAGATGGAGAAAAGATCCGTGTGTTTTTTGTTAGCCCTTTTTTTGATGTTTTCGGTGAACCTCGCTGCGTTCCCAGCAGCCGAAGACGATGACCCTCCCCCTCAAGTTGATCAGCTGCGCACTGTTGCTCCGAATGTGTTCCTTGATTGTTCCAGAAGGGATTGTGATCTGGACTACATTCGCACAGAAATTACGTTCGTTAATTATGTGAGGGACCGTGAGAGCGCTGATGTGCATATCCTGGTTACCCGGCAGAGGACAGGCAGCGGAGGGAGAGAATACACCATAGCATTTATAGGCAGAGGAAAATACAAGGAGCGGGACTCGACACTGAAATATTATTCCAAACCTACGGATTCAGAAGAACTGGTTAGACAGGGTTTTGTGAATGTCCTTAAACAGGGCTTGGTCCCTTATCTCTCCGATACGCCTCTTGCGGAATTCATCACGGTTTCCTACGCAGGGAAAGCCAAGGCTCAGGTCGCTCAAATAGATGATAAATGGAACTATTGGGTGTTTTACACAGGTTTTAGAGGAAATTTAAACTTCGAGGAACAGTCAAAACGCTATTCTTATTCCATTTCCCTGTCCGCAAACAGAACGACTGAAGAGACAAAATTTCGCTTTTGGGCCAACGGAAATTTCGATGAAAAACGCTACGAAATCAGTGAAGAAGAAAAAGTCGAATCGAGCACAAGTCGAAAAACAATATTCACCCAACTTGTGAAAAGCATCAATGACCACTGGTCCTACGGAGCCTCTGTGAGTTTGTACTCTTCCACATATGACAATGCCGATCTATATACATCATTTGGCCCTGCGGTGGAG
>Ga0209636_10007908_pt1 | contig 10837 bp, 13 predicted proteins | sample DeeMarSWOR152_54_FD_187464 | JGI IMG/M metagenome (GOLD analysis project Ga0209636, IMG submission 187464) | Marine sediment microbial communities from White Oak River estuary, North Carolina - WOR-1-52-54 (SPAdes) (version 2) | ecosystem: Environmental > Aquatic > Marine > Intertidal zone >... | reverse complement strand
TAACCTTTTCAGCTCTTTCCTTAATCTTTTCGTCTTTTACGTCTGATAGTATGAGACCAGAAGCTCCTAACGCCCGTGCCGTGAGCATAACATGTGTTGTGAGTCTGGGATCCCTTTGTAGTCTATGACCCCATCTTAAAACCACGACTTTGGCCATTTTTATCCCTTTTCAGACCTTTACTGTTCGAGTTTTCTCAAGTTTTCCGTTGAATTCTGTCTCTGCGCGTTTTTTCACTTTTTCTGCGAACCAAGGAACTGCTTCAAAAACAATGTAGGCAAAGCCATCTGTATACTTGAGTTTTTGCACGTCTGCTCGGTTGAACAGCCATGAGATAAAAGATATGGACTCGTTGGTCAATGGAATAGTCAAAGTTGCTTGAACACGATTTCTCAGTTTTTTGAGTATTTGTTGTTTTAGCCAGTCAAAGTTAGTTCTGTACAGTGCTGATATAGGCACAAGGTCTGGTGCCGCTTCCTTCAGGTCTTTGAGCTTTTGTTTGATCTCGGTTTCCGGCAGTAGGTCGATCTTGTTTAAAGCTGTTATTATTGGAATGCCAGTTGCTCCTATTTGTCCTATTGTCTCCAAGCAGCACGAAAGTTTCTTTTTAATGAGGTCCATGGGTTCGCTTACATCCACCACTAAGAGTATTAGGTCTGAATAGATGGTTTCTTCAAGGGTTGAGTGGAATGCCTCTATCAACGTTAGTGGGAGACGGTCTATGAATCCGACAGTATCTGTGAGCAGAAACTTATTTCTTGAAAATTCTACAAGCCTTGTTTTTGTTGATAACGTTGTGAATAAGGCGTTATCGACTGGAACCCTTTCTTCTGCGAGGGCATTAAACAATGAGCTTTTTCCAGCGTTTGTGTATCCAGCTAAGGAAATTGACTGAAACCCTAGTTCTACTCTTCTTTTGCGATGTAGTAGCCTTTTTTTCCGAATTCTGTTTATTTTTCTGCGAATAGACTGTATTTGTCTCTCAACAGTTTCGTAGTAGACGTCTACTTCGTAGGCTCCGAGACCCATGAATCCCGGCTGTTCTTCTTTTCTTGCAAGTCTCACTTTTTCCTTTGCATGCGCCAACTCATATCTCAGTCTTGCCAATTGAACTTGCAGCTTCGCCTCTTTCGTTGTAGCTCTTCTAGCAAAGATTTCTAGGATTAATTGGAAGCGGTCAATGACTTCGACGCCTGTAGCCTTTGCTAAATTGTAGGCTTGGACAGGTTTTAACGGGTTGTCAAAGATTATTTTTTGGGCTCCGGCATCTTTGACGAGGTGAGCTATTTCCTTCACTTTTCCCACGCCTATTTGGTAGCGGGAGTCTGGCTTTCTGATCTGTTCTATTTTGTCTACTATGGTGTATTCCGCGGTTTCTGCCAGGCTTTTAAGCTCAGGGAGGGTTAAGGGTTCGAAGTATTGTCGTCGTTGGACTATGATTGCTCTCGTCGTGTTTTGTCCTCCGCCTTTTTCTTGTCTAACTGAACTAGGTCTCCTAATGTTAGTTCGTGGCTTACAGGCTTGGGAATTGCCGTCTTTGGGATTTTTTGTTCTGAAGCCTGAGCAAGCAACTTGATTTTTAATGCATGCTCCAGTTTTGTTGCAAGCTTGTTGTCTGGAGTCATTTTTCCCGTTTCGATTTTCTTAAGAACTGAAACCTTCTCGCCTATTTTTCTACCTAACTCTTTGTGTGAGAGTCCTAGCTTACGTCTGGCATGCCTTATTTTTGCGTCAGAATCTTCTATGAGCTCTAGGGTGCCTTCCACAATGGCTTGTGGTGTCTTTTTGCTTCTGGTTTTAAATGTTATATGTCTTGCGGGGAGGTTTTTTCCAGACATTGTTGTTTTTGGTTTTGGCTCATCCCAAATGATTGTTCCGAGTTTCGCGCATTTGCTGCACACGGTCAGTTTTGCTCCTTCAATCATGGCTCTGTATTGTTTGCCGTAGATTTTGCGTCCGCAGACCTCACATCGCACTTGCTGCACCTGAATTGCTTTTATTGCTTCGTCTTCTTTATAGTTGTCGAAACGCAGGGCTAAGTTGAATGGTGCAACAGATTTGACCGACGCGCTGAGGCGTATTAGGAGTGTGGCGGATTACCAGTTTGGAAAAGGTACGGGCGTTAAGCTTTTTTCAGAAGGCGTTGAGATAGTTCGCTCTAAAAGAACCGGCAGAATACGCTATGTCTATTTGGATCGTAAAAGGCTTGCAACCCTTCGCCCAACAGACGGGTTGTTTTCCCTGAGCATTGCAGGAGCCGAACGAATTGCTGAGAATCCAAGTTCAGCAACGTGCCTTGTTACTGTAAGGCATGATGTTTCAAGGTTTATTGCTGGAGGCAGTGACGTCTTTGCGAAGCATGTTGTGAAAGCTGATTGTGACATTCGTCCAAAAGATGAAGTCATTATTCTTGATGCGAGGGGTGAAGTTTTGGCTGTTGGGCGTGCTGTTCTGTCTGGTGAAGAGATGATAGCCTTCACGAGGGGTGTCGCTGTCAAGGTTAGGCGTGGTTGTATGGAAGAAAGTTAAGTATGAGATTTGAGTAAATGTATGCTGAAATGGTGATTTTGTGAGAAGACGTGGCGTAAGTCCCCGTGAAGCGAAACGTATGATGCATCGCATGGGTCTGAGTATGGACGCAATTACGGACGTTGAACAAGTAGTCATAAAGACTCGTAGCAAAGAAATAACCATTGAAGAGCCCGAAGTGGCAATAATGGAAGTTCAAGGACAGAGAATCTTTCAGGTGGCTGGCGGAAAAATAGTTGAGAAAGCAGTGAAACCCAAGTTAGTTGTACCTGAAGAAGATGCTAGGCTGGTGGCCGACCAAACTGGCAAAAGCTTGGAGGAAGCCAAGAAAGCGTTGGAGGAATGTGGGGGAGACTTGGCGAAAGCAATTCTTCTACTGCAGTCGTAGACACTCAATGGGTGTCGGCATGGCTTGAACCAAGTTCGATACATTGTAGATAGACGGCTAGTTTGTGAGTTGTCTAGTTTCGTGTCTGTATGCTCTTAGCAGTTTTTCCCTGTCCATTTCATTCATGTCAAGCAACGTCCTAAATCGGTCAAGCTGGAATGCCCTTTCGTCTTTCTCACCTACTGGACAGAAATTATAGCAGTAACCACAGAGCATGATCTTTCTTTTCGTGTTTCTGCGAATCCAATCCACAAATCCAAAACATTTATTCCTGTCAAACCCTGTTGGTGGAGGTCTTTCCCCGTCAATAGCTTTTGCAGGACAGAATTCAACACATTTGTCACATTCCTGGCATGGGTTAAAACCTGTCAGAGGCTTGTCTGGAGGGATTAGTGCGTCGGTGAGTACGACTCCGAATATTACGCGTGGTCCGAATTCTGGTGTGATGATAATGCTCGGTCTGCCAAAGACCCCGATTCCAGCTTCATACGCTGCCAGTTTAAAGGATAATGATGCAATCTTGTTTTCTTCATCCACGTAAGTTCTAGGAACCCACATGGCTTCGTGGCCTTTCTGCTTCAAGAACTCTACAAGTCGCATGCATACCTGATCACGGTAAATATTCAGAATACGAGATTCAACATCTTTCTGACGATATTCCAGCGTCGTGTAATAGTCAAGGCCAGCGTGAAATGCAAAGACTACGACTGAGTTGCAGTTTTCCATAAGGTTTCTTGGATGACAACCTCTAGCGACTTCTTGAAAACTGTTGTTCAAGCCTGCGACTCCAACTTTATACGCGCCGAATTTTTCTAGGAAAGCTCTAACGTCGTTTTTGAGAGCCAAATGATAGCTCCTCGGTTTATGTCACTATTCGTGAAATGTTTTTCCAATAAATAAAGGGAATAGATACATTGGGCTTTTGATTCTTGTGCTATGCTATTATAAGTCTCTTAAGAGCGTATGGGCAGCACAGAATTTCTGTCTGAACGTTTTCCAAATATCCTAATATTTTTGTTCTAAGTAAGCTCAAAGCCTCTTTGTTTTGCTGGATTTCCTTTACATGGAAATCTTCGATTTCGAATACGTTTTCTTGAGGATGCAGGACCATGGCTGCAATAACTTGTTTATCGTCGTTTTCGACGACATAGCAATGTTGAGGCACAATTTTCAAATGGTCTAGTGTGTGTTCTCTGGCTTCTCTATAACCCTTCTCGAGGTCATCGTCATGGTCCAAAGCTACCATCTTAGCCACTGTTTCCATATCTTCAACTTTCATGTAACGAATCTTAAGCATTAAACATCACCTCCTTCGAGTTTGAAAATTCGATTGCTCGGGGGAGAGAGTGCAGGATAAGCATATGTGCTCGAAATTGCAAGTTTGCACGAATTAGAAGATCTTCATTTCAATCGCCCCGCAAAGCAGGCGTCAAAACGAAATTCTTTAATCCGAGATAAAAACTTAATGGAAACCGTCTAGACCTGAGGCGATGTTGCGTCGGTTTTAAGTTTAGTTTTGCACAATATTCTGACGGGAGGCCAAAATCGTAAGTGTTTGACATCATTTCTGTGGGGCATTTTGCCATTGATTCAATTTTTCTGCCCGATAGGAACAGGCCTTTTGTTGTCTTGGGTGGGTCTGTGGCTTATGCTTCTTTTTCTGCTAGACGCTTGGAAGCAACTGTTTCTGTCGTTTCCAAGATTGGTGGTGACTTTCCAGACGCTTACTTGTGGCGGCTTGAGCAAGAAGGCATCGACTTATTTGGAGTAGTCAGGATTGAAGACGCGCAAACCACGCGTTTTGAACTGAAATATAGTAATGATTTGTCAAAAAGAAGGCTGCGACTCGAGAGCAAAGCTCCATCGATCACTGTTGACGATTTGCCAGAATCTCTGAAAGCCAAAACCATTCTCGTTGCTCCTATCGCGGGCGAAGTGACATATGAAGTTGTCAAGAAACTAAGAAGCTGTGCTCGTTGGTTGTGTCTAGACCCACAAGGGCTGGTGCGAAGCTTCAGCGAAAAAGGAAGCGTCATTCGCGGTTCGCTAACTGAAAAGGGCATGTTAGAGCTCGTTGACATTTACAAGTCATCTCTAGACGAAATTAAGGCCGCAACTGGCATGTCAAAGCTAGAATTAGCTATAAAGGCAGTTCATGATTATGGCGTCGAAACAGTCATCGTGACCTTGGGGATGAAGGGCGTAGTGCTCTCAGTCAAAGAAACTGCCTATGAGATTCCAGCCTATGAATCAAAGAAGGTTGTTGACCCAACAGGGGCTGGGGACGCTTTTGTTGGAGGCTTTTTGGCTGAATATGTTCGTGGTGAAAGCTTATTGTGGTGTGTGTGGGTTCTGCGGCTGCTTCCTTTGTTGTTGAGAGTGCTGGTCCAACTCTTTTTGGAAGCAAAACAGAGATTTACCGAAGGGCACGAGTACTTTATGAAAAGAGAAATTAACTGTTGATTTTGGATGTTTACGCGTGTTTTTGTTACTTCCGCTTTCTAAGGAACATCAACCCATTTTCTCGCGGATGTATTTGAATCCGTTTTTTATCACCCCTTGGGCTTCATTTGTCGTGTTCTATTCGTGTAACACGCGCGCGGATAGGAATCAAGAATCGCACCAATGACTGGTTCCTATCTCCAAAACTATCCTTCTTCAAGTCTCTTTTTTCACATAAAGATTTTGACTCTAAGACAGGGCACTAGCGCGCGCGAATGGTGTAAATGCAAAACTAAATAAGTGTCTCGGCAACAATTTGATGGGAAAGGAGAGACTCCATGAATATAGCAAGAATACTGCTACTTTTGATTTCTATTGCAATTGCGATAGGTCCGATTGGCACGGCGTTAATCATTTATCGAGACAACTTGGTTGATCTGGTTGTCCCTCCAGAAGCCTCCGAAGTAATGACAAAGTTCTCGACAGAAAAGCCAAGCGCCACATTCGAAAAGTACGAATACAACGAGTCTTCACGAACTGTCACCTTGGAAGTGAGCATAACAAATCCTTATACATTCAATTTGGTCATAAATTCGCTTTCAGCCGACGTGGAATGTACAGCACACCATTTCCACCTAGGAAGAGTGTATTCAGACATTCCTCAAAATATCCCAGCAAAAAGCACGACCTCAATTGAAATGACAGTTAAATGGGATGAAGGAGTTGAGGCCCATATTGATAGTGATCACCCAGGTCAATCGAGCATTTTGGTAGACCTAGTGCAGCTAGCAGCTGATGTCCAAGGGATCAATGTTCAACTGCAAAGCCGCATAAGTCTTTCTGACCCAGTTCCAATAAGGTAGAGGGCAACGAGGTATGAAGCTCAATAGAATAAACTGGTTTGGGTTGGCTGGTGGCTTGACAGTAGTAGTACTGGTTTTCGCGTCTGTTGCCTTTGCCTATCCTTGGTGGCAGCTTGAAGTGGGAGAAGGGTTTTTCGAAGCCCATACTTCCCCAATGAACACCAACTTCAGTCTACTGGGTAACATGTTGACGATACCTTTGGTATATTTCCTTAACCTGACTTGTCTATTGTCTCTTGTTGCCAGTGCTGTTGCAATGCTATTTTACTCGGTACTTCCGACGAAAAGCTATTCAAAAGACTTGCTTGGCTTCGCCTACAAAAAGCCGCTTGTGACGCTGCTAGTTTTCGTCATCGGCTTGTTAATCGTAACCTACGCTGCAGGACTCCTATTCCAGATTAGCTTTCCAATGGTGGGATCAACAACTGTGAGATTGCCAGCTTCAATGAGCGGAGGAACTGCGATTAGCGTTCCTATAGTAACCAGTTTCACGTGGATTTTCTGGTTGGCAGTGGTTGCTTCAACTCTTTGTATTGCAGCGCGATTATATCACAAAAGAATCGCTTCAACTCAGCCTCCGGCATAGCCAAATTAGTCTATCGAGCGTTGTCTGTTAACATTATTGAAATCAGGCGCACATGCCAAATGTATTTGAGGAAGCATGACAGTAATGTTTTTCACGGGAGCTATTTGAAATGGTTGAGAAGAATCGTTCGTATGGGATTTGCGGCGTTTATTGTGGTCAATGTCCTAGCGGTAATGGAAGGGTGAAGATGATTGCTGGCGAGTTGAAAAGATTAGTCGACACTGTTCGTTACGATTGGGTCGAGCATGTGGTTAAATCATTCAAGTTTAAGGAGTTTAGAAAAGGATTGGAATGGTTTGCCAGTGCACAGTGTGCAATGTGTTTGAATGGTGGTGGTGCGCCTTGCGAAAACAGGAAATGCGCGGCGAGCAAGGGGCTTGAGAGTTGTCTGCTCTGCAATGATTACCTTACCTGTAAGCATACTGAGTATCAGCGGGATTGGTATCCTTTTGTTGTTGATAACTATAAACGTGTTAAGCAAGTTGGGTTGCGGAAATATCTGGAAGAGGAGGAGGAGAGAGCTAGGGCAGGCGTGGACTTGATGGGGCATCTGGAGCGAAGATGCTGTAAAGTCGTCAAACTAGAAGATAAATAGCGCTGGCCTAGTTGTCTTAGAGAGCGAAGCGCTCCATGCAAAAATTTAAGGTTTAGAGCGATAAGACTTGTAGATTGGTGAAAGCTTGCCCGAGACTTTGGAATTGATCAAGTGTCCACATTGCAATGCCCCCATCAATTACGTCTTAGGTGAGACTCTCTTCACATGCCAGTACTGCGGCTACACTTTTTCAATGATAAAAGAGGGTGAATACAAGGAAATCGCGCAGGGCAAGCACTTCGTGGTAATAAACAACTACTCAAGAACAGAAATGGAGGAAGTTCTGCGGGATTGGATGCGAAAAGGTGTATTGAAAGCAGGAGACCTTGCAGAAAAATCAAAGCTGATAGAAATGGAGTTGAAATTTGTTCCTATATGGCTGGTGAACGTAAGCGCTGAAACCACTTTTCGTGGAAAGAAGAAAATTGAAAGTGTAGAAACTAGAACTCTCGATAAAGGACGTAAAGAAACTATACGAAAAGTTAGATGGGAAGACAAGTCTGGTGAATTCTCGGACGTTATAGAATGGAAGGTTTTGGCTTCCGGAGGAATGCGTCTCCCTTTAGACAAGGTCGAGCTTTCAGTTGCGAGTAAAGTTCCCTTTGACATTAAAAATGTGTCTCCAGGCGCCAAACTGATCAACGGCGATGTACATGAAGAGTTAGCAAGACAACAGGCTGAATCAGGAATTCGAAGTAATCATCGAGATAAAGTTTCAAGAGAAGTAGACCAAATATTGGAGATTGAATCAAATGTGCAATCCGAAGATGCTCAGTTGCTAACTATCCCCCTATGGTTCGTGCGTTACAAATACAAGAACAAACTATACTCGATCATCGCTGAGGGCTCCAGTGGAAAAATAGTCCAAGGAGAAGCACCGATGGGAAGGTATGACATTGCCTTAATAGCTGGAATAATAATCATGATTGTCGTGGCAATAGTCGTAGGTGTCCTCTCCTGGCCGAGATAGCAACGACCTGTTTTCCAACTGTTCTACTCAATCACGCCCACAAAAGACGGGAAGTTGCGGGAGGATGTCTCCCCTGTGGGTGGGGTTCATATCCTCCACACTGATGCACACGCCTCTGCGTGCAAAGCTTTAGCCTTTTAAGCAAATTCTGTGCATGTATGCTTCAGTTAAGCTTTGGACTTGGGATTATGACTTATGAGAAAATAGTAGAGCGAAGAACCGTCAGGAAGTATACAAGGCAGTCAGTTCCCAAGGTTGTGTTGGAAAAATGCGTGGATGCTGCGAGGCTTTCGCCGTCAGGAATGAACCGGCAACCATTAAAGTATATCATCGTTAATGATGAGAAGTTGCTGGCAAAAGTGTTCAGTACAACGAGTTGGGCTGGATACCTTCCAGACTATGAGCCAAGCGAAGAAGAGATGCCGCGAGTCTACATAATAGTTTTACTAGACAAAGAAATTCGCAAGAGCTGTGGTCATGACGCAGGCATTGCAGTCATGAGTATATCAATGGTTGCTTACGAAGAGGGATTAGGGTCCTGCATTCTCGGCGCCATTGAGAGGGCAAAGCTAAGGAGGGTCTTGGAAATTCCGGACGATCTTGAGATAGTTTTGGCTGTTGCTCTTGGATATCCGGCTGAAAACCCAGTTGTGGACAAAGTGAAAAATGGTGACATCAAATATTGGCTTGACAATAACAATGTGTTGCACGTCCCGAAGAGAGAGTTGAAAGACATTGTAAAATGGAATGGATGGTCTGCAAATCCATAGAATGATTCAATATAGAAAAAAAGGAATTTGCGGGAGATATCTCCACTTGCTTTATGAAAAAGAAATTAAGCAATAACGTATATCTTATTGCGTTGGAGCACTAAAGAGGCGTTTAACATTGGGACGTATTGCAAAGGGAGTGAAATGCAGCGTTTCAGGTTGCGGCAAAGATGCTGTACGCTCAATTTCATCGGCAAAAGTGAAGTCTGCTGACCTCAATGTTGGCAGTGGCGAAAGACGGGCTTATTTGTGTAAGGAACATTACAAAGAGTATAAGAAGAAGACTAAAAAAGAGAAGAAGATTGAACAGTGGCGATATAAAGGAGCATAAAGCCTAAAGACCGAGGAGATTCTATGCGAATACTGCAGTTACACTCAAACTTCATCCAGTACAAACCCATCCAGAAAGAAGTAGCCATCGCCGAGGAAGTTGAAAAAGAGGAAAAGCGACTAGAAGAAATCGTTGTCCTATTCACTGCAGTTGAAAAGGGCGACAACGAGGCAGTAGCCAAAAAAGCTATAGACGAAGTTCACGCGTTCCTAGAAAAGCTGAAGGTAAACCGAATTCTAATCTACCCATACGCTCATCTAAGCAGCAACTTGGCAAAACCAGAAAGTGCACTAAAAATAGTCAAGAAGATGGAAGCCTATTCAAGAGAGATAGGCCTAGAAACATGCCGTGCGCCATTCGGCTGGAACAAGCAATTCACAATTTCCATAAAAGGGCATCCGCTCGCGGAACAATCACGCGCTATACTGCCAGCCAAAGCGGAAGAGAAGAAAGAAGAAAAGGTATCTGAAGCAATAAAAGCTCAAGAAAAACTGAAGTCCGATTGGTACATCCTCCGGCCAAACGGAAAAATGGTTCCAGTTAAAGATTTTGACTTCAAAGGACTTAAAAACCTGCAAAAATTCTCGAGATACGAGACCTCAAAAGTTAGGGCAAGCCAGCAAGTGCCTCCACACGTTACCTTGATGAAAAGACTGGAAATCGCTGACTACGAGCCGGGAAGTGACCCTGGAAACCTACGCTGGTATCCAAAAGGACGACTTATCAAGTCCCTAATTGAGCAGTTTGTCAACACCAAAATGACAGAGTATGGAGCAATGGAAGTTGAAACTCCAATCATGTACGATTTTCGTCATCCAAGCCTGGCTGATTACATAAATCGTTTTCCAGCAAGACAGTATCTACTAGAATCAGAGGACAAAGAGCTGTTTTTGCGGTTTGCAGCTTGTTTCGGACAGTTTCTAATGGTTCATGACGCCCAGTTCTCATACAAGCAAACGCCGCTGAAAGTTTACGAACTAACCCGCTACAGCTTCAGACGAGAACAAAGAGGAGAAGTTGTCGGTTTAAGGCGACTGCGAGCATTCACAATGCCAGACTGCCACGCCTTCTGCACAAATTTGGAACAAGCCAAGAAAGAATTCCTAATAAGATTCAAATTGTGCATGCAAATCCTAGAGGATATAGGCTTATCCAAAGATGACTATGAAGCAGCAATACGTTTCACAAGAGACTTCTACGAAGAAAACAAAGACTTCATTGAATCCTTAGCTAAAGTACTCGGCAGACCAGCCTTGATTGAAATGTGGAAGGAACAGTTCTTCTATTTCATACTTAAATGGGATTTCAACTTCGTAGACAACCAAGACAAAGCAGCAGCCCTCTCCACAGATCAAATTGACACTG
>Ga0209636_10007905_pt1 | contig 10840 bp, 12 predicted proteins | sample DeeMarSWOR152_54_FD_187464 | JGI IMG/M metagenome (GOLD analysis project Ga0209636, IMG submission 187464) | Marine sediment microbial communities from White Oak River estuary, North Carolina - WOR-1-52-54 (SPAdes) (version 2) | ecosystem: Environmental > Aquatic > Marine > Intertidal zone >... | reverse complement strand
TTTGTCGAATCTTCCTTGAAGCGTCACATCGTAACCAATACCAAGTTCTTCTATTGCCTTTTCAATATGTATTTTGAAAATCTTGGCTATACGTTGCCTTTCAGGCGATATTGAAGAAATATCAACTGCGGTGCAGGAGGCAATTCAACGCCATCCTCGCTTCATAATCACCACTGGAGGTCTGGGACCTACTTATGATGATAAAACCTTAAAAGGCATCGCTAAGAGCACGGGACGTAAACTGGAAATCAGTCATCAAGCATTAAGACAGATTGATGAAATCTTTAAGAAGCGAATTGAAACGCGCAGATCGGATTTCAGTGATGAAGCCTTAAAACGATTTGAGCAGACCATAGCCGAACACGCTCGCGGTCACTATTCTCCTTACACTCTAAGGGTAGCGACAATTCCTGAAGGATCCAGAATCGTGCTTAACCCAAATTTAAAGACTGGAGGACTTGCCGTAATAATGGAATTAGACGGCACAACCCTGATATCGCTTCCCGGAGTCCCAGGAGAAGTTGAAGCCATATTTGAAGGAGGAATAGTGCCTCTGTTCCGCGAGGTTGCAGGCGAAGTAACATTTTTGGAAAAAAGCCTAGATTTAATGGGAATTTTCGAAGGACAACTCTCTCCCCTCATTGATCAAGTAATGTCTGAAAACCCACAGGTCTACATAAAATCTAACCTTAAAGGCGATGTGAGACGTGATGGAATAGAGCTTTACCTCTCAACCACAGATGAAAACCCAAGCATAGCTGAAAATAACCTTAACAAAGCACTCACACGAATCACAGAGTTGCTTCAAGACAAAGACAGAAAACTGAACCTTCACCAACCAAGTTCAACTCTCAACCCTAGAGCAAACAGTGAATCAACTTAGCAAAAACCAAAGCGCGCGCATGTAAGGAAGTTTATCTTACTCGCCTTTTTCAAACGCTATACAATTATTCTAGGCCCGTGGTACGACCTCCTCTATTGTTCTAACCTTCAAAGAATTGGAGATAGAGAAGCTAGAAATATCCTAATTGAGCATTTGAGGATGCTCGCAAGAAGCGGACTCCTTAATGAGCCAAACAGATTTGTTTCCAAATAACAGATGCCATACATCCAGAAGAGTTGTTGCGATATTAGAAATCATCTCAAACAAATGAGGTTAGAAATTTCCTGTGGTTTGTCTGATTTATGAGTGCCTCTTATTTACGATCAAGCCCCATCCCTAAAGCAAAATATGGATTCAGGTAAAAACACAAACGAAATGATAACTATGAATTAAACAGTTAACAATTCGGTTGTTTTTATTATTGGACGAAAACTGTTTTGCTTGAAACATATACAGGGAGAACAAAAGGGAGATCATAATTAAAATTTAAATTGTTAACTATAACATTAAAGATATTATATAATATATAAATCTGGCTGGGAAACAAAAATAGTTGACCGTCTAGAGGAATCTACTCTGAAGGAGCCGTGGTAAAATATAAGCAATAATTCACTTTTTATCAAAAAAAGTTCAACTAGGCTTATTCTCCCATCACTGGTCATTTCTGGCTTTGCAACACAACCCCCGAGGATTCTGACAGGACTCCTTCTAATCGATATCGGTCTTACATTCGGAAGTTCCGTTGGCGTGATGGGACAGGTTCTAACTCTTTCTTCCAGCGTCGCAGTCATCTTCGCATTGCTCATGGGCGCTTTGAGTGTCAAATTCAAACATAAATCGCTACTATTGATGGGGTTAGGGTTCTTAACTATCTCTGCCTTAGGTTGTTCCTTTTCTTCTAATTTCAACATGATGACCATATCGTATGCTATGACTGGGCTAGGGTTTGCTATGGTCGGACCAATGACTACTACACTAATTGCAGAACATTTTCCTCTTGAGAAGCGGGCGAGTGCAATTGGATGGCTCTCTGCTGGAATGTCCCTATCCTACGTAATTGGAGCACCCTTAATCGGCTTTATCGCAGGTCTTGGAGGATGGCGCTCGGCTTTCTTAGGATTCGCACTACCTATCTCTCTCCTGAGTCTCTTGATGGCTGCTAGAGGTCTGCCATCCCCCCCAAGTATTCACCAGCCCATGATGAGCAAAGGGAATTACCTCGAGGGCTTTAAAAGGGTCTTTTCAAACAAGTCGGCTATTGCTTGCTTGGTTGGTACTGTGCTTTTTGTAGCGGGATGGCAAGCTATTCTGGTCTATGCTTGGTCGTTTTTTAGGCAACAATTTCTGGTATCTACGGGTTTCGCATCCATCATAATCTTAGGTGCAGCTTTGTGCTATACTTTTAGCAGCCTGGTTAGTGGTCGATTTGTAAACAGGTTTGGGAGGAAGCCATTAACGGTCTTAGCCACATTCCTTCTTGGCATCTTCACAGTCTCTTACCCTAACTTGCCCAATCTATGGTTGTCTTTAGCTCTCAATTTCTTAGGGTGTTTGTTTGCCGGTATGAGCTTTACGGCATCTTATAGTTTAAGTATGGAACAAGTTCCAAGATATCGCGGCACAATGATGTCGATTAACTCAGCTGCTATCAATATGGGCTCAGCTCTCGGAGCAGGAGTGGGAGGATTGGCGCTTCTCATGTACAGTTATGAGCTTGTTGGGATGTCTCTTGGAGCTATGAGCCTCGCGGCAACATTGTTTTATTACCTCTTAGCGATAGACCCTACTAGAATATAGTTGCTTGGGAGCGGAACATCAGCACCGATTATAGAGACCATTAGAATGGTAAAACTATCCAATTTGCCAATATATCTACGGCTATGGATTTGTAAAAGAAAGGGAAAGATTTGTTCTTTAAAGCGTTAGAGTCTTTCTTCGAGTTCGTCTACCCAGTCTTCGGGTTCGATGTCCCAGCTCCAATGCCAAGCTTTTTTATAACTGCGTGTTGTGAGTAGTAGAAGACTTTTTTGTAGTAGGAGACAGCCTTTGACAGCCAACCTTAAACCAGTCACTGTTCTCGGCAAGATTGAAAATGTTTAAGGAGTGATTAAAAACGTTCACTTCTTGTAATCGGCTAAACAAGATAATTTATTCCTCCTAGTTTTCCTCAATGCCTTTCAATTCCTAAGTCGTCCTAAAGTGTTTTTTATCTACTTTACGATCTCAGTTATTAGCTCTAAAAAATGTTTGTGCATTTTACTGTTTGAGGCAAGAATATTTTCAGAGTTCATGTTGAAAGGTTTTCCCTCGAAATCAGATACTTTTCCCTTAGCCTCTTTAACGATCAATACTCCAGCTGCTACATCCCAGGGGTTAATTCCAACCATAAAGAAAGAATCAACTCTACAACATGCAACATAACAAAGCTCTAGCGCAGCTGCACCTATTTGCCTAACCTTATTGTTAATCAACTTTAGTTTTCCAAAAATTTTAATCATCTCTTTAACAGAATCCTCATCTCGTCCATGACAAAAAGTTATTAACGAATTAGGTATTTCAGTAACATTTGAAACAAAAATCCTTTCATCATTTAAATATGCTCATTTACCTTTTTCAGCGTAAAAAATTTCTTTCATGATTGGGTAATAAACAACCCCTATCACAGGCTCGCTCTTGTATGCTAAAGCGATGGAAACGTTGAAGAATGGGTTTCTCATGCAGTAATTTGTTGTCCCATCAAGAGGATCTATAGCCCAAATGTAGTAAGAAGTTCCCTTTTCCAAACCAAATTCTTCTCCAAGCAAGGAGTAACTTGGGAATTCACCTTTAAGAATTGACTTGATTTTCTTCTCAGATGCCAGATCAGCTTCGGTTGTTATGCTTTTATCATCTTTATATCGAATGGAGACCTTCCCATAATACTTCATGAGTATTTTGCCACCCTCGAGAGCAGCTCTCTTTGCCAGATCTAATTCTTTTCCCATTTCTCATCACTTCATCCGGATGGTTTGAATCAACTCCTCCAAACTAGGAATTACAAGCGTCCCTTTGTGTTTGCTCGCTCTATCGAGGTGGAAAGCGGGTATGCCTAGCCTCCTAGGGACATCGAAGTCAAAATTTAGATCGTCACCTGTATGAACAATTTCCCATGGTGAGACTTCAAGGATACTGCACACTCTTCGATAAAGGTTGACCGTTTTGTTAACAAGCCCAAAGTCGGAGGTTGAAGAAAGAACGTGCTTGAAATAAATATCTATCTTAGCCTTTTTAAGTTCCAATTCGGAGAATTCCCTATTAGCATTTGTTACAATAATTAGTCTAAAGCCTTTTTGCTTCAGTTCATCCAACACTCTTGGCACTTCAGGATAGGTTTTTATTTTATGTTCAAATCTCTTTAGGAGCTCTTGCACCTTGACATTAAGGCCGAACTTCCTTATCCAGTAGTGAAGATCATACCATTCAATCCTCTCCTTACCGATCTTATCGTATTCCCTTTTCACAGCTTCCCTCGCATCTTCAAATGAAATTCCTTTTTCAAAAGAGTATAATTGAGGTACCCCCCCCCAACCATACAGAATCAACAAATCTATAATCGATAAGTGTACCGTCCAGATCGAAAGACATAACGTTTACTATAGACATTTTTCTTCGCTTCCATCAAATAGTATAAAATCCTAAAATTAATGTATATTCATATGGGAGGCCTACACCAAGCCCACTTTGGAACAAGCGCATTTGGAAAGGAAACAGCCCTTGGAAGGTACGGTTTAATGTCGATCATCGGTAAATCTTTGAAGGCAGCAAGTCCCTTCACAGTGTGTGCAACCCTACGGACAGATCTTTAGTAAGCAACACTTTCATGATTGACTAAGAAAAATAGAGAACACCTTAGTGTGCACCAGGAGAATGGTTGGTTTCAAGCTAGATAGAGGCTGATAATTAATTATTGTTTATTTGTTTGTGTTCTTCTTATTTATGGAGAGACAGGTTATTCTGTTGGAGGATCTGATCGATTTCTTCGTACCGGAAGTCGCTTCATTGTATATTGTCTATCGTTCAAAAAGTTGAACGTCGTTTTATAAGCTGTTCAAGAAAATATACATCCTGTTCAAAAGCCTTGTATTAAATATTACGATATTATTAATTTTATAATTGGAAAGTTGGTATGTGCTAACCAGCTTTTTAATAAAATCGTGGAACTGTTGAACAAGAATTCGAGTGTGAGAAAATGTTGGGATTGTTGACGTGGGGTTCCTGCCTTATCCTAGTAGGATATGGCTTTTTATTCTTCTTCAAAGTAAAAACGCTTCAGCCATTAGCCTTAGACAATACAAAGAATGCGGTTGGAAAGCTTACTTGGAAGAATACGTTGAATCTTATCTTACACTCGTTCGTTTGGTCATATATGATCTATGGAAACATAATCGAATACTTGCTTTTACTTTATAAACTATGGTCAGTTCCGGTTTGACCTTCTCATATGTATTCTTCGTCACCTAATGCCTTCACAATCTCGAAGCCCAACTCGATGAACGGTATCAGTTCCTTCCCCTTCTAAGGCGTATATATTCGTTAAATACACTGAAGAACCATATCAAGCTAAAAATGCGTTTGGCGCTTAAAGAAGTTCATGGAGTTCATCGATGACACATTGTGAATGTTTAAGGAAGATATTAGCACCTTTCCTAAAGCATATAGAAACGAACGATAAGTCTAGATATTACTCTGGTTTCCTAAAGATGTCAAGAGCAAACTTGAATTTAGATAGTGATTTCTTAGCGCGTATTGGGTATCCTTGGAGCCAGTTTTATTTAAATACTGAAATTAGGATTACGCCTAAAACTACCGAGAGAGCTCCTATGGCGATTTTATCTGTTATTTTTTTCTGTGTGTTTAAGAAGGACTCGGCTTAGAATAAGCGCGAATAAGGACTCGGCGCCTCCTATTGTAGATACAACGGTGACTTTTCCAATGTTAACCGCGGAAAATCTGCAGATCCACGCTACACTTATGCTTAGTCCTGAACCAAAAAAGAACCAGATGCTACGTCCACTCAATGAAATCGTCTTTATCTTCCCTGATAAGATCAAAAAGAGAATGTAAGTGCTTAACCCTGCGGATGTGGCAAAAGTTGTCCCGGAAATTGAAGAAGGAAAAATAGTTAAACCGATTTTCGTTAGGTTGGAACTCGCTCCGTAACACATCGCTGCACCTAAGGGAAAGATTAAAAAACTCTTTCTCCAATCTTTCGCTTCATTTGAACCATTAGCTTTTCTACTTAATAGTACAATACCGAGCACGATTAAGATCATTCCGATATAAGTTAAAGGAGAAACGAATTCTTTTAGTAAAAATATTGCCATGATTGTAGCAAAGAGAGGGTTCGCTCCTATTATCGGAGAGTTTATTGAAACACCAAGCTTATTAACACCGAGATAATTTAGCGTTCTCCCAACACATTGAGCCAATATTCCAGCTAAGGCGAAAAATAAAAGAGCCTCAAAAACGAAAGATGGAGAACTTGGAATGTATACGCTCCACATGAAAAAAATTGTACTAACGTAGTCATCAATACTGCGGATAGTAAAGTCGAATTTGGATCACTAATTAGACCCCTTTTCACCAGAACCCCGCTCAACCCATAGAAAAAAGCTGCGAAAATCGAAAACAACTCGACGATCATCTTCAACACTCACTAGGAATCTCAAGTCTTTTTCTATTATACATTTACATTCAAAAGTATTACATGCACACCTATACGCATAAATTGAAGTAGGTGCAAGGTGCAACATTACACGCGGAAAAATGTAGCGGAATAAGCTTCTACAATACAGAAACTGAAAAATGGCTAAGGAAATATTGGTAAAAAAGATAACAAACCAGAAGCGTTTGTGATTAGCGATAGAAAGTGGGATGAAATGTGGTGTCTAGCAAACAAAGCATCTTGAACTATAATAACGCCTCAGATACTAAGGGTATAATTCTCAACAAAAAATGGGTGAAAAAGGCGTTCCAGATCGAAACTTAGACGTCTTTCAAGACATAGCACCAAGAAGCATTATATTTTCTTGATGTTAATATTATTATCAGGGGATACGACCGTGAGCAGAAGAATCAGGTGCCAAATTTGTGAAACCAAGGAAAAGGCAGCAAGGATAGACTATTGCCGGGAAAATCCTAATGTTAGATGCATGTGGCTTTCAAAGGAGGTAAGGATAAGAAGGAAATAATTGCCCTAAAGATAATACAAGACGCTTTATACATGAACATATCCTTTCATTCGTTCTTCCCAACATTCCATAGAAAAAATATTGGATCACACAGCACTTAGACGTTCAGGGCGGGAGATGGTATGAAGAAAAAAATTGGAAAGTCCCTAAAATTCCATTTTAAATGTAATGATTGTGGAAGAACATTCATTAAAGACAAAGAATCAGTTATTGTTGTTAATTAATAAATGAAATACTGAAAGATTATGATTAGTTTCCAGACGATTTGAAGGCTAAATTACCCTTGAAAAGGATTTGGAGTCCTGCCTTACAAGAATGAAAGATGACCAAGGTTCATTTGCATATTCGTTTTTTCTAGGTTACCTGTGAAGAATTTCTGTTAAAAAATCTGAAGTTAAGTTTTAACTCGATTCATTTAACCCCTTGGTAGAGAGGGTTCAGTTTTATTTAGATATTTAAAGCTTTTGTAGAAAAAATCAATAATTGCTTTCATTACGGAACTGGATAGCTTAGCGTCAGAACTAAAAAACTGATGTTGATATGAAAAAATTATGCGAGAAATCAAAGCTGACATTAATTTTTTTATATTAGATTAGGTTGTAAGTTGGAAGAGTTGAGTTTCAAGTGTTTGAGCGATTTTTCAGGTTTTTCAAAGAATTAGATGGAAGGGTTAAAGTTGTCATTGCGAGTACGGGGATACAGAATTGGGGGCAACGTCTTTCAGAACAATATAGTCAACTTTATGCTCAAGATTTAGGGGCTGATGCTGTTGAACTCGGGTTTTTGAGCAGTATCGCTGCAGCAGTTGGTTCAATCGCTTCGATTCCTACAGGTTGGGCCGCGGAAAAATACACAGTTAAAAAGGTTATGCTTTTCGGATTTGCTTGTCTCGCAATATCTGCAACCATCTTTGCCTTAGTTGGTAACTGGTGGATGTTAATACCAGCCTTCATATTAGGCCAGAGACTTTTCAGGATTATGGCTCTTACAGACATTATCTTCATTTCAGTCATGAGTCCTCAGCAAAGGGCTACTGTGATGGGCTTGTCCCGCGTAGTCTGGGGCGTACTGAATGTCTTTGCACCAATGACAGCAGCATTAATCGTTACAAATTTTGGGGGAATAAATACTCAAGGTATTCGACCATTATATTACATTCAACTAATTTTAACTATGACCGGTTTCCTTTTTGTAGCCTGGAAACTACAACCTTTGCCTATCCATATTGATAAAAAGACTAATGCAGGCTCAATGAGAAGCCTAATTGAGGATTTTAAGGAGTTGTTTAAAGGTGAAAAGTGGCTTAAGAGATGGATTGCCTTAAGAACTGTAAGACAGTTCGGTATGAACTTGGCTATGCCCTTCGTTTCATTGTGGATGGTCAACGTGAAGGGAGCTACGCCTTACATCCTGGGTATGATGGGTACAGTATCCACTATAATGTCATTAGTCTTGCAGATTCCGGCGGGTAGACTGGCTGACAAAGTCGGAAGAAAAAAAGTCTTCTATATTTTACGTCCGATTTCATATTTAGGCACCATTCTATTGATTCTTGCTCCCAGCCCTGGATACCTCATCCTCGTTGGACTCCTAGGAGCCATAGCGGTGAGAGGAGGCGGCGGAATAAGTGGTTCAAGCAATACTGTGTTTGTAACCATGCTTTGGGAGTTGGTACCAGCGGAGAAGAGAGGTAGATGGTACGGAATAGATGGTCTTATGAACCTTGCGGTGATTCCCGCTTCTATATTAGGAGGCATCCTATGGGCACAAGGATTCAGAATAGAGGTCCTCCTAATTCCAATCTTTCTTGAAGCACTAGTAGCCTTACCGATTCTGACAACAATACCCGATACCCTAGATAGATCAAAGCAGTGAGAGAAAGAAAGCAAAGATACTAAGTATAACTAAAAGGATATCGCTAGAGAGAACCATACAGACGTTGCAATGGGGGTAAAAATCGTATGAAAGAGTTCATTTCGAGAATTAATTCAGGTGTTCTTTGAAACGCATGATCCAACCACCTTGAACCATCAAGGTGCTGACGTTGGCACTGAATATCGATCAACAGTTTTTTACCATTATAGAGAACAGAAAGCAACCGTTGAAAAGTTTAAAGTGAAAGTTTTCCGAGTTTAAATCCGAGTGTGAGTCGAGGCTGTTTATTCAAAAATTTGTTTGAGAAACTAAGTGCGAATCGTTATCTATGTGGCCGAAAATATAGTTTCTTAGATCGTGAAAGTTGGATGTCTCGCCCAGAAAATCGGATCTGTCCACATGTATGCGAATGGGAGTTTACCTGTGATATCTAGAGCGGAGTATCTAAAAACTGGACCTGGAGGACCACTGTAAGCTATAATACCGACCCATGCACCCCAATTGCCTCTGAAGGCTAGCCATTCATGACCGGATACTATTTCGATTTTATAATCATCGGCGTCGTATCGTGTGTCTTTATCTCCACTAAACAAATTTGCGTGTCCTCCTTTCTCTACATATACTATGGGATGATTTCCTTCGTGTATGTCCGGTTCCCAACTACTGAGCTTAACCGAGTAGTGGTATGAGTAAGATAAATCCTTTTGAGGCAATATCAATTGTATCATCTCCCAGTCTCCTTCATGCCAGTTTATTGGTACTTTTTCTTTCAAAAATCCGACATCATACAAGTAAAAGAACCAGTATTGGATCACGATTTGGTAGTTATACGCGGTGAATACATGGGCATAAACCTTAAGGCCGTATTTAATAGTTCTCAATACATCCGGTGTGTCAGGAATTTCATCTGGACTTAAAGGTATGGGGTCAAATACACTCAAAAAGTTGTCCTTTGCATAATATTTCGCTAAAGAGGCCTCAGATACAGGTTTTGGATCAACGATTTCAATTGTGGATGGGACAATCGAAGTGTGCCAAAGGTTGGCGTTTTCTAACATGTCACGAACATCTCGTGGAAACCACGTCTCCTCCTCATGAAAATACAAAATTGGAGAATACTCTTCAGCTAGCCTCAATTGTTCTTCGTATGGTAATTCATCTTCCCTGTAAACGTTGAACTGAATTGTGGCGTCTCCCCCACTTGACACACTATTGTGAGTATCTCCAACCCATGTTTCATCTACTAAGTTATACGTTATGTCTAAGACTGGTTTTGACCCGCTTATTTCTAAGGAGTCATCCCAAAGCGCATCAGTCGCCGCCTCAAATAGCATGCTATCTAACGTAGCATCTAAGGCGTCCATTATTTTGCCCTTTGCCCATCCTCTAAACTTGGATGGGATTTTCTTCAAAGCTTTGTCTATCTCGTTCCTCAAAAATTCTCGGATCCTCGATTCAAGATCAACTATATCTACGCCTCTATCATAATCTAGCGCTTTTATTGACATTCTAATCTCTTCAGTAGATTTATCATCTGGAACATTAATTGGAAATGCTGCGCTGAAAGAATAGTCGTCGACGTTCTGCGCTATTGGTATCTCGCTGTGAACCCAGTGATTACTTTCCCACGCATCTGGGTCCATCCGTACCATGAAGTAGGGCTCAATCTTCATAGAGGGCTTGAGCACAGGGTATGGTATGCGAACTTTGTAAGTCTTTTTATACCATAGTATTTTTGTGGAAAAGGTGAAACACTTCTCTTCAAACTCAATCTCATAGTCCACTGGCTTACACATTTTTATATGGTTTATTTCAACCGTTGCTAAGAGGTCGCGGAGGAGATGAGTATCCT